>Ga0074046_10000626_pt1 | contig 32429 bp, 23 predicted proteins | sample BogForMeECP23OM3_FD_94441 | JGI IMG/M metagenome (GOLD analysis project Ga0074046, IMG submission 94441) | Bog forest soil microbial communities from Calvert Island, British Columbia, Canada - Bog Forest MetaG ECP23OM3 | ecosystem: Environmental > Terrestrial > Soil > Wetlands ... | reverse complement strand
GTTTACGACATGAACGCGATGACGGCGGCCCATCTCACTTTGCCGCTGGGTTCGATTGTGCGCGTGACGAATCTGAAGACCGGAAATTCGGCGCTGGTGCGCATCACCGATCGCGGGCCGTTCGTCACGGGGCGCATCGTTGATCTTTCGCTGGCGGCCGCTAAGGCGGTGGACGTGTACCTGCCCGGCACCGCGAAAGTCCGCTTGGAGGTGCTGCAGGCGCCTTCGCCTCTCGAAACAGGTGGACGCTGGGCAGTGCAGATCGGCTCATTCGCCGGGGAGAAAGCGGCGGCTGAACTGGCGAAACATCTGCAGAAGCGCTACCAGACAGCCCAAGTGCTGAAGTTCAGGAGTCCCGTAGGAGTGTGGTGGGTGCGGGTGCGAGTGCTCGACGACGACCGCCAACGCGCCACCGCTCTGGCCCGCGAGACGGAGACGGCAGAGGCGACGGTGTTTCTGGTGCGGCTCGATTGAAAACACTTTTCTTTACACAGCGTGGTTAGCTGGAGTGGTATTGTTTCTCCCAGAGATGAATTTATTTCCGTGTGGACTTGCCGGGTGATCGTAATCCCAGGCAAGGGGGAGACTCACTTATGGCGGATTGTCTATTCTGCCGGATCCTGCGCGGCGAAGTGCCATCCAAGAAAGTCTATGAAGACCAGCACACCTTTGCCTTTGAAGATCTGAACCCACAAGGCCCGACCCACGTGCTGGTCATTCCGAAAAAGCATATTGCCGGCTTGAAGGAAGCGACGGCGGAAGATGCGGAACTGGTGGGGCGCTGCCACCTGGCGGCCGCGAATATTGCCCGGGAGCGGTCGATTGAAGATGGCTACCGCACGGTGCTGAATGTGGGCCCGCGCGCGGGGCAATCGGTTTTTCATCTGCATGTGCACCTCATTGGTGGACGCTCGCTGCACTGGCCGCCGGGATAGGCCTCGGCCGTCACCCATTAATGTTCCCTCAAAACCTGCATCTTCTTCCGACGCTCAATCTCTGGCTTACAATCGTGGGATGGCAAACCTGACATTGGTGTATGGTCTGCGTCTGCTGCCGTCCGATGAGGTTGCGGAGGTGAGTCCGGCGACGGTCAAACTGAAGAGTGGGCGGGATGCGTACGTCGCCATGCACATTCTCGAAGGCGGCAAAGACGAGATTGAGAAACAACTCAGGACGAGTCTGGCGGCTTTTTTCGACATCTATCCTGAGATATGACGGCATGAGATATGACGCCTGCGATATGAAAGCAGGCGCGACGCCCAACCAGCAGGCGGCGAATCAGGCCACGGGATGAGACTGATCTCTCTGGAATTCGAGAGTAAGCTGCGGGAAAAAGGGCTCTGGCCGCAGAGCTGGGTCGCGTGGGCGGCGCTCTACGTGCTGGCGCTCGACCTGCTTCTGTTCGCGGTGCAGGGGCTGACGCGCAGGGTAAGTCCAGCGACGTCGGCGAGCCTCGGAGGCTGGGTGACTTTTCTGAGTGGGCTGGCGATTGTGTTGCTTGCGCTCGCCGGCTTCCGCTGGCTGCGCTCGCAACTGCTATGGCGGCTGCGGAACCGGCTGATCGTTACCTATGTTTTTATTGGCGTGATTCCGGTTTTCCTTTTGGTGATGATTTCGCTGATCACGCTTTATCTTTTCGCCTGGCAGTTCGCCGGCTTTGTCGTAACTTCCGACATCTCTACTCATCTGCGGAGCATGGAGGCGGCCAACCGAGCCATCGCCCATCATCTGGCGACGCAAGTTTCGAGCGGTGGGAAGCTGGATCAGGAAATCCTGGACCGAGCCAGACCGCATCGTCCGGAGTGGTCGCAGCGGCAGGTTTGCGCGTGGTACCGGAACCAGGCCCAGCCTTATTGCTCGGGACCGGAGGGCGCGGCGGGCTTTGACTTTCCTTCGTTTATCAGCGGGGATTTCCGCGGCATCGTAACGGACCACGGCAAATTCTATCTTCGGACAGCGACCCTGCTCATGGCTCAACCGGAAACTTTGCGCGTGATTTTGAGTGAGCCGCTCGATAAAGAGTTCGTCGAGAATATCGCGGGCGACCTCGGACGGATTGCGGTCTATGGCAACGGGAGTCCGACTGCGAACTCGACCGTGCCGGCGCAGCAGAACACCTCCAGGCCTATCCTGGCTTTCGAAGACGAGAGCCAGCGCAAGCAGGCGTTCTCGTCCGGAACCATTCCGCCAGCCAGCAGCGCGCTCGATTACGAGCTTCCTTTCACGATTCCGCTGCAGGTGGTGGATTGGGCCACGGGAGGCCGGCGGCGCGATGGAGCCTATGCCGAAGTCGAGACCCGGCCCTCGGTGCTTTATGGGAGACTTTTTGCGGCGCTGGGAGATTTTGCCAGGGGCCTGGAATATATCCTGCTGTCGATTTTGCTCGTGTTCGCGATCATCGAACTGTTGGCGCTGTTCGTGGGAACCAAACTCACCCGCAGCATCACGGCGGCGGTGGACCAGCTCTACGAAGGCACGAAGCACATCAATCGGGCGGACTTCAGTCACCGCATCACGGTGAAGTCGAGCGACCAGCTGGCAACCCTGGCCAACTCTTTCAACTCGATGACCACGTCGATCGAGAAACTGGTGCAGGAGCAGAAGGAAAAGCAGCGACTGGAAGGCGAATTGGTTATTGCGCAGGAAGTGCAGGCGCAGCTCTATCCCAAGTTGATCACGCAATTGGAAAGCCTGGAAGTGCACGGGTTCTGCCGTCCGGCGCGGACGGTGAGCGGGGACTACTACGATTTTCTGGCGCTGAATTCCGACAAGCTGATCCTGGCGGTTGGCGACATCAGCGGCAAAGGAATTTCTGCAGCACTGATGATGGCGACGATCCACTCGGCAGTACGCGCGTACAGCATCGAAGACGTGCCCGCACTGCGCGGACTAACGGCGCGCGAGCCGGTTGCGGTAGCTGGGGGGGGTTCGGGGCTGATGCTGGCGTCTGAGTCCAGGGGGAGAGATGTGTCTCCAGCGGCGCTGCTGACGCTGCTGAACCATCAGCTTTACGAAAGCACACCGTCGGCGAAGTACGCGACTCTGTTTTTGGGAATCTATGACGGGACGACGCGCCGGCTCACTTATGCGAACGGCGGCCACCTGCCGCCAATGCTGATCTCCGAACATGGATCGTCGCAACTGCTGGACTGCGGTGGAACCGTGGTTGGCCTCTTCGACAACCTCAGTTATCCGGAAGCGACGGTGCAATTGCACTCCGGCGATGTGCTGGTGGCTTACAGCGATGGAGTGACCGAACCGGAAAACGAGTATGGCGAGTTCGGCGAGGAGCGGCTGCTTCAACTGGTGCGCGCGAATCGCCATCTGCCACTCGAGCGCATCACGGATATTGTTACCACCGCAGTGGCGGACTGGATCGGCGACAACGAACAACCGGATGATGTGACGCTGGTGCTGGCGCGGGCGAGATAGTACGCTTCATCGTCGCAATCAATCCGGCGTGAAAAGCAAAGCCCATCGTGCGATCTGTCTGCTTCCTATCCTTCGCGAAAAGCCGCGAAGGATAGGGCACCCCTTGCCGATTAGTGGGCCAAAAGCAGGTCCTTCGCTTCGCTCAGGATGACAATCTTATGGGTTGCGCGACGTCCGTTGGTCCGGGCTTGAAGATTACGCCTTGACTGGTGCGGCTGTTCATCACGACGCGGATCGGTTCCGCAAACTGCAAGTGGCGAACACAGCCTTGCTCTTCCACCGCCGGTTGTTCCGTCAACCACTGCCAATCGACTGAGCCCTCGCCGGCGTCTGGATTCACGGTGAAGTAACCGATCTGAAAGGCAGTGAGATTCTGGAAGAAATGGCTGCCCTGGGATGGGGTGACGCGAAAATCGCGGAATCCTGCCTCCACAATCACGCGAGCGCCGGAGATTTCGTCCCATTCGACTGGAATGCCCAGCCAAGGTTCGGTCGATCCCCAGCGCCCCACGCCGATCAGCAGATACGGCCGGTTCTCTTCGTTGAGCCGGCGATTGAGCTGGGCGACCGCCGTGGCTACTTCCTGGCTGCGGCTGCGCTCGAAGCGCTGCGAATCCACCACGATGACATCGTGAAGATTGTCGATGCGGCCGTTGCCCAGAACCATGCTGCTCAGGCAGATCAAGTGCTCCGGTCGCACATCGTCCAGGGCAAGGTCCTCGCTGTTGCGCGCCAGGGTGAGTGGCCGGATCTGCAGGAAACCAAACTCCGCCGCTCCTCCAGATAATGGGCCAGACACCTGGGGCAACCGTACGGCAAATTCGATTTCCACCGGATTACCCAGCGCATCCTCGCCGGCCCGAACCAGGTCATCGAGAACTTCAGCCAGCGGGAAGGTGCCGTGCTTGAGCATGGGGGCGAAGGTCACAATGCGCGCTCCCGGCCGGCTAACTCCGTCGTAAATGGCGTGGTTATCCCGGGAGTAAGTGGAAGCCAATGCCCGCAGCGTGCCGTCGGTTTCAGCGGCGTCGAGGCCGAACCGCCTCTCGTGCCAATGGCCCGGACGGCCGTCCGAAGCGCCATCCAACTCCAGGGCCCAGAATTCCGACTGCGAGTTGGCGAGTATGTCCTCGACCGAGGAAAACTGCACTAAGTTACGGGGAAAACGCGGGCAGAAAGTCAAACACTTCCCGCCATCCACTACCGCCCGGCCCAGTCCCAGCGCGACGGCCGCAATGCCATCCTCAAAAGACATGGGCGCCACGGGATAAAAATTGTGGGAGCGCACAACTCCCGAGAAATCCGGATAAAAGCGCTGTCCGTGCGGGGTGCCGACAACCTGCTGGAGAATCACCGCCATTTTTTCTTCTTCCAGACGGTAGGGCGTGGCGCGCACGTAGGCTTTGGCATGATGGCTGAAAGTGGAGGCGTAGACGCACCGAATCGCCTCGCTCAGTGCTGCCAGCCGGTCCTCCAAACTTGCTTGCTGGTTGCCCAGCATGAAGGTTTCATACACGCCGGTGAAAGGCTGGTATTGCGAATCCTCCAGCAGGCTGGAGGAGCGCACCGCCAACGGATGGGTTACCTCGGCCAGGAACGATTTCAGGTCTTCGCTGAGTGTCGCGGATAGCGGCGCGGCCAGGAACGTTCGCTGAATTTCGGCGTCATCCTCGCAGCGCAGGGCAAAATCCAGCAGGTTGTTCTCGGCTACGAATTGCTCGAACACGTCGGTGGCCAGGACGACGGCGGGAGGCACCGAGATGCGTACGCCGGGATAGCGGCGGGTGATACGGCGCTTGCGCAGAAGGTGACGGACAAAGGCGAGGCCGCGGGCCTTCCCTCCAAGCGATCCGGAGCCGATGCGCAAAAAATTTGATTCCGAAGGCTTGAACGTATCGGCGCGGAAGTCGCCGATCAGGACCTCCCTTTGTTCGCGACGGTAATCGTTGATCGATTGGATGAGATCGCGGCGCAGATGTTCGGAGCTCGGAAAATCCGAAACCTTTCGCGGGCGGAGCTTGGCCGCCAACGCAAACTCGGTGCGTGCCATCAGCCAGTGGGAAAAGTGGTTGCTCTGCGAGTGAAAGACGATGCTCTCCGCCGGAACCGTTTGCAGTTGCTCTTCCAGTTCGTTCATGTCTTTCGCCCGTCCGACTTCGCTCGAATCCGGCAGACGAAACACGAAGTCGCCAAACCCGAATTGCTCGGTCAAGATCCGGCTCAAGTCCTGCAGCAGCGTGGGCGAACGTTTGCGCAAAAACGAATAGCCCTCGGCATGCGCCCGGGGACGGAACTCGGTGCGGCTGGATTGCAACACCACGGGCACGTCGGGCACCAGGCTCTTTACCAAGCGGGCCAGTTCGAATCCCGCCTCCGGACTGAGCTTGCCCTCCAGAGGGAACTCCACGTCCGATACCAGGCCAAACAGATAATCGCGATACTCCTCGACCAGCCGGGCCGCGTCTTCGAAGTTCGAGCTCAGCAGAATTCTCGGCCGCGCCTGCATGCGCACCAGTTTGTGCGCGACGTTAATGCCTTCCTGGATCACGCGCCGCGATTGCTTGATCAGCTCGGTATAGATCACCGGCAGAAAGGATGAGTAATAGCGGATGTTATCTTCTACCACCAGCAGCACGGGCACGCCGATGGCCCGCGTGTCGTGCAGGACGTTGCGTTGATCCTCGATGTACTTGACGATCGCGATCAGAATGCGGGCATTGCCCTGCCACAGGAAAATGCGTTCTATATCGGTGACTGGATTCCGCGCCACGAAATTCTTGATCTCGCGATAGTCATAGGCCAGCACCACGACGGGAACATCGAGGCCGACGCGCTTCACCTCGCGCGCCAACTGCGCCGCGTCCATGTCGCCGACTGCGAGATTGGTGACGATCAGATTGAATTGCGGTTGCGAGCGGGCCAGCTCAAGAGCTTCGGCGCAACTGGAGACGTGGGTAATCCCTGGGATCTGCCGGAGGTTGAGTTCGAGCGATTCGTCGATGAGCAACTCGTTGAGCCGGCCATCTTCGCGGAGGATGAAAGAATCGTAGAGGCTGGAGACGAGAAGAATGTTCTGCACTTTGAAGGGCATCAGGTTCTCGAAGCCTTCAAAGCGCTCTTCGGCGTCCAGAATCGGCTCGGCGATGCGGCGGAGGGACATGGGGGTATTCTAGCCGGAGTTGGCAAGCGCTCGTCGCTCCGTCGTCGCAAGGATTGAAGAATCGCGCGTGTAACTACAAAAAGGGTTACAGTAGAGAAGGAACGAGAGGGAAACCGGCGTGAACAAAAAATCTATCAAGAGCGACTTGGCACGAATTGATCGCATGAGAGACGCCGATATCGACTATTCGGACATTCCGCGGCTCGGCAAGACATTCTTAAAGAAGGCAACGATGGCTTGGCCGCCGACGAAAAAGCAGCTGACGATTCGTCTCGATGCGGACGTGCTGGAATGGCTCAAGGGACATGGCAAGGGCTACCAGACACGCATTAACCGTATTCTCCGCGTGGTGATGGAGAATCAGCCGCCGCAGTCAGTTCATCGGTAAAACCTACGGCGGCGTAAAGCGGAGTCGAATGGTGTCGGCGGCCACTTCTCGAAAAGAAACCCGCGTTACTTCCCCGTTAAAGTGGCCCACCCGCCGAGTTCAATTATTCATCTCGTAATCGCATGTGACGTGATTGTGAGCGTTTGAACTGACGTTCTATTACGCTGAAAGTCAAAATCCCCACCCTTGTCCCTGCAAAGAACGCAGGGACAAGAGTGGGGCACCCGATTTATAGATACTTCGACGAAACCTTACACCAGGCCCTGATCCAGCATCGAGTTGGCGACCTTCAGGAAGCCCGCGATATTGGCGCCGTTCACCAGGTTGCCCGGCGTGCCGTACTGCTCGGCCGTTTCGTAGCAATTCTTGTGGATGGCGATCATGATCTTGTGCAAACGATCATCGACTTCTTCGCGGGTCCAGGAGAGCCGCATGCTGTTCTGCGACATTTCCAGTCCAGAGGTGGCAACGCCGCCAGCATTGGCGGCCTTGGCCGGTCCGTAGAGGATTTTGGCGTCGAGGAACGCTTTGGTGGCATCGAGGGTGCTTGGCATGTTGGCGCCTTCGCTGACAACCTTGCAGCCGTTCTTGATGAGATTGGCCGCGTCTTTCGCGTTGATCTCATTCTGAGTGGCGCTCGGGAATGCACAGTCGGCCTTGATCGCCCAGAGCCAGTTGTGATCGAGTTTGCGATCGGTGGGGTGGTAAACGGCCTTCTTGTACTTGTCGGCGTAGTCCTTGATGCGGCCACGGCGGTTGTTCTTCAGATCCATGACATAGGCGAGTTTCTCGCGGTCGATGCCGTCAGCGTCGTAGATGACGCCGTCGGAATCGGACACGGTAACCGGCTTCGCGCCCAGCTCGAGCAGCTTCTCGATGGTGTATTGCGAGACGTTGCCGCTGCCTGAAACCAGACACACTTTGCCTTTCAGGTTGTCTTTGCGGGTCTTCAGCATTTCCTCGGCGAAGTACACGCAGCCATAGCCGGTGGCTTCGGGACGAATCAGCGAGCCGCCCCAAGCCAGGCCCTTGCCGGTGAGAACGCCGCTGAATTCATTCCGCAGCCGCTTGTATTGTCCAAACATGAAGCCGATTTCACGCCCGCCCACGCCGATGTCGCCGGCGGGAATGTCGGTGTCAGGGCCGATGTGACGGCAGAGCTCGGTCATGAAGCTTTGGCAGAAGCGCATCACTTCGTTGTCGCTCTTGCCTTTGGGATCGAAATCACTTCCGCCCTTGCCGCCGCCCATGGGGAGCGTGGTGAGCGAATTTTTGAAGACTTGTTCGAACGCCAGGAATTTCAGAATGCCGAGGTTCACCGAGGGATGGAGTCGCAGTCCGCCCTTGTAGGGGCCGATGGCACTGTTCATCTCAATGCGGAAGCCGCGATTGACTTGCACTTTGCCCCTGTCGTCAAACCAGGGTACGCGGAACATCAGGACGCGTTCGGGCTCCGTGATACGTTCAAGAATCTTGGCCTCCTGATACTCCGGGTGGCGCTCCAACACGGGCCTCAAGGACTCGAATACTTCCATTACGGCTTGGTGGAATTCCGGTTCGGCTGGGTTCTTGGCTTTTACTAGGTTGAGAATCTGATTAGCGTAGTCCGCCGCAGCATTAACCTTAAGCGGTTCCATAACAGTCATAGGCTTGCCTCCGAATTTTTAAACGTAGGAATTTTCAAGAAACAGGACGCCGCATGAATTGCGGCTGTACTAATTGGACGCCTGGCGGGGAGGCTCTGCCGTGATTTACGTCACCTGGTTTCGTGACAACTGGGCACAAGGCTCCGACTCTGGGCGCAGAATTCGGTACCGGGGGCGGTGGAAACCCCACCGAACGAGTCCGTTAGCACGGCTATAACAGCTTGCGGAAAAATGCAATCTGACGAGGAACAACGACCACCGGGGCTAAAGCCCAGGCTGATTTCAGAGGGCTTGCGCGGCCCTGAAGGGCCGCTCTTCCACAGGGCCGCTCTTCCACGACGATACGGACATTTGTGACTTTTTCTGCAAGCTGTATAAGGCTACTTCCTGTAGACCGGTTTTATAACCGCAACCTTGGCGGTTACCTGCTGGCCTTTTTCCATGCCGCCCACGATAACCAGGCCACGCCGGGTAACCAGCAGGCCGCGATGGTCCATGGTGGGCTCGGGAGTGTTGTCGTTGACCGTCTCCCACGCGCGGGTGTGGACGTTGAAGGCGAAGGTCACCGGGGAAGGCTCGGCGGGCTGGCCGTTATAGCCGATCCCGTTGTAGTTGTAGGGGTTGTCGGTTCCGCCGGAGAAGTAGATTCGGGCTGCTTTTTTGTCTGCCGAATCCGTACCGGCCGCGATGCGGTAGCGCGCGTTGCCGGGATGGGCGGGAAGTTGCGTCCAGCGAATTTTCGTGATGTCAGCCTTCTTCGAAATTGGCAGCCTGCCCATCCAACATTCGCTGGACGCAACGTACTTGGGATTGGGGTCGTCCGGGTTCGGATAGGCGCCGTCCACGTAGACAATAGTGTCGCCGATGATGGCACCGGCATGGCCGAACACGGGTGTACCGGGAATCGGTGTGCCCTGCATCCAGGTATCTTTGTCGGTGTCGTAGATCTGGACGTTGCGGACGGGGGCGCCTTTTGACGTTGACCATCCGCCGATAAGAAGAATGTAACGGTCGCGATAGAGGCCGACCACGGCGTCATCGACGGGCTCGGGTATATCCTTGCCGCGATAATAGCGATTCTCAACCGGGACAAAAACGTTCAGGTCTGACACGGTGGTCTCACCACCTTTGGAGTCGACGACGTAGCCTCCGAAGATGAAGACCTGATCGTGAAGTGCGACCGCCGACGCTGCCAGCCGCCCAGCCACTCCCGGCACGGGACGTTTTTCCGTCCACTTGCCGGTGCCCGGATCCATTTCGTAGGTGCTGGTGGTGATTGCATCCCACGTTTTCTTCGGACCGATGCCCATGAAGGAAAAAATCCTGGGTCCGCCCTCGTCATGCGAAATGGCAACCGCATTGTTCGAGACCGGCGCCGGGAGCGGGCTGAGCTTGGGTTCCTCGGCGGCGTGAAGGCGAGCGGCTAAGAAAAGACAGAACAACGCTGGGAGTAGTTTGGTGGATGCTGAATTCATCGCTGAAATGATAGCAAGAAGTCAGGTGGAGAGACGGGCGCCCGCGGCCGTCTACACAGATCCACAAGCCTCAGAACCATGTGTGCCTGCGGTATTCGCGATAGGCGTCGCCGAATCTTGCTTCCAGGACGGCGGCTTCGCGGCGCGCGCGCATGATCTGCAGGGGAATGAGTACGAGCAGAACCGCCAACAACTGAGGTCGCCCGACAATGATAACCAGCCCCAGCAAGAAAATCATTCCGGAAACATAAATTGGATTACGGATCCGCGAATAGATGCCGCGGGTGACAAGGGCGGTGGCTTTTGGAGCGACGGAGAAGGATCGGCCCAGCGTGTAGCGGGAGACAATCACGCCCGCGAGGCCGATCAAACCGAGCAGCAGACCGAGGGCGCGTGCCGGTCCGTGCGGGCCTGGCCCGAACTGGAATATCCAAGCGAGACCCCACAAGCCTGCGACCAACGGCAGCCAGACGCGCAATATGATTCCACGATCCATCCCTGCCGCTTCTCCTCCTTCTTATTCGACGAACCCCTGCCGCACGGCGTGGATGAAATCGGTGTAAGCGGGTGTCAGGCCCGATGCGCGCATTTGCAAGGCAATCTACCCGCGATGATAGGCCGAGTGAAACAGCACGTGCATCAATATATCTTCCACGCGGCTGGACCAGGGTTCACCCTTGCTGTTGCGGTATTCGACTCTATCGTCGAGCGAGCCGGGGGCGAACGGGTTGGCCACCCGCGCCAGGTAAGTTTGCCACGCCAGCGACATCTCGTCGGCCAACTCCGCGCAATCATCAATGGTTGAACCGGGCCACACCGGCATGCTCTGGGGTTGCTTGAGGATGCGTTCGATCCAGAGTTTCTGCGCCGAAAGAATATGAGCCATGCGGCCGATGGTGTCCGCGGGGAGCGAATTAGCGGCACGCAGGGCGGTAAGACATTCGCGATTTGCCCAGTCGTCGTAGGCAAACATCCGAAGAAAATCTTTGGCATGCATGGAATTCTCCCCGACGAAAGCCAGAGCCGAAGCCGCATTGCGGCTGGCTCTGCAAAGACGATACGATGACAGAAGCTGCGATGACAAACGGTCGGATAACGAACGTGGCCTTGGTGATTGCCACTTCACTCTGCTTCTGGTGCCTATCTGCGCCAGCCGAGGCGCAGAATCAGACACAAGCCCAAACCCGGCAGCAGTTGCTGCAAGATATAGAGACCGGCAAGTTCCGCGATGCGGTCCTGCTGGGTCAACAAGCGGTTTCACGGTGGCCGCGCGATGCGCAATTCCGGCACTATCTGGGCCTGGCCTACTTCGAGACTGGCGATCTCAAGCAAGCCCAGGAACAGCTCACGCGAGCACGAGAGCTGAATCCGAACGATTCCGCGACGCATTATGACCTGGCGCTGGTGTTCTTGAGCCAGCAGAATTATGTGGCAGGGGCGGACGAACTGGAAGCGGCGATCAAGCTCGATCCCTCGAACGCGCTTGCGCATATGCTGCTGGGGCGAGCGTATTTGAATTCGAATCGCAGCGTACAGGGGATCGAGGAGTTCAAGACCACTCTGAAGCTCGATCCGGCGATCAAGCTCGGACACTACCACCTGGGATTTGCCTACTTCAGCCTCGGTCGTAACGACGAAGCCATCAGCGAATATAAGGAGGAGCTGCGCCAGTCGGGGGAGAGTCCCGTAGTGGTCAATGCCTTGGGACACGCGTTGCTCGCCAGCGGACAATATGCGGCCGCCGTGACCTATCTGCGGCGCGGCACGGAACTGGATGCGGCCAATCCCGACGTCTGGTACGACCTGGGCAAAGCGCTGGCGCTCGCCGAGCAGTGGGCCCAGGCTGAGCCTGCTTTGCGCAAGGCGGCCGAACTGAAACCAACGGACCCGGGCCCGCATTATCAATTGGCGCGCGTGCTGGAAAAACTTGGCAGGGCCGACGAAGCGCGAAGCGAACGGAAACGCTTCGCCGAACTGAAGAAGGCGCAACCAGCCACCGCGGGAATGGCCACCGGACGCGACCAGTGAGAGCGATTCAGCGCATGAAAAGACTGCAGGTCGCGGTCGCGGCGGCTTTCCTGCTGGCGGCCCTGTCGATGGCAACGAACGGCGGTTTGATTTCCTGGGGAAGGGCGCAGACGGCGCCGAAACACCCTGCACCGGCAAACCAGAGTTCAGCGGCGAAACCTGTTCGTTCTGCGCCCAAGCCGGGCGCGAAGACTCCCGCGGCCAATCCACCATTGTTCGTTGACGTCACCCGGGCCGCGGGCATTGACTTTCACCTGAACTGCGGCAGCAAGGAAAAACTCTACATCGTCGAAACGCAGTGCGGCGGCGCCGCCGCGTTCGACTATGACAATGACGGCTGGATGGACATCCTGCTGATTGATGGCTCGTCGATCGAGGACTACAAGGCCGGCAAGTGCCATCCGCCACGCCTCTATCATAATAACCACGACGGTACGTTCACCGATGTGTCAGCGAAGTCGGGGTTGAATTTTTGCGGCTGGGGATACGGCGTGGCCATCGGCGACTACGACAATGACGGCTGGGAAGACGTCTACATCACCGGCTTCCACGGTTCTGCGCTTTACCACAACAATCACGATGGCACCTTCACCGACGTTACCGCGAAAGCCGGCGTGGCCAACCCCGGCGAGTGGGGAACCAGCGCGGCCTTCGGCGATTACGACAATGATGGCTATCTCGACCTGTTCGTCGCCGATTACGTGGATGTGGACATGAACAACCTCCCGCCCTTCGGTGTGGGTCCCTTCTGCCAGTATCGCGGCATCCCCGTGAATTGCGGCCCGCGCGGGCTCAAAGGGGCGCGCGATCGCCTCTACCACAACAACGGCGACGGCACTTTTACCGATGTCACCGAAAAGCTCAACATCGATCCCGACCGCTACTACGGACTCGGCGTCTTGTGGCTGGATTACGACAAAGACGGCTGCCTCGATCTTTACGTAGCCGACGACTCTTCGCCCAGCCTGCTCTATCACAACGACTGCAAGGGTGGATTCACCGAAGTCGGCGCCGAAGCCGGTGTGGCTTACAGTTCCGATGGACACGAACAGGCTGGCATGGGCGTTGACTCCGCCGATTATGATCGCGACGGCTGGCCCGACATCGTAAAAACCAACTTCTCCGACGATACCAAGAATCTCTACCACAACGACCACAACGGCGAGTTCACAGACATGGCTGGTGCGGCGGGCATCGCGGCCATCGGCTACCCATACCTCGGCTTTGGCGTGAAGTTCTTCGACTTCGACAACGATGGCTGGCCCGACATTTTCATGGCCAACGGCCACGTCGACGCGCAGGTCGAAGGACAGTCGTTCGGCGTCGGCTACGCCGAGCGGCCGTTTTTGTTCCACAATCTTGGGTTCCAGGGAAAGATCGGCAAGTTCGAAGAGATCGGCGAGAAGTCCGGCCCGGCCCTTGCGAAGAAATATATTGGCCGCGCCGCCCTGACTGCCGACTTCTGGAATCGCGGCCGCCAGGATCTCCTCTTCACAAATATGGATGGCTCTCCGGTGCTGTTGCGCAACGAAGTTCCGTCGCCCGGCCACTGGCTGCGGATCAAGACCATCGGCAGCAAATCGAACCGCGACGGCTTCGGCGCAAGGATAGAGATCACCGCCGACGGCTCGACCCGCTATGCGGAAGTGCGCGCCGGAAGCAGCTTCGAAAGTTCGAGCGATCCGCGCGTGCATTTTGGCTTGGGTGCGGCGACCAGGGTCGATGCGATTGTCATTCGCTGGCCGAGTGGGCAGGTCGACAAGTTGGGACCGGAGGCGGCGGACCAGGAACTCGTCGTCCGCGAGGGCAGCGGAGTCATCGAGAGGAAGCCATCGAAGTGAGGCGCCGAAAGGCGATCAACCTACGGAATTTTGTAGGTTAGCGCATTTTGATCTTCAGTTCCTCATAGATATAGCCAATATCCAAACATTAAGTATTTGAAAAATAAGGGCATCGTTGTTTGGAGCGAGAAGTGCGATTCTACCCCGAAAGCATTATTTGTTGCTGTGCCGGAGTAAGGCAAGCTGTTTTTTCAAGCATTTCGCCGGTTACATCAACAGAATCAGTAAGATAGATTGAAGACACAGTGCTTCGAAGGCGCAGAAGTTGGCGCCTCACCAAGGATCGCAGGATCGAGTTCGCAACAGGAATTCTCATACATTCGTGCAAACGACAACCATCACGCTCCATAGTCTCCAGGGGGTAGGTAAATGAAGAGATTGCAGTTTTGCCTCGTAGTATTTGCCGTGCTGGCTCTGACCTTCAGCGCATTTGCGCAGGTACAGAACGGCCAGTTTAGCGGTACCGTGACCGATCCAACCGGCGCTGCGATTGCGAACGCCAAGGTTACGGTCAATAATCCGGCAGTCAGCGTTTCCGTTACGGTTACGACCAATTCCAGCGGCAATTACATCGCCAGGGAGCTGCCACCCGGCACTTACAAGGTGACGGTCGAAGCCTCCGGCTTCAAGACCGCGTCGGATTCCAGCGTCGTGTTGAACGCCGGCGTCATCGCACACGTGGATTTCAAGCTGCAAATCGGCAAGGCCACGGAAGTGGTCGAAGTGACCGGCGCTGCCGTCGCTGTCCAGACTGACGATGCCAAGTTGTATTCGACGGTGGGCAGCAACGTGATTGAGAACACGGTTCTGAGCGGCCGCAACATATTCGACTTGATGCAGTTAAGCGCCGGCGCCGTGAGCGTAGTTGGCACCGATTTTGAGAACGGCCACAACACCGTGGTCAATGGAGTCCGCGAAGACTTCAACGGCTTCCTGATCAACGGCACGTCGAACAAAGGCCTGAGCGGTGGTGAAGAGAGCACGCCAATCAACGACACGGTTGAGGAATTTCAGGACCTGGGATTGAACATGTCGGCGCAATACGGCAACAGCGCCGGCAGCACGATCAACCTGGTGACCAAGTCGGGCACCAACGCGTTGCATGGCAGCCTGTTTGAATACGACCGCAACGCTGCCGCTGACGCCAACGACTTTTTCCTGAATTCGGTCGGCGCTCCCCGTCCACCTCTTCGCTGGAACCAATTTGGCGCTACTGCGGGCGGTCCGATTATCAAAGACAAGCTGTTCTTCTTTTTGGCTTGGCAGTCAAGCCGGTTCATAACATCGGAGAGTACGACGGTTACCCAGGAGTCACCCGACTGGCGGGCTGCAGTTGCAGCCACGGACTCAGCGACGAGTACCAACTCAGTGGCCAATCTCCTATACGGCAACTTTGCGCCCAAGCTTTCGGGAAGTACCTACTACACCCTGGACCAGTACATCGCAAATGAGTCGCCGGTTACCAGCAGCGGGTTCCAGAGTTACGCCGACTACCTCTGTCCGGACAGTTATACGGCCTTTGGCTTCTCGTCGGCATACGCAAACAGCATTGCGACTAGAATGCAGGCCCTGCTCGGCGTCGTTCCCGCAGTCGACAACGCCACCACGCTAACAAAGACCGGTGCTATTTGCGGCACTCCGATGACTGCGCAGACAGGCCAGTCTCAGCGCGACCCCACCACCGGCTCTTCCTTGATGCCCTTCGAGAACTCCAGCGTCGCCATCTTCAGCTCGAGAAACCAGGGTAACTTTAACAACGGCAACGAGTACTCGGGGAGGTTCGACTATAACTGGAATCAGAACAACCGCGTGGCCACGAGCTTCAGCTGGGAGCGCACGAATGACGAATTCGGACCCTGCTGGCCCGGTTGCACCCGCGGCTTCTCCAACCCGAATAATATTCGATCCGCCAACGGCAACCTTAGCTATACCCACACGTTCAGCCCAACGGTCTTGAACGAATTACGCCTGGGTTATGTGCAGAACGTGAACCTGATTGGCACCAGCATTCCCGGTGTCCCCCAGGTGAAGTTCGATGACGGATCGGCAGGGTTCGGTTCCTACAACGGATACCCGCAGTACTTCCGGGAAAACATCTACACCTATTCCGACATGGTGTCGGTGACCCACGGCAATCACAACATGAAGATTGGCGCAGACTTCCGCCGCAACATCGAGAACAGCCAGTTCAGCATTGCGCGCGGCTCATACTACTTCTCCGATCCTATCTTCTTCGCCGCCGACGCCCCTTACGGCGTCAACGCCGGCGTCGATCCTGGGATCTGCGCTCCACCCTGCTCGCAATCGACGATCCAGGGGCTTCTGCAAAACGACACGGTCCCGAACGCGGAACTGGCCAGCAACGTCCGGCACTGGAGGAACCTGGAGTTCGGTGCGTACTTCCAGGATGACTGGAAGGCCACCAAGCGCCTGACCTTGCAACTCGGACTGCGCTACGATTTGTATACCCGTCACAGCGAAGAAGCAAACGCAGCGACAACCTTCATCCCCGGTCCGGGGAGCAACGTGATACAGCAGTTGATCAACTCCAACGTTCCCGCGGGAAGCACGGGGACCATCAACGGCGTGAACTACGACTGCACATCCGCTGCGGCCCAGGCGCTGTCGCAACTGGCTGGCGTCTGCGGGCCGGGCGGCTTCGCTCCGGCTAGCTCGCTCGGCAAGGGCCGGCACAAGGACTTTGGTCCCCGTATTGGCTTTGCCTGGGATGTGTTTGGCGATGGCAAGACCTCAATGCGTGGCGGTTTCGGCATCTCTTACGAGGGCACGCTCTACAATCCGCTCTCGAACTCGCGCTGGAACCTGCCATACTACTCGTTTGACCTGGAATACAACCAACTTGTCGGTTCCAGCCAAACGGTCGTTTGGGGCCCGACGAACTGCGTTAACAGTGTTGGCTGCACGCCGACTGGTGGCGCGCTCTACGGGGCGGGAGGTGTTGCCCCTGCCTACACGGGTGCTCCAACCAACCCCAACCAGGGCACGGGAGCTCAGGCGACTGGCAATATCAATGGCTGGTATGGTCAGAACCCCAACACCGCTTACCTGACGGGAATCATCTTCCCGCAAGGCATAGACGATCCTTACGTCTATAACTACTACCTCGGCTTGCAGCACGAAATCATGCCTAAGACCGTGCTGGAGGTTGACTTTGTAGGCACGACGGCTCATAAGCTATTCCGTGCTGAGGACATCAACCGGCTGCCGGGCGATCAGCTGCCTGTGGGTTCCTCGATTGTGAACAATGTGGGTGAAACCCTGGTCGGCTATGGCGGTCTCCCCAATCCGAACTACGGCAGGCTGCGCGTTTGGGAGAACGTAGTCAATTCCAACTACAACTCTCTGCAAGCTTCACTGAAGCGCCAGATGAGCCACGGGTTGCTGCTGAACGTGAACTACACTTACAGCCACTCGATTGACAACGGCTCGACCTGGCACAGCGGGGCCACTACCGCCAACGGCTCGGCCGGCGGCGAAGGTTACACCAGCGATCCGACGAACCCCGAGTTCGATCGGGGCAACTCGATCTATGACATCCGCCATCGCCTGGTGATCAACCACGTCTGGCAGTTGCCGGGCTATAACATGAAAGGCCCGGCCGGCTACGTTGCGGGCGGCTGGTCCTTGGCCGGGATCTGGTCGTTCCAGACTGGCGCACACTGGCAGCCATACCGCGGTGGATTTCCCAATCTGGTTACCATCAACGCCACCGAGAGTGCTCCAGCCGGGAGCCCCTGCGCGGCATCGGATGTAAACGGTGGCAACTGTGAGAATACCGGCGGCGACTACCTCCTCACCGGTGGCCGGAACGAGCGCCCGGATAGCACAATGTCCAACTGGTCCGGCGGAACCCATTCGACGTGGGCAAACGGCTGGGCCGGCTCGGGCCAAAGCGGTCTCCCCACCTTTTCCGCTCCCTGCCTGGGCTGTCTCGGCAACCTGGGGCGTAACACCTTTGTCGGCCCCGGTTTCTGGTCAGCTGACATGACTCTGTCCAAGAACTTCAAGCTGACGGAACGGTTCAACCTGAAGTTCGACGCGGCGGCATTCAACATCTTCAACCACACTAACTTCTTCCTGGCAACCTCTGGCGGGTACGGGCACAACGAAATACGCGACTCGCTGTTTGGCGAAGCCGGTGGTACTTCGGTCAATGGTATCGGACCGCGCATCATGCAGTTCGGCCTAAAGCTCCGCTTCTAGCCGGATTGAGTTTTCCGGGGCCTGTTCTCGCAACGTGAGAACTGGCCCCTTTTTTGCTTTGTTCATACCCATGCGGTGAAGGTCATGATCCGCAGACTTGTCTCCCGCCTCTTGCTTCTCACGGTACTGCTTCTCCCGGCTGTGCACTTCGCGCAGTTGCAGCAATTGGGCTGGATTAGCGGCCAGATCCACGTTGTCGGCGCGGACTTCCCTCCAGGCCAGATCATGGTGGAACTGCGCTTGCACAACACCACGATCAACAGCGTTTACGCCGATGCGCAGGGGCGCTTCGCTTTCAACAGCCTGGAAGGCGAGACGTACCACATCGTCATTAATGACGACGCCTATTACCCTGTGAACGAACTGGTGAATCTGAGACCTGACGCGCCCTACGCCAATTTGCAGATTTTCCTGCGCCCTCGGGAAGAACAAAAGAAAGACGACCCGCTTGGCGCGCGGGCATCGGGCAGCAATCCCAATCTGGTCGATCCGGCCGACTACAACAAGCGCTTTCCCAGGAAGGCGGTTAAAGAGTACGAGCGGGGAGTGAGTGCCGAACACAAAGGGGAGCGGGACGAAGCCATCGCGCACTATGAAAGCGCGTTGAAGATCGCTCCGGACTACTACCCGGCGCACAATAATCTTGGGTCGTTGTATCTGGGCAAGTCGGATTTCAAGGCGGCGGAGGCCCAGTTCCGCGAATCGGTGCGCCTCGACCAAAATGAGGCGCAGGCCTATTTCAACCTGGGCAACGTGCTCATGCTGACCGGGCGCTATAGCGAGTCCAAGGCTGTGGTGGAGGCCGGTTTACAACGCCGTCCGGACTCTGCTTTTGCCCGTTTTCTCCAGGGACAACTATTCGCGCGAACCGGCAAGTTCCCGGAAGCAGAAAAGAGCCTGCGCGAGGCTTTACAGCTCGACCCGACCATGTCGCAAGCGCATCTGCAGTTGGTGAATCTCTACCTGCAGCAGAAACGCAAGGAAGACGCGGTTCGTCAGCTTCAGGATTTTCTGAAAGCCTTCCCTAATGCCCCCACGGCAGCCAAAGCCAGGGAAGTGTTGAACAAACTGCAAAAGCAAAGCGGTGAGCGGAACCAGTAGAGGGTTCCCACTAGAACTCATCTGGCTCTGTTGACATCCTAGGAATCGCACGACTACCCAGTCCCGCAGGGACGGTCGAAAATAGCCCGGCGCTTCAGCGCCGGGACCTGGGATTGTTTAAGCTGACCCAGTCCCGTTAGGGACGGCTGAACCGGGGAAGACGGCGCAGAAGCGTTCCAGTCGTGCCTACGGCACTCACGTGTTTTCCGCGCTCTAAATCCCGCCAGTGAACTGGCGGGCTATTTCCAGAGGTCCCTCCGGGACCGCCTGTCTTCCGCCGATGGGATGCCAAACCGAGCCAGACAAGCTCTAGTCTATTTTGGTCTTGCGCCGCAGAAGTTTTTCTCCAGCTGGCAAGCGATGGCGTACTCGGCGCGCGCCTGGGTGATTTTCCCGGCTTTCTGGTAGTCGTATGCCAGGTTAAGGTGCCCTTCTGCCAGCTTCGGGTCGAGTTCAATAACCCGCTGATGCTCGCGGAGGGCTTTCGAACTTCGATTAGTTTGGCTATAGCAGATCCCCAGGAAATTATGGATGTGAGCGTCTTCCAGACCAAGCGCTATTGCTTTTTCCAGATGGGTTGCGGCGGCGGCATAGTCCTTCTTCCGGAACAGCGCCAGGCCCAACTGCAGCTGTCCCGGCGAAAAATTAGGCTGGATGGCAATCGCCTTCTGGTACAAAGACAGCGCCGCTGCCGGATCGCTTGCCTCATCGAGCAGTCCCAACTGATACCAGGCCCGGTAGTTCTGCGGGTTGCTTTGCACAGCCTTGCCGAGCCAGCTTTTCGCCTCGTCCACGCGGCCCAACTTCGCCAGCGCCCGCGCCAGGCCGGTCATGGCGTTGTCGAAGTTCGGATTTAACACGAGGCAGCGTTGCAGTTGATCGGCGGCGCGGTCCCAGTTCTGGCGCCGCAAGGCCGACTCGCCCAGCAGATAAGGAATCACGTAGATTTCTGGGTCCTTTTGCTGAATCTCGGCGAGAAGAGCCTCTGCCTGATCGTCTTCCTTGCGTTGGAAAAGATCCTCGGTTTTTAGGATGGAATTAAACTCCCACAACTTGTCCTTGGGATCGGGGAGACCTTGCTTGAGCGATTCGGCGGAAACTGCGGCGCGAAATCCGAAGTAGCCGAGAGCCCGTAATTTCCCCTGCGCGTCGGGACTAAGATTCCCTGCGCCTGTATCCTGGCGGGTAAAGGGATTGTGAGCCAGAAGCGCTTGCATCTTTTCCCGCAGCACGGCGACGGTGGCGGGTTGTTCGGCGACGATGTTTAGCGTTTCTCCCGGATCGTTTTCAAGATCGTATAGCTCCGGCTTGGGCGCCTCGATGAAGTGGAAGCGCTCACTCTCGAGCGCGTGCAGCGCACTCCAGCCGAAAGAACTGAAAGGATAAAAAGTCTCGCTGTAGGCTGGACCTTTTGCCGGCTGGCTGGCTTCAAACAAAGCATGCGACTGAAACTGCGCGTGAATCGCATCCGTCGAATCCTCCATACGAGCCAGTTGCAGAAGGGTCGGGGCTACGGCCACGGTTTCCACGGGCTCGGGACGGCGGGCAGACGGAATGCCGCTTCCGGCGGGCGGTTTCACGATCAGCGGTACGCGCACGGTGGCGTTGTACAGAAAGAAGCCGTGCTCATCTTCGCCGTGCTCACCGAGAGATTCGCCGTGATCGCTGAGGGCTACGATCAGCGACGAATCATAAAGATGGTTCTGCCGGAGCCATGCCATCAGGTTGCCGAGTTCGTGATCGGCATAGGCAATCTCGCCATCGTACAGATGACTGCTGTACTCGGAGCGGTAGGGCTCCGGAGGATCGTAGGGACTGTGGGGATCGTAAAGATGCAGCCAGAGAAAAAACGGGCGTCGCGGAGTTTTCTTCAACCAGGCGATAGCGTGAGCTACGCTCTCCCCGGCGCGGCGGTCCACCAGGCCGATATCCTTTTGCTGGAAAGTTTCCGCCGAAAACGCATCGTCGTAAAAGTCGAAGCCGCGCGCCAGTCCCCAGCTCCGGTCGAGTACGAAGGCGCTGACCACGGCGCCGGTGGCGTAGCCTGCCTGCTTGAATGCCTGGGCGACCGAGCGAAATTGCGGCGCCAACGGCTGTCCGGTGAAATCCTGCACGCCGTTTTGAAAAGGATAAGTGCCGGTCAGAATCACCGCGTGGGAAGGCCAGGTCAGCGGAACCTGCGAAATCGCTCGCTCAAACACCACACCGTCGTGCGCCAGCGCATCCAGGGTTGGAGTCTTTACGGTCTGCGCTCCATAACATCCCACGTGATCGGCGCGCAGGGTATCGATGGTGATCAATATGACGCTGGGTTTCGCAACGTTAGACCGTCTGACCGCGGGCGCGGCCCGCGGTTTCGCTGGCGCGGGTTTGGGCGGAGCTGTCTGCGCGACCGCCGTGCATCCTGCTGGCAGAGCGATCACGATTGCTAATGAAAATTTGGCTAAGAAAGTTGAGAAGCGCCTGAACATGCGTCTAATGCGGCGCCGGCTGCTGCTGTGCGCGCCGCGTCTCCTCGTCTGCTTCCGCCGTCAGTCCCTTGGCGGCCAGCGCCTTGGCTAACGTCTGGTGCATGATGGATTCTTGCGGCGCCAACTCCACGGCGCGGCGCAACTCTGCAATGGCATCATCAAGCTTGTTCTGATACAGCAGGGTCTCACCCAGAGCGCGATGTCCACGCGCCAATTCCGGATTGATCGTAACCGATTGCCGGAACGCCGCCGCCGCCGGCTCCAGTTGCTTTTTCTGGAGGAACGCCACTCCCAGATTGTAGGCGGCTTCGAAATTGGTAGCATCGAGCTGCAGAGCTCGTTGCAGGGTCGCGATAGCGGCGTCGATCTGTCCGGCATGGGCCTGCGCCATGCCGAGATTGAAGACGGCAAGGGCATAGTCAGGACTGAGCTGAACGGTTTTCTGCAATTCGTCCACCGCCTCGGCAAACATCTTGAGGTGGTAGAAATCCAAGCCTTGCAGATAGTGAGCCGCAAGAGAGTTGGGCTCGGTTTTGATGGCACTCTGCAGTTTTTCGATCGACTCCCGATAGCGGCCGTGCTGGCTGTCGGCAATGGCATCGGAGATCAGTTCATACGTGGCGATGCGGTCTTTCGGGTCCGGCAGATCACGGCTGCTGATGGCCGGATCGCTGCCGCCAGAAAACCCCGCATACCCCAGGGCTTTCAGTCGCTCCATCACAGCCGGATCGAGGCCAGTCTTTTCGGCCAGTTCCTTGCCAGCGCTGTAATCGCGGATCATGCCCACGAGCTTGGCGTGCATCTCCTCGGCTACAGCCTTCTTTTCGGTGAACAGATTGTGAACTTCGCCCGGATCCTTCGCCAGATCGTAGAGCTCGGGCCGAGGCGCGTCGATGAAGTGATACTTTGTGTTCTCCGAGCCCCGCAGTTCGCTCCAGTTGAAGTGAATCCGCGGCAGGAAGGTTTCTCCATAGAGGACGCGGTCGCGGCCGGCCTGGTCGTCATGATCACCTTCGCCGCGAAGTTGGGGAAGCAGGCTGCGTCCTTGCACCTGCGATGGAATCTCTATCCCAACGGCGCCCAGCATTGTAGGCATAAGATCCACGAGCGAAACCGGATCGTCAATCGTGCGTGCCGAGGCATTCTCCGGCAATCGAATGATCAGCGGCACATGCATCGTAGCGTTGTAGATAAAGAAGCCGTGCGTCTTTTCGCCATGTTCTCCCAGGCTTTCGCCATGGTCGCCGCAAAGCACGATTACCGTATTCTGATAAATTCCTTTCTCTTTCAAGAACCGGAGAAGCCGCCCGACCTGCTCATCCGCAAAGGCGATCTCGCCATCGTAGGGCTGCGCCGCATACTCGCTGCTGTAAGGTTCCGGCGGATGATAGGGGAAGTGCGGGTCGTAGAGGTGCATCCAAAGAAAAAACTTCTTTTGCGAATTCTTCTCTAGCCAGTCCAGCGCCACGTCGGCTACAACATTGCCCGGACGCTCCATCTCATCAAGATTCGATTCGTCCAGGCGGCTGAAGTCGAAGTGATCGTAATAAAAATCAAATCCCTGATTCAGTCCAAACCGCGAGTCGAGCACCGCTGAGGCAATCACTGCCCCCGTCTGATACCCGGCCTGTTTCAGAACCGAGGCCAGCGTGGGCTGAAGCGGGCTGAGTTTGTTGCCGCTGAAATCGTGCATCCCGCTCAACATCGGGTAGGTTCCCGTCAGCATCGAGGTGTGCGAAGGCAGAGTTACGGGGACGACCGCGAAGGCGCGCTCAAAGCGCACTCCATCCGCAGCCAGACCGTCGATGTTCGGCGTCTTGATCTGCTTGTATCCATAGCAGCCGACATGGTCGGCGCGCAGCGTATCAATCGTGATCAGGACAACATTCAGCGCCGGCTTCACAGGCGTCTGCGCCGCCGCTTGCAGCGCGGTGAAGGCCATTAGGACGACAATCCATCGACGAAAAGCAGGCGCCATCGGTGAGTTCAGTTTATCGCATGGAGGCGGGCAGCAGAGGCTCAACCCGGCGGAAGTGTGTGATAGGCTGGGCGCTGATGAGACGGCTGGCTATTTTTTTTGCGATTGCGGTGTCCGGGACTTTGCTCGGAGCTCTATTGGGAACTGTCGTCTGGGCCCAGACCTCCGCGCCGAAACACTCTCCTCCTGACGTGTACCTCATCACCATTGATACACTGCGTGCCGACCATGTTGGCTGCTATGGCTACAAGCAGGTCGAAACGCCCGCCCTCGATGCGCTTGCCGCCGACGGGGTCCGCTTCACGCAAGCCTTCACGCACAGCCCGATCACGAACACTTCGCATATCACGATCCTGACTGGCCTCTTGCCGAGCGTGCACGGCGTAACCGATTTCGGAGTCCCCCTCTCGCCGCAACATGTCACTGCGGCGGAACTGCTGAAGAAACACGGCTACCAGACCGCAGCTTTCATCGGCGCTGTGATTCTCGACAGCAACACGCTCGCTCCCGGGCTCGATCGCGGCTTCGATTTCTACGATAACTTTCCGGCCAAGACCGAGAGTAAAGAACGCTGGGGCCGTGTCGAACGCCGAGGTATGGAGGTCGTCGAGCACGCCGAGAATTGGTTCGACAAACACCGCACCGGACCGCACTTTGTGTGGGTACACCTGTACGATCCGCACGATCCCTACGAGCCGCCGCCGCCGTTCTCGGAAAAATACAAAGACCATCTGTACGACGGCGAGATCGCCTATGCCGATTCCGCTTTGGCCCGCTGGATTGCGTTCTTAAAGAAAGCTGGCGTCTACGACAACGCCATCATCGTAGTGACCGGCGATCACGGCGAAGGCCTGGGCGAGCACGGAGAAGAAACTCACGGCCTGTTTCTCTACGACTCCACGTTGCACGTGCCGCTCATCCTTAAGACACCGCTCAAAACCGCAGGAGCCGCTCCTCACGGCATCGTGATTGATGCCCAGGTGCGCACCACCGATATCCTCCCGACCATTCTCGCGGCGACGGGCGTGGCTGCGCCGGCAGAGCTGAACGGCGAATCGCTGCTTCCTCTAATCGACGCGCAAGTGCCCTCAGGTCGGGCCCTCTTCGGTGAGACCGACTATCCGCTGCGTTGGGGATGGGCCCCTCTGCGCGCTTTGCGTAGCGAGAACAACAAGCTGATCGAAGCTCCCCGGCCCGAGCTCTACGACCTGCAAGCCGATCCGAAGGAGCTTAAGAATCTCTATGCTCCCGACAACTCCAGGCTGCAGCGCCTGCAGGCGGAAATGGCGAAGTGGAAGGCGAAGCTCCCGGCGGGAAATTCTGGCAAGCCAGGAGAAACTTTGCCAGATCCCAAAGACAAAGTCGAAGTGCAGAACCTGCTGCACAACGCCATGCTGGCCGGTGACGATAATCGGCCGAACGACGAGCGCCAGTTCCTGGAAAAAGCGCTGCAGATCGACCCGAACTCGCCGACCGCTCTCCGCCAACTGGGCGAGCTTGAACTTGCCGCCGGCGATTTCGCCAAAGCGGCAGTCCACTTGAAGCGCGCTTGCGAGCTGCGCCCCGACGATTCCACCGCCGCTTTCGAATTGGGTGAGGCGCTGGAGAAGTCCGGCGACTGGCCGGAAGCGCGGGATGCGCTGGAATCAAGTTTAAAGCTCGCGCCCAGCCAGGTGTCAGCGCGGCTGCTGCTGGGCCACGTGTATCTGCAACTCAAAGACGCGAAGAATGCGGAAGACCAGTTCGAGGCAGCGCTGCTGGTGGAGTCGAACAATAGCGACGGGCGCCTGGGACTGGCGGAGGCGCAGATTCAACAATCCGATTTTGCTGGGGCTGTGCCCGATCTGGAAGCGTTCACCAAAACCGATCCGCGAAACGCCGCAGCCCTGCGGTTGCTGGCGCGCGCCTATCGCGGGCTGGGCAGGGAACAAGATGCCAAGCGAACCGAGGAGCGGGCCGCAGCGCTGGAGAAGAAGTAATCAACTGCGTTCCTGGCTCGCCGCTTCGCCGCTATTAGTATTTACATTCCTTTCACACATCCGTTTTATGCTAGCTTCTCTATAGTTGGAGTGCTTCTGGAAGAGCGCGAGTTCTCATGCCCCGAAAACAACCGTCACGCGTGAAGCGGCACTCGACTTCGGCGCGATCCCGAGCCGCGGAAGCCCGCCCCCGTCCGGCTCAGATTCCCCACGAAGAAATGGCGGGAGATGAACTGCCGGCGCTGGTCGTGCGGGGCTGCCTGATCGCCCGCGACGCGGTCTTCAACGTCAGGGACTTTCTCGCGGACGGTTCGCGCCTTGCATTTCTGGCGATCAAGGATTGCGAAAAAGAACTTGACCAGATCGAGCGCAAGATTGATGAGCAACTGCCCGAAGCCATTACGCGCGTAGGGGAAGTCAAGGCGCGTGAATTGCTGGCGTGTCTGAAGTTCATCACCGACCTCGAACGCATCGGCGACCTCGCCTACAGCGCGGTCATGCAACTGCAAGGCCGCCGCGAAAAATTGCCGGTCGCGGACTCCCGCCAGCTCATCGAGATGGCTTCTCTGCTTTGCGCCATGCTGGAGCAGGTTCATCAGGGCTTCCTGCAGCGTGACGTGGCGCACGCGCAGAGCGTTCTGCAGTCCGATCCGGAAGTGGACCGGTTGTGCCATTCCCTGTTTCACCGACACCTGGCCGAGCCGAATAGTCCGACCGGACAAAAGAATTTCGACATCCTTCTCGCCGCTCAGGCGCTGGAGCGCATCGGCGATCACGCCAAGAATCTGGCGGAAGAGCTGTACAGCCTATCCGAAGGCCGCTCCCTGCGGCACAACGCCAGAAAGCTCTCGTCGGCCTAGGGTTGTGTGTGGCGTCGCCGTCCCGGCGGCTGTCCGGCGGGCGTCTCGCCCGCCGCAAGGCCTTTGCTATAATCAAATTTCGTCGCAATCCACCCGAGTGGCGCTATCGTCTAGGGGTTAGGACGGAAGATTCTCAATCTTCAAACCCGGGTTCGATTCCCGGTAGCGCTACCAACTTTCTTTCAATCACTTACAGCATTTCCTGACACGGTTGCTTCAGGCGACTGTGGCCACTTTTGTGGCCAGCTATTGCACAGCTTCCACAGGCGTCATTGCCAACTGGTTCCGCCGCTCGATCGCTTCCCTGATCTGCTGCACATTCGAGTGCGTGTAGATGCGTGTGGTATTCATCGACCCATGCCCCATCGCATCCATCACCGCCATCACGTTGCCTGTGCCTTCCATCGCATCCGTTGAGAAACGATGACGCGCACAGTACAGCACGACAGATTCGGGAATGCCCGCCAACCGTTTGGCTTCGAGCCATTGCTTCGAAACCTCGCGATCGGTGATATAGCCGGATTGGGCTCGTTTCGAGGGAAAGATCCATCCTTCGTTCACGCCTTCCTTGCGAGCCAACAGTGCTAGCTTGACGCGCTCGGTTAGCGGGACGTAACGCCGGGATTTTCGGGACTTGCCACGCGGGTTGAAGATCAACCCTTTGTCCCAGTGGATGTTTTCCCAGCGCATGCGGAAGATCTCGCCTGGACGAAGACCGGAATCCAGCATGATCAACAGCACCGTTCGAAACGGCTCCCAGCCCACACGCGACTTCCTGCCTTTCCCGGTAAGACGCGAGCCCCCAGCAACCGCCAGCAGCCGCTGCTCCATCCACGGCTCGATCAACTCTTCCCGGCCCTGTTCCTCGACGAGTTTGACAATCGGGACAGTAGTGAGCAGTTGCCACTCTTGCGCCTTTTTCAGCATCCGCCGAAGCGTGCGCAGAGCGTTGTTGGTGTTCGCAGGGGACGATCCCTCGATGGTCAAGGCGTGATCTGCCGTGATGTGATCGAGTTTCATACCAGCGACGGATGTGGACTCCAGGAGTTGCCAGCCCACCCCGTAATACCTGCGGGTTGGCGATTTAGGCGGACGATCCACCGGCAGCGACTCCATCCATTCGAAAAAGCGGTTCGAGAAGTCGGCTAGCGTCGGAACTTTCCTGCATCCCGGCGCACGTCCGCCTTCCAGCAACCGCGCGAGCACCAGCGCTTCTACCTTCTTGGCCTCAGTCTGCCGGGAAGTCTTGCAACTCCCACGGTAGCGTCTGCCATTCCAGCGGAACGCGAAATGCCATGTATTTCCTCGTTTAAAGAGCGACACGTTTTTCCTCCATTGTCGCTCTCGCTTTTGAGACACGCAGGTTGCGCAAGAGGAACTTCTCCAGCGCAACAGCATCATATCTCACCAAGCGTCCGAGTTTTACGTAATTTGGGCCGTCGCCCGAGACGCGCCAGTACCGCAGCGTATTAACACTCACGCTCAACCGCCTCGACACCTCCTGCTCGTCTAAGAGTTGGATATCTGTCATTTGCCTTCGCCCTTGCGCCTCTCGGCTTCGGCTCGGCCGTGAACCTCCAAAGGGATGGCGCGGACCACAAGCCTTAGCAGTTGCGTTGCATTCGGAACCAAGTCCTCCACCGGTCAAGTCTGTGCGGAACCAGCAATAGTCAACCAACCTGACCCGTTTCTGCCGCGGTGTCCAATCATCTCTCGTTATAACGTTATTCCTGCCGGTTATGAAAAGCGGCTCCATGCCGAGTCGTCCCACGAAAGTGTGGGTGACCACGCCGCTGCGCAGATGCGTCGGCTATTGAGAAGGCGGGGCTTAGCGAAAACAAAATCAATCGACGGAGCGCCAGAAAATGCTCAGCGTGGCGGTAAATCCCGCCTGCGTCCGGCGCTAATCAGGCACATCGTAGCTGATCCCACACATCCTGAAGACGCTGTGTCGGGCACACAAAAGTTTATTGAAGTGATGACGATATGTCCTTTCTTGCGACATGGATAGCAGTTCCTTCTCCAGGCCTTGACTCCAAACTTGTCCGACCGAATCACACTAACTTCCCGGACTGATAACCCCCAGGAATAACGTTATAACGAGATGTGATTAGACATGATGATTCAGTGGGGCTAGTTTTGCGCCACGCGCAGCAGATCCTAGCTGCTCCCGGAGGCGCAAATGTCATCCCGTTGGTTCCAAGTTCACCTCGTCTTCCCCATCCAGCCGGTTCTTCGGTTGAAGTGGGCACGACCGGCCGCCGCCGTTCTTACCTTACTTCTTGTCGTGCCTGTGGCCGCGATGGCACAGGGTTCACCGTTCGACACCGGCTTTAACGCAATCCAAACCCTCTTCACCGGAACCATTGCGAAGGTCGCAAGTCTGGTTGCAATCGTGATCGGCGGATACGGTTTCGCCCACGGTGAACCCGGCGCAAAAAAGGCGCTGGCCGGCGTGGCCGCCGGAACAGGAATTGCCGTTCTCGCCGTGAATGTCCTGAGTTGGCTCTGGGGCGTATAGCGTCCTTCCCGGCCACCTTTCACTCATCTTTAGACGAGGACGTATGCCAGAGCAACCACCGCAGAAGCACCGCACAAATCGAGTATTCAAGAGTCTGCACAAGCCGCTCACCTACTTGGGCGTTGAACGCACATTGTTCTACTTCGTCTGCGTCGGAGCGGTGGGGGCTTTCAATCTCTTCAATTCCATCCTCGCCGGTATCGCCGTATTCATTGGCGCTTTCGCCTTCGGGCATTGGGCCACGAACAGCGATCCGGCATTCCTTCGCATTCTGGCAAAGTCCGAACGCTACAAGCCTCGCTACGACGCCGCGAAACAGCAAGTCCCGCGTGTGGAGGTCGTCTGATGCTGCGTCTCGATAGAGTCATCAAGCCGTGGAAAGAGAGTGCGTCTCTCAACGACCACATCAACCTGTACGGCTTCTGGAACGAGACGGCTTTCCTTACCAAAAGTGGGGATTTAGGCATGGTTCTCAGTTTTCCAGGAGTGGACTACGAAAGTCTGGACCGTTCGGAACAAGAGTATGCGGTGAAGCGATTGGAGGCAGCGCTGAAAGCGTTCGGCGCAGGCTTTCATGTTTACCAATACCTCTTCAAGTCGAATCGCCCCGACATACCCTTCGCAAAATATGACGATCCGATTGTGCAAGCGGCGATCGAACAACGACGGAAGTTCTTTGAAGCAAAGCGCGATCATCTTTATCAGATTGAAATCTTCTACTGCATTCTGCTCGAAGGGGCGCGCTCGAAGACCGGAGTGGGCGCGGCAATCGCTCGAATCTTGCACGATCCGGCGGGCGCGGTTGGCGAACTAAAAGTGCAGTTCACCAACGACAGCATGAAGACGCTATTGCGTACGCATATCGAGCCCGATGTTCGACGGCTCGACCAGAGCGTGCAGGCATTCGCGCGGCAGCTCGCGGACTTCATGCAAATCGAGATCTTGAATCAACAGGGACAATTCAATTTTTTCCGCCGCCTGCTGAATTATGACGACTGGCGTATTGCCGGCAGGCCGCAGTCCACGCAGTTTCTTGACTATCAGGTGGTCAACTCCGATATCGAAGCGGAGCGCGATCATCTCCGAGTAGGCAATCACATTGTCCGTGTGCTGACGATGAAAGAGGCCATCACTGAGACGCGGCCCTTGGTGCTGGACACCCTGCTGAAGATTCCGGCCAACTTCTACGTTGTCACGGAGTGGACCCCGCTCCCCGCGGTCAGAGCCCGCAAGGAAGTGAACAAGCGGCGCCGCCACTTCAATATGTCGAAAACAGGTTTTGTCTCGCAGATGGGCAACGATGCCACGAAGACGAACCCACGCGATGTGCTGGTGGACGAGTCCAAGCAGGCCGACATTGAAAACCTCGGAGATTGCCTGCGGGCCCTGGGTGACGGTCAATCGCTTGGCGATTTCTCCCTGACGATTGTGCTGTACGACCACTCAAAAGCCCAACTGGAGCAACTCGGGGCCGAGTTCACTGGCCTCTTCACCAACGCGGATGGAAATCTGTTTGCGGAAACCTATAACCAGCTGAACGCCTACTTCGCCACCGTGCCAGGTAACTACGCGCTCAACCTCCGCAAGCTGTATCTGCTGAACACGAATTACGCCGACCTGTCTTTTCTGTTTACCATCCTTCCCGGCGAGAAGACGAACGCGCATCTCGGCACCGAGTACCTAGCCGTACTCGAAACCGACAACAGCACGCCCTACTATCTCAACCTGCATACCGGCGACGTTGCCCACACCCTGATTCTCGGGATGAGCGGCAGTGGCAAGTCGTTCCTCCGCCAGTATGCGCCCCAACGCCTCCAACCAAAGCAAATGGAATTGTGGCTCTCCGCCTGAGTTGTCAGCTTGAAAACGGCAATACGCGCTCAATCAAGCCGCTCTTGCCTGCGCTCACGATTCGGCCTTGCCGACGACGCTATCAATTCTCTTCATGATGCGCTCAGCCCACTGGATACTCGCATCAATCAGTTTGTCCGTGCGTGGGCTTCCTTGTGGCGTTCCGAAAAGGTCGTCTGCCGTTTGCATATGCAAACTCGCAAGAATCGCTGCCATGATTCCGAGTACCCGTTTGCGGCCTTCGTCCATCGGCAAAGTATACACTGGTTTCGCTTTGTGTTCGCCATGTTGCAGCCCCTTCTCTCTCGCTGCATCGGCTCCGCGCCGTCTTCGTCACGATGTGCCTCTTTCCGTGCCCCACTGACGGACGGGTTCGGAGTCAACCTAACAGCCGCAGGCTAGCGTCAAGGCACTTTTCGCGGCATAAACGATAATCCCCTACGGGCTGCCCCTCATTTATTCCACGATTGCCTGTGACGCCGCGCCTTCCGTGCGGCTGTTCCTGTTGCCTCTCTCGCCCCCGCCGTGGGGATCACTTCAAACGAAAGAGGCACACCATGACGACGCGGACTCTCAGCAAAAGCGACCTCGCGCAGTTTACCGGCAGCGAAAATTGGTATCGGCACGGGATTAACCGCAACGTTCTTCTTTACACCGACGGGGCGCAGCACGTTGCCGAGCACGGTGGAGCGTATTGGCTTCTGGACGAAATCGCGATCATTCAGCCCTACAACGAGGCTGTCGCGGCCGAGGAATTTCAAGTCTGGAAACTCGCCGTACGTCCCGACCGAACCGCTACGCTCACCTGCGATGATGGGAACGGCCACATCGTGTTCACCAAGGAGATTGAGTACACCGATTTTCCGCTAGATGAAATCACGCTGTATTTCGCCAACAGGGTAATCCACCTGCCGAGCGAGTACTGATCGACGCGAAACCCGCGCCAGGCATCCTCGCTGGCGCGGGTTTTCTATTTCGCCTCGCGTTGGGGAGCCGCGGACTAGGCGGCGTCCACCCCAAGAGAGAGCGCAACGGTTGCAAGAAGGGGCAAGAAAAGCCGCAAGATTGGTGGATCTCATTGATTCAATGGATGATGATGCGTAGTTTTCGCGGACAGGAAACTATGTCGTACAAGAATATTTTCGTTTACAACGTATTTCCCATTTGCGAAAATAGGAGGACCATGGAGACCCGAGAGGCCCAATTCGAACGGAGGATGGTGGACGCCCTGCGAAAGCAAGTGCCCGTGAAAGATCTCCCCGGCGTACGCATCGCGCAGGTCCGTCAGGAGCCGGAGCGACCCTTCGATGTCAGCTTTGAACTGACCTCGGGCAAGAATCGGATTCTTGTGTTTGCCGAAATCAAGCAGGCGCCTTCCCCCAAGCTGTTGGCGGAGATTGGTCCCTGGATGCAGCGCATGAAGTCGTTGAAAAAAGACGCTGCCTTCGCAGTGTTAGCCCCGAGTCTGTCTTCG
>Ga0074046_10000625_pt1 | contig 32459 bp, 34 predicted proteins | sample BogForMeECP23OM3_FD_94441 | JGI IMG/M metagenome (GOLD analysis project Ga0074046, IMG submission 94441) | Bog forest soil microbial communities from Calvert Island, British Columbia, Canada - Bog Forest MetaG ECP23OM3 | ecosystem: Environmental > Terrestrial > Soil > Wetlands ... | reverse complement strand
GAAATTTGACCGAGAAGTTCGAATCACCGGTAGTACCGATTTTGGTCTGCTGTAACCCAAGTTCCGAGGAGGAAAAGTCGACTCATGTTTCTAGCTAACATTGCAACCTACGCTCTCAGCCACATACCCGCGGCTGCGGTCTGGATTTTCCAGGAAGCCGGCGCTCCGGGGTGGGACCCTATCTCTCTGTGGAAGCAGATGGGATGGGCGGCTAGGATCGTCGTCATCATCCTGTTCATCATGTCAGGATGGTCGATCGGCGTGATGATCGATCGCGCGATGGCATTCAGCGCTGCGCGTAAACAGTCTCGGGCCTTCGCTCCCGCCGTTGCCGGCGCCCTGCGTGAAGGCAAGATCGAAGAAGCCATCAAGGTCGGCGAGCGCAACAAGAAGAGCCACCTGGCCAAGGTGGTTACTGCGGGTCTGCAGGAGTTCAAGGCCCACGGCGATTCCACCGACATTCCGGGCGAGCAGATCGAGGCCTCCAAGCGCGCTCTGGAGCGTGCTGAGGCCATCACACACGCCGAGTTGAAACGCGGCTTGGGTGGTCTGGCTACTATCGGTTCCACCGCACCTTTCGTGGGACTGTTCGGAACGGTGGTGGGCATTCTGAATGCGTTCAAAGAGATTTCGACGCAGAAGGCCACTGGTCTGGGCGCTGTCGCCGGCGGTATTTCGGAAGCGCTGGTGACCACCGCTATCGGATTGTTCGTCGCCATTCCGGCCGTCATGATGTTCAACTACTTCACCAACAAGGTGGAAGCTTTCGACGTGGAAATGGATAACAGCTCCAGCGAGCTGATCGACTATTTCCTGAAGAAGCGGAGTGTCCACCGGTAACTGGGTGTTCAGCGCCCTGGCGCTGGCCCAGATTGAAGGAGGTTGAATCGTATGGCAATGGCAGTACGCAACGAAGGGGCCAAGGTCAACTCCAACATCAACGTCACGCCGATGGTGGACGTGATGCTGGTGCTGCTGATCGTTTTCATGGTGATCACGCCCATGCTGCAGCACGGCGTGAGCGTGGACATGGCGAAGGTGAACAGCCCGATCCCCATGCCTGACGCCGACAAGGAAGATGCTCTGCTCGTCGCTATCATGCGGGATGGGCAGATCTACTTTGGCACTGATCGCGTGAAGCCCGACGAGCTCACAGCCAAGGTAAAGGACCGCCTGGCTAACAAGATAGACAAGCGGGTCTACATTAAGGCCGACGCTCGCGCCAAGTACGGGGGTGTAGTTGACGTGGTGGACAACGTGCGCTCGGCCGGAGTTGACGATGTAGGCCTCTTAACCGAACAGATACAACAGGGCCCCGCCGGCAAGAAACCGCCGGCCACTGGGACCAGCACTGGCGCTGGCTCCCAGTAACAGGAGTTACTCATGTCAATGGCAATGGGAGGGTCCAGTGGACCCTCAGCGGATATCAACGTTACGCCGCTGATTGACGTGTTGCTGGTGCTGCTCATCGTCTTCATGGTGATCACGCCGCTGACACCGAAAGGTCTGGACGCGCTGGTCCCTCAGCCGCCCAAAGACCAACAGAAACAACCGCCCCCGAGCGACCGCACAATCGTTGTGCAATTGCTCAAAGGCGCCGGCGATAAGGCTGCGTTGAAGATCAACCAGGACGATGTCACCTGGGAGAACCTGGAAGGCCGTTTGAACGATATCTTCAAGACCCGTGCGGAAAAAGTGATGTTCGTCAAGGCGGATCCGGATCTTACGTTCAACGAAGTGGCTCAGGTCATCGATATCGCGCATTCCGCCGGTGTCGATAAAGTGGGCTTGATCACGGCCAAGATTGAAGCCGGCAATTAGGCATTCCTCGGAAGCAGGAAACATGATTCGGGCAGTTTTCTTCCTCCTGGACGGGTGGGACGTCGTGCAGCGACAGTCCCGCCCTCCCTCGGAACCCGAACGACCCTAACGGAGAGTGATATCAAACATGAAAATATGCGGACGGGTACTGACGGTGCTTGCCGTGTTGCTGGTGCTGTTCTCGGCCGTAGGTTGCAGCAAGCTGAGGGCGCGCGACCAGCTTAACAAGGGTGTACAGGCCTATAAAAACGCAAAGTACGAAGACGCAATCGAACATTTTAAGAACGCTGTAGAGCTCGATCCCAGTCTTATCAATGGCCGCCTTTATCTGGCCACGGCCTATGCCCAGCAATATATTCCCGGCGCCGATTCACCGGACAACAATCGCTTTGCCGAGCAGGCCATCGATGTGTTCAAGCAGGTGCTGGACTTGCATCCTCCAAAGGAGCAGCAGGTACACAGCTTGAAGGGCATTGCTTCGCTGTATTTCAACATGAAACGATTCGATCTCGCCAAGGACTATTATCAGAAGGTCGCGGAGTTGGATCCCAACGATCCGGAAACCTACTACTCCATCGCAGTCATTGATTGGACGCAGTCGTACCAGCGTCGCATGGACGAGCGTGCCAAACTCGGCCTGAAGCCGACAGACGACCTTAAGGACAAGAAGGACTGCGCCGAACTCCTCAAAGTCATCAAGACCCAGAACGATCCTGCGGTGCAGGATGGGATCCAGAAGCTGCAAAAGGCAATCGAGTTGCGTCCTGACTACGATGACGCGATGGCATACCTGAATCTGCTGTACCGGGAAGAAGCCGATCTACAGTGCGACGATCCTGATGCCCGCAAGACCGACCTCAAGACCGCCGATGATTGGGTGGACAAGACCATGGCAACCAAGAAGGCCAAGGCGGAAAAAGCCGGGCCCAGCGGCGTGGTGACCATGCAGTAGTAAGCCGATTGCAGTACTAAGTTGAATTTTCCTAATACGCCCCTTCGCAAGGAGGGGCGGTTTGCTTGTGAAAGCAAAATCTAGTCATCTATAATTAGCCTGATATTCAGAGTTTCGGGCGGCGATTATGGATACCAGCAAGGTTGGAAAACGCGGAGCCATCGTTGTCCCGGCTCGCCTGCGTCGAAAGTTCGGTATTGAGGAAGGCGCTCTCGTGATTGCCGAGGAACACCCCGACGGCATTCTTATCCGTCCGGCTGCTGCCGTCCCTATCGAGATATATACCCCGGAACGTAAGGCTGAGTTCCTGCTTTCAAATGCGATCGACTGGGAAGATTACCAGGGGGCATTGACGGAGGTGAGAAAGCTCGGAGTCGATCCGGCCAAGATCCCGCATCGCAAGCCGCGTAAGCCGGCGGCATGAGCGGGGACAGGCTGTTCCTCGACGCCAATGTGCTCTTCTCTGCCGCGTATCGACCCGATAGTGGGCTCGCTCGCTTATGGCAACTTCAGAATGTCGAGTTAATTACGTCCGCCTATGCTCTAGAAGAGGCTACGCGTAATTTGGCCGACGAGGGCCAGCGCCTCAGGCTGAGGAAACTCCTGGAGCGAACACGAATTGTCATTGGCTCCTCCCCTTTGCCGGACAATGTGCTGTTACCGGAAAAAGACCGTCCAGTTCTGCAGGCAGCGATACACGCCGGGGCCACGCACCTGCTTACCGGCGATCAGCGCCATTTCGGCAGACATTTTGGCCGACGGTACGGAGGCGTCCTGATTCTGCCGCCCCGGGATTATCTTGGGAAGCGAGTTTGATCAACGTCACATCGCTTTGTGACGCAACTCCTCCCCTTTTGTGACCCATGCATTACAATCCTTGTTTTCGTCCTCGCCTATGTTCAAACGAGTCCTGATTGCCAATCGCGGCGAGATTGCCGTCCGCATTATCCGCGCCTGCCGCGAGATGGGCATCGAATCAGTCGCCGTCTTTTCCGACGTGGACCGCAAGGCGCTGCACGTCCGCAAAGCTGACTACGCTTACCATATCGGGCCGGCAACGGCTAGCGAGTCCTACCTGAACGCCGACAAGATACTCGACGTTGCGCGACGTAGCGGGGCCGAGGCCATCCATCCCGGGTACGGCTTTTTGTCAGAAAATGCGCGCTTCGCCCGGGCCTGCGCGGATGCAGGTTTCAAATTCATCGGTCCCTCGCCGGAGTCGATGGAGATGATGGGATCCAAGACGCGCGCCCGTCAGAACATGAAGCGGGCGGGGGTTCCGTTTGTTCCCGGCTCCGAACATGGCTTGGACATCGCCGCGGCGGAGAGGCTGGCGGAGCAAATCGGCTACCCTGTAATGCTGAAGGCAGCGGCGGGTGGCGGCGGCAAGGGCATGCGCATGGTCGCAGAGCCCAATGAGCTGCGCTCTGCCTATGAGAACGCGCGCAGTGAGGCTCAGCGCTCCTTCGGCGACAACGAAGTGTACCTGGAAAAGTTCATCACCAACCCGCGTCACGTCGAGATGCAGATCTTCGCCGACGAGCACGGGAGCGCTGTCTACCTTGGCGAACGGGAGTGCTCGGTGCAGCGGCGCCATCAGAAAGTGATGGAAGAATCGCCGTCCCCCATCGTTGATGAGGACATGCGGCGCCGTATGGGCGACGTCGCAGTGCGGGTGGCAAAGGCCGCGAATTATCACAACGCCGGCACGGTTGAGTTCCTGGTGGATGAGCAGCGCAACTTCTATTTCCTCGAGATGAACACGCGCCTGCAGGTCGAGCACCCGGTCACCGAACTCGTGACCGGACTCGATCTGGTGCACCTCCAGTTGCAGGTTGCGGCAGGCGACAGATTGCCTTTCAGGCAGGAGGACATCAAGGTCCGCGGGCACGCCATCGAGTGCCGGGTTTACGCCGAAGATCCCGACAACAATTTCTTCCCATCCCCGGGGCAGATTACCCGGCTCATCTCTCCTTCGGGACCGGGCATCCGGCGCGACAGCGGTATGTACGAGGGCTGGAAGGTGCCCATCGAGTACGATCCGTTGCTGGCGAAGCTGATTGGGTATGGCGAGACTCGCGAAGACGCCATCGATCGGCTGCTGCGCGCGCTATACGAATACTTCGTCGGGGGCATCAAAACCAACATCTCGCTGTTCCGGCGGATTCTGCACGACCCGGATTTTCGCGCAGGCAAGCTGGACACAGGCTTCCTTGATCGTTTGCTGGCAAAGCCGTATCACGAAAAGGCTGGACAGTATCCGCTGATGGCGGCCGTCGGGGCAGCGATTTTTGCAGCCACCGAGTCGAAGGGGACATTCCCTCCAGCCGCAGGAAGTCCCGCCGCGTCGAACGGCAACTCCGCGGCTCCCGCTCCGGCTTCGAATTGGCGGCGAGTTGCGCGCGCCGAAGCTCTGAGGGAGCGGTAATCCATGACTTACGACGTGGTGGTGGACGGCAAGATGCATCAGTTGGAACTGACCCACGGCGACAAGACTTGGCATTGCAAAATCGATGGCCAGGAGATCGAAGTGGATGCCGCACTCACCGCGCGCGATGTGCTTTCCATCCTGGTGGGTGGTAAGGCTTACGAGATTAAGCGCGAGCGCTCGTTGCAAGGCGAGCTGCACATGGTCATTGGCAGTGCGCGCTACGCCGTGGATGTCCGGGACCCGCGCTCGTTGCGCACTCGCCGCGCCGTCGGCGGCGCAGAGGCTGGCCCGCAAAGGCTGAAGGCGCCCATGCCGGGTAAGGTCGTCCGCATCAACGTCCAGGAGAAGGACGAGGTCAAGGTCGGACAGAGCATCCTCGTCATGGAAGCCATGAAGATGCAAAACGAACTGAAGTCCCCCAAAGACGGAAGAGTGCAGAAGATCCTTACAGCGGAGGGTTCGGTCGTTAACCCGGGGGACACGCTGGCCATCATCGAGTAACGGAAAGCCTCGCGGCCTGGCGATCCACGTTACTTCATTGTGGAAGCTTGTTTCAGGATGTCGTCGGCAAAGTAATTTTCTACCGTGGCCTTGTCGCGGACGGATTCGTAATATGCGGCTTTCAGCAACTGTTCGCGGCGGTCACGAAGCTGCGAGCGAATGGCCTGCTGTACACGCGGATCTTTCAGCTCTCGCTGGCCGGCACCTTCCTTGCTGATGAGCTTCACTACCCGGAAGCCATAGACCTGGTGGCTGTTGGGATCGGCCACCACCAGCACACCGGTGTACTGTCCCGGCTTGAGCTTATTAACGGCGTCATAGGCGACCTTGTCGGTCTTCAGCGAAGATTCGGGTACGAATCCGAGATCGCCGCCGTTCTGGGAGGTCTCCGGCTGTTCTGAAAAATTCATGGCAACGGTGGCGAAGTCGTCGCCGCTATCGAGGCGGTTCGCGATCATTTGAATCTTCTTGCGGGCGTCGGCCTCATTCTGCGCCTTCACATTTTTCACCTGCGGATTGGGCTGGGTGGTGACCAGAATCTGCGCCAGATGATATTGCGGCTCAATGAGGTTGAACTCCGCTTTGTGCTGGTTGTAGTAGTTGGTAATGTCCTCATCGGAGATATTGATCTTGGAAGTGACTTCCTTGTTCATCACCTTTTCAATGGTGATGGAACGGCGCAAATCACGTTTGAAGTCGTCGAGCGTGAGGCCGCGATCTTTCAGGCGCTTGTCAAACTCCTCCTGGGTGTAGGGCGCCTTGATCTCGGCGAGCTTGCTGTTAATCTCCTCGTCAGTGGCCAGCAGCCCCAACTTTTCGGCGCGCTGCATCAGAATTTCCTGATCCACCAATTCCTTCAAGATGCTCAGCCGCAGACTGTCAGCCTGTTCCTGGCTGGGTTTTTGCGGCGCATCGGCGGTCTGGTTGTTGTAATATTTTTCGACTTCCGTCCGGCTGATCTTGCGGCCGTTCACGGTCGCCATCACGTCGGCGCCTTCCTGCTTTCCCGTACAGCCTAATCCGGGCAGCAACAGGCCAAGAGCCAGCGCCAGAGTGGCCGCGATTGTAAGACTCGCTACACGCTTACCGATTGCTTTCAATTCTGGCCCCTCCTGCGAGGCCTTGCTGACACGTCAGCCGCCCCGGGCAGGGCAGGCCGACCGCGGGCTGTACTGAATATTGAGTACGCCAAACACTCCGCTCGCACTGTGGCTACTTGCTCGCTGGAGCCGGTTGCGGATTGGCCGGCGCCGGTTGCGACTTGGCCGGCGGCGGCTGCGACTTGGCCGGCGGCGCTGGCGGTTGGACTCCCGCTTCCAGAAGCCGCTGGTTCAACGCTGCCCTCACTTCGTCAATATCTACCGCGCCTTCCAGCCGCTCCCCGTTGACGAACACAGTTGGGGTCGCGCTCACGCCAATTGTGTCGGCCTCAGCCATCGAGGTCTTCATGATGTCTTCCGACTGGGCCTTGATGCAGGCCTGCAAACGAGCGGCATCAGCCCCGTTCTTCTTGCCGATGTCCAAGGTTATGTGGTCCAACTCGTTGAACGAGTTTTGCACGTCCTTCTGATTTCCACTGATGGCGCGCTGGTTGGCATGTACGTAGTCGGCAAACTCCCAATAGCTTGGTCCGCTTTCCTTGGCAAGGCAATTGGCGTCGTTGGCCGCGTGTTTCGCCCAGGGATGCATGGGCAGTGGATAGTCCTTGTAGACGACCTTAATTTTGTCGCCATATTCCGGCAGGATTTCGCTCATCAGCGTAGTGTGCATCCTGGCACAGAAGGGACATTCGAAGTCGTCGTAGTTCACGATGGTGACTTTGGCATCTGGATTCCCGCGCACCGGACGACCCGCTACGTCAATTTTTTTCATGGTTTCGGTGTAGGGGTCCTTGGTCAAATCGATCTTGGTCATGCGGATCAGGGTCGTACCATCTTTCGAGACCAGGAAGTCCATGGACTGTGACTTGTCGCCGCGAGTCAACGTGACCGGCACGGTCTCGTAGTTGGGGAATTCGCTGGGAGTGCGCGCCCCAATCTTTACGGTCACATCGGCGGGAACATTGTAATAGGTGTGGACTTGCCGCTCGATGCGCTGATTTACGTCCATGGAATCGGGTTGCGGTTTGGACTGCGCCGAGCATCCCACGCACAACAAGAGTGACAAGACAGTGAATCGTTTGAACAAAGCCAATAACCACCTTTGGGGCATAAACATGAACTTTGATTATCTCACGGGGAACGGGCGGCTCACACGCATACGACCTGCCCAGCGCGCCGAAGGTAGCAGGAGCAAGAAAGCATTGAAGTACATTGATATCCATGGGACTGCGTGCCGCTCTCGACATTCTGGCGCTGGTGGTGGCGTCGGGATACTGCACCATCCCGCTGTTCTGGCTCATGGTGCATCCCTCCATGGAACGGTGGCGTAAGCGCGGCCGGCGGGCCTTTGCCATTATCCTTCCGGCCTGGGGCGTAATCATTGCAATCACGTTTTTTATCATGTGGCCGTTTCGGTCTGCACATTTCTACATGAACTGGTTCGCTTGGGTGCCGGCCGCGATGTTCTTCTTCCTCGGCTTCTCGATCTATCGGGCGGCGTTTCGGAGTTTCGATCACACCCAGGTCTCTGGATTGGCAGAGATCGAGCCCGGCAGGCATCGCCAGCACTTGGTAACGACCGGTATCCGCTCGCGCGTGCGGCATCCCATCTATATGGGACATCTTTGCGAGATCGTCGGCTGGTGTATCGCGACCGGTTTGATCGCTCTCTACGTGCTGGCGGTGTTCGCTGTCGTGACCGGAGCAGTTATGATCCGCATGGAGGACCGCGAACTGGAGGCGCGCTTTGGGGAGATATATCGCCAATACCGCAGCCAGGTTCCTGCCGTTATTCCTCGGTTTTGAAAGTGCGGTCAACCTTCTTTTCGCTACAATGAATTTTTGCTGAGCTCCCGGAATGCAATTTGAACTCTTCGTAGCGGCGCGCTACCTGCGGGCCAAGCGGCGGCAGGCCGTCATCGGCATCATCACCATCATCTCCATCATTGGAGTGGCGGCGGGGGTTGCTTCGCTGATCATCGCGCTGGCCATTAACAACGGGTTCCGTCAGGACCTGCAGGACCGTCTGCTCGGCTCGACCTCCCACATCAACCTGCTGCGAGTGGAGAGTGACGGCATGCGTAACTGGCAAGATCTGCTGTCGCGGCTGGAAAGGCAGCCTCACATTGTTGCCGGGGCACCCGCTATCTATGAACAAGTGCTGATCTCGCGCGGCGCACGCGCACAAGGGGCAGTGCTGAAGGGAATCAATCCGCAAGATGAACGCAAGGTCAGCGACCTGCTGGATTCGGTGGGGAACGGTTCCGCCGCTGCGCTGGAGGAAAATTCGAATCAGCCCGCAACAAATCCCAGCGAAGACGCGACCAGTTCGCAAGCGGTTTCACTGCCGCCTATCATTCTCGGCAAGGACATGGCCGAGCAACTCGGCGCACCCGTCGGTTCGCTGGTCACCGTCACCAGCCCGCAGGGAGAACTCACTCCCTTTGGCATCGTTCCCAAATACAAGCGCTTCAAAGTCGCCGGCGTCTTCTCCTCGGGCTTCTACGATTACGACAGCAACTGGGCCTTCATTCGCCTCTCTGATGCGCAGAAGTTGTTCGATCTCGGCGACGTTGTTTCCGTGCTTGAATTCAAGGTGGACGACATCTACAAAGCGCCGGAGATCGCCCAGAAGCTGGAAGCCGAAGCCGGCAAAGGCTTCATGTCCACCAACTGGATGGAGCAGAACCGCGCACTATTTCGTGCGTTGCGCTTGGAGCGCGTCGTCACCTTCATCACCATCGGCCTGATTGTCTTCGTCGCCGCGCTGAACATCCTGATCTCGCTGATCATGATGGTGATGGAGAAGACACGCGACATCGCGGTGCTGGTCTCAATGGGAGCAAAGAAGCGACAGATCCGGCGCATCTTTATCTATCAGGGCCTGCTGATCGGGGTGATCGGGACCGTCCTCGGGCTGATCGCCGGCTATGCGCTCTCATGGATGGGTGGGCACTATCACCTGGTCTCGCTTTCTGCCGAGGTGTATTCGATTGATTACGTCCCGTTTGCGCCACGAATGCAGGATGGTCTGCTGGTGGCGCTGGTCGCTAGCGGCATCTCATTTATCGCAACGCTGTATCCTTCGTGGTCGGCGGCCAGCGTGCTGCCGGCGGAGGCGCTAAGGTATGAATAAGCGCGCTGGTTGATCCCGTTACAATGTGATGCTAACATGTATCACATGAAGCAAGCTTCTGTACGGGATCTTCGCTATGACTTCAAGAAGATTGAGCGCCTGTTGCACCAGGGCGAAGAAGTGCAAATCACCAAACGCCGAATAGTGATTGCCCGCCTGGTTCCGGAGAACACACAATCTCGTCCGCCCCTTCCCGACTTTCGGGCACGTGTGCGTGCCATCTATGGCGACAAAGTTTTCAAGGTAAGCGGCGCTGAAGTGGTCAGGCAAGATAGGGATCGGTATTGAAGATCTACCTTGACACTAGCTTTCTCGTATCGTTGTACGGCGCGGACGTTAATCTGGAGCCTGCGACACAGGTGATGCAAGCTTCCGACGGCGACCATTTGGTCACAACTTTCGGCAGATTGGAAGTCGAAAATGCCTTTGCGCTGCAAGTGTTTCGGAGGGATGCTACCGCAGCGCAAGCGAAGTCTTCCATGGACGACTTCGAGAAGGATCTGCGATCCGGGGTTCTTCAACTGCGTCCATTAACTGAGCAGGCGTCGGACCGGGCTCGTGAGTTATCGCGGCAAACCACTGCAATGCTGGGAACCCGGACTGCCGATCTCCTGCACGTCGCCGCCGCCCTCGAAATCGGAGCGGAATTTCTCTACAGCTTTGACAAGCAGCAGCGAAAACTTGCGCATGCTGTACGCTTGAAAGTCAATTGACACAAAGTTCTCCTCGCCGCCTCTTCGTCACTGACTTCTTTCCCCAGACATGTTCTAATTCTCAAAGGTCCTCGCAATGGTTCCAAAACGGGTTTGGCGCCAGCGATGTGCCCGGAATTTGTGACGCTCAGGAGCGCATCTGCATCCAATGGTTCAAGACAGTTTGTTGCGAGTGAGAAATCTGAAGAAGGTGTTTCGCTCGGGCAATTCTGACTTAGTGCTCTTTGAAAACCTGTCGTTCCAGTTGCAGGCAGGGGAGATGCTCGCCATTGTGGGCGAGTCAGGTGCCGGGAAAAGCACCCTCCTGCACATACTCGGAGTTCTTGATACTGCTTCCGCAGGTGACGTATACTTCGCGCAAGTTGATTTGGCGAAACTGTCGGAAGATGCTGCAGCGGAATTTCGCAGCCAGGAGCTCGGGTTTGTGTGGCAGTTCCATTATTTGCTGCCTGAATTTACCGCTGCCGAAAATGTCGCTATGCCGCTGCTGATGCGGGGCGCCGGCAGGCGCGAAGCAGAGCGCGAGGCCCTGCGCTGGTTGCAGGAGGTAGGGTTAGCCGACCGTGCCAGTCACCGGTCCGGCGAGTTGTCTGGTGGAGAGCAGCAGCGGGTGGCGCTGGCCCGTGCGCTGATCACGAAACCGAAGATCCTGATGGCCGATGAGCCTACGGGAGACCTCGATAACCGGACGGCGGAAGCGGTTTTTAATTTGATCGCCAGGTTACATCGCGACTATCGTCTTTCCTCGCTCATCGTTACGCACAATCTTGGGTTTGCACGCCGGTGCGACCGTGTTCTCCGGCTGGAGCGTGGTCAGGCAGTCGAGGTGTCGCCGCAGTCGTTACCTGCTTTTGCAACAGGCCAGCAGCAGGTGGGTTTGCAGTAGTGGAAGACCTTAGTAGGTCTTCATGGTTCGGTCCCAGTTTTGTTGAGGACCGGCGACAGGGGGGAGAAACAGGTAACAGAGCTCGAACTGGGGGGAACATCCCGGAGAGCTCCTGGAGAGGTCCATGTTTGAACGGTACACGGAAAAGGCCCGGCGAGTAATCTTCTTCGCGCGCTACGAAGCCAGCCAGTTCGGTTCTCCCTACATCGAAACGGAGCACCTTCTGCTGGGCCTCCTGCGCGAGGACAAGGCGCTCACCAATCGGTTCCTTCGGTCCCATGCTTCGGTCGAATCCATCCGGAAACAAATTGAGGGTCACACGACCATCCGGGAGAAGGTGTCCACTTCCGTGGACCTGCCCCTGAGCAACGAGTGCAAGCGTGTGCTGGCCTACGCCGCTGAGGAAGCCGAGCGGCTCTCGCACAAGCACATTGGCACGGAGCACCTGTTGCTGGGGTTGTTGCGCGAGGAGAAATGCTTCGCGGCTGAAATTCTGCACGAGCGCGGACTGCGGCTGTCGACCATCCGCGAAGAACTGGCGCGCACCTCGCAGGAGAAATCGCAGCCCTCGCAGCGCAACCGCGAGTCCTCCCTTTTGTCGGAATTTTCCCGCGACCTCACACAGGCAGCGATGGACAACCAGCTCGACCCGCTGGTGGGACGCGACGGCGAACTGGAACGCGTCATCCAGATCCTTTGCCGCCGCACCAAGAACAATCCGGTTCTAATCGGCGAACCAGGCGTCGGCAAAACGGCTATCGTCGAGGGTTTGGCGCAGCGTATCGCCGACGGCGAAGTGCCGTCGTTCCTGGCCGACAAGCGCATCCTGGGGCTTGATCTTTCGCTCATCGTCGCAGGCACTAAGTACCGCGGCCAGTTTGAAGAGCGGCTGAAAACCATCATGAAGGAACTGATGGAGTCGCAGAATTCCATCGTCTTCATTGACGAACTGCACACGCTGGTGGGCGCGGGTTCGGCGGAAGGTTCGCTTGACGCTGCCAACATTCTCAAGCCCGCGTTGTCGCGCGGCGAAATTCAATGCATCGGCGCAACTACGCCGGGCGAGTATCGCAAGTCCATCGAAAAGGACCGTTCGCTGGAGCGTCGCTTCCAGGCAGTAAAGGTTCCGCCTCCGAATGAGACCGATGCCGTCAAGATCTTGTTCGGCATTAAAGAGCGCTACGAAAAGTTCCACGCGGTCACCTATACCGACGATGCGATCACTTTCTCGGTCTCGCACTCCAACCGGTATTTGCCCGATCGATTCCTGCCGGACAAGGCCATCGACCTGGTTGACGAGGCTGGCGCCCGCGTCAAGCTGCGGCAGACTTCTCTGCCCGAGGACATCACTGAAGTCCAGAAGCGGATCAAGTTCATCGTGCACCGCATGGAAAACGCCATCGCAAACCACGAGTTCGAGAAAGCCCGCTTCTACTCCGACGAGGAGCGCAAGGAGCGCGAGAACCTGCGCGCCCTGCGCGAGAAGTACCACCTCGACGAGTCGTCCACCGGCGTCGTCGGCCGCGAAGACATTGAAGACGTGGTGTCGCGCTGGACCGGCGTGCCCATCGCCTCCATCAAGGAAGAAGAAAGTCAGAAGCTACTTCGCATTGAAGAAGAGTTGCACAAGCGTGTCATCTCGCAGGACCGTGCCATCACCGCGCTGGCCCGCGCCATTCGGCGCTCGCGCGCCGGCCTGAAGAGTCCAAACCGTCCCATTGGCTCCTTCCTCTTCCTCGGCCCGACCGGTGTCGGCAAGACAGAAGTCGCCCGCACCCTGGCGCAGTTCATGTTCGGCAGTGAAAAGTCACTGGTCCGCTTCGACATGTCTGAGTTCATGGAGAAACATTCCGTCTCCAAGCTTATCGGCTCACCTCCGGGATACGTGGGCTACGAAGAGGGCGGCCAATTGACCGAGCGCGTAAAGCGGGCGCCCTATTCAGTCGTGCTGCTTGACGAAGTCGAGAAGGCGCATCCTGACCTGTTCAACATCCTGTTGCAGGTGTTTGAAGACGGTCAGCTCACCGACGGCCTGGGCAACACGGTGGACTTCAAGAACACCATCATCATCATGACCTCGAACATCGGCGCGCGCCATCTCATGAAACGCACCGGCATGGGCTTCCAGTCCGAGCACGAGGAAACCATCGCCACCAAAGTCGAGGACATGGTGAAGAGCGAGGTGAAGCGCACCTTCAATCCCGAGTTCCTCAACCGTCTCGACGAGGTCATCATCTTCAACGCGCTCGGGGAGCAGGACCTCATCCAGATCGTCGAGCTGATGGTGCAGCAGTTGAACCAGCACTTGGCGCAGCGCTCCATCACCGTCACGGTGACGGAAGAGGCGCGCAAGTGGATCCTCGACCAGACGCTTGTGGACCGCAGCTACGGCGCGCGTCCGCTGCGTCGCGCTCTTCAGAAGTACATCGAGGACCCGATGTCAGAGGCGCTTATCCAGGGGACCTTCGCGCAGCGGCCCACATTCATCGAGGTTTACCTCGAGGGCACCCAGCTCTTCTATCGCCCCGTCGGCGAGGAGAAGACCGAGGGCGTGCTGCTGTACAGCAACTAGGTAGAGCGCGGCTTCAGCCGCGTGTCACACAGGGGGATTGAAGTGGGGCTTCAGCCCGGGGAGAGGGGAGCGGAAACGCTCCCCTCTTTGCTTCTGGAGAGTCCCAGGGTCGCAGCCACCCCGCTCAGCTACAATTGCATCATGGCTCGTGGTTGGGAAAGTAAGTCAGTGGAAGCCCAAATAGAAGAATCCATCTCCGAACCCTCGCACCACGAAAACCGCCCTGCCTCCGCCGAAGAGGTGCAATCCAATAACAAGAAGACCCACCTGATACTCTCGCGCAAGCACCTGCTGCAACAACTCGAACGCAGCACCAGCGAGCGTTATTCCGAGTTGTTACGCAAGACCCTGGCCGATCTGGACGCACAAATCGCGGCGCTGTAGTATGCTCTATCGCGTTGTTTGTTGGGGCAGCCGAAACTCCCCGTCCCATCTTCCAGCCTCCGACCAAGAAATCGCTAACCTTCGGGCAGGCAAGACCGTCTGCACATGGAACACGCGGAGCTTGAATTAGAATAAATAAGAGTCGCCAGAGGAAACCCGTGAGACTTACTCTTTTCTCGCTTGCTTATATCCTGATTGCGGCAATCGCCGCCATTGCCCTGACTCCTGATAAGAACCCCGCCGGCTTCACCGTGCCGGTAGAGTATTACAAACTGCCAAACGGCCTGCGCGTGGTGCTTTCGCCCGACCACTCGTCGCCGACCGTTGTTATTGGCGTTTATTACCGCATCGGTTTTCGGATTGAGCCGCGCGACCGTACCGGCTTTGCTCACCTCTTTGAACACATGATGTTCCAAGGCTCGCAAAACCTGGGCAAGATGGAGATGATCAAGCTGGTGCAGCAAAATGGCGGCCTGCTGAATGGTTCGACGCGCTTCGATTTCACCAACTATTACGAAGTCATGCCCGCCAACAAGCTCGAGACCATGTTGTGGGCTGAGTCCGACCGGATGCGGGGATTGGCCATCACCGAGGAAAACCTTACCAACCAGAAGGGCGTGGTCGGCAACGAAGTGAAGGTCAATGTGATCAACACCCCGTATGGCGGCTTCCCCTGGCTCGACATGCCGCAGTATGCCAACACCAACTGGTACAATGCCCACAACTTTTATGGCGACCTGAAAGACATTGATGCGGCAACCTTGCCCGATGTGCAGCACTTCTTCACGACCTACTACACGCCAAACAACGCGGCGCTCGCCGTCGTTGGGGATTTCGAGCCGGCCGATGCGAAGCAATTGATCGCGAAGTATTTTGGCGGCATTCCATCCGTGCCGGCTGCCAAGCAGCCGGACATCACCGAGCCAAAGCAGGAAAAGGAGCGTGAAGCAACCAAGGTTGACCCCCTGGCCAAGCGGCCGGCGCTGGCAGTTTCGTATCACATGCCGGACCGGAATACGCCCGAGTATTACGCCATGGGGCTGATCGATCAGATGTTGCTGCAGGGTGATAACAGCCTGCTGCATGATGAGTTGGTAAAGCGGCGCGGTTACACGGATAGCGTGGGGGGTGGAATCAACATGCTGGGCAACATGTTCAATTACCAGGGGCCAATGCTATGGACGGCGTACCTGTTCCACGACAGCACGGTGAAGCCGGAAGAGATCGTGAGTGCCATCGAGTCGCAGGTCGCGCCGTTGCGCGAAAAGCCAGTTGATCAGGCAATGCTGGATCGGGCCCTGATTAAGATGCGCTCCAGTTTTTACGACTCGCTTGGTGAATTCAACGGGTTCGGTCGCGCCGACATGTTGGCCAGCTTCGCCTTATTTGATGACGATCCCGCGCGGATCAATGATGTCGAGGCACAGTTCCAGAAAGTCACGCCACAGTTGATCCAAAAAACCGCGGCGGAGTATTTGCGGTCCACCAACCGTACCGTCCTGGTGGTGGAACCCAAGCCGGCGGACGCAACCGAAAAAAAGGGCAGTAACTGAGGACAGGATTCTCATGCGGAATATATTCAGCAGTTTGATCTGCACAGCAATGCTGATGGCCATCGCGATGTTGACTGCGAGCGCGCAGACCGGCGCTACGCCAAAACAAACGCCGCCGGCAGGTGGTCCGCCGAAGCCATTTCATTTGCCCCAACTCGAGACGTTCTCTTTGCCAAACGGCCTGCAGGTCACGATGGCGCAGTTTGGCTCCATTCCCAAGGTGCAGGTCCGCGTCGCGGTACGGGCGGGGAATTTGAATGAACAGGCGAGCCAGGTCTGGTTGGCGGACCTGACGGGCCGACTGATCAAAGAGGGGACCACGTCAAAAACTTCCGAGCAAGTGGCGCAGCAAGCGGCTTCCATGGGCGGGGCGATTGATGTCAATGTCGGCCCTGACCTGACCCAAATTGACAGCGATGTGCTTTCCGAATTCGGCCCCCAGATCGTGGCCCTGCTGGCGGATGTGGTGATGCACCCCCTGTTGCCGGAGTCCGATGTCCCGCGCCTCAAACAGGACCTGCAGCGAAAGTTAAGTATCGAGAGGACACAGCCCGGCGTGCTCGCACACGAGCGGTTTGTGCGGGCGCTGTATCCCGACCATCCGTACGGGCGGTTCCTCTCGAGCGAGGCCATGATTGGCTCGTTTACTGAAGCCGACGTAAAGAAGTTTTACGAGAACAACTTCGGTGCTGCCCGTACGCACATTTATGTGGCCGGAAAATTCGACCCGGCTGCGATGAAGAAAGCCATCACCGCAGCGTTTTCCGATTGGAAACGCGGGCCGGATCCGCTGATTAATATTCCAAAGCCAGTGAGCAAACGGGAGCTCGATTTGGTGGATCGCGCCGGATCGGCGCAATCAACGCTCTATATTGGTCTGCCCGCCATTGATCCTAGCAATCCGGATTACATTCCCCTGCAAGTGATGGATTCTCTTCTTGGCGGTTCCTTCGGCTCGCGCATTACTTCGAATATCCGCGAACAGAAAGGGTACACGTATTCACCTCGAAGCCAGGTTTCGGTGCGCTACCGTGATGGCTATTGGGTCGAGGTCGCGGATGTCACCACTGCGGTGACGGGGCCTTCCATCAAGGAGATCCTGTACGAGATTGACCGGCTGCAAAACGCGCCGCCATCGGCCGCCGAGTTGGATGGCATCAAGAACTACCTGGCGGGTGTGTTTGTCATTCGCAATTCCAGCCGCGACGGGGTCATCAATCAACTGCAGTTCGTGGACTTCCACCAGCTTGGCGACAACTACCTGAATACGTACGTCCAGAAGGTTCATGCCGTAACGCCCGAGCAGGTGCAGGACATGGCGAAGAAGTATGTGGTGAAAGAGAAGCTCACTATCGTCGTGGTTGGCGACAAGCAGAAGATAGCCGACCAGACGGCGCCGTACGCAAATTGAGCTAGAAGTACCGCTGACCAGTTCCCAATCTGCCCATCGGGCGTAATTACAATTGCGTGTGATAAGGCCTGTTTACAACAGTAAGTGCATCCCCCGCGGCATCAAGGCGACACTAATTCACTCAATTCAAACGATTTGTTGGACAGTCGGCCTTTGCTCGGCATAAGATTCCGCTACTCTAGAGATACCAACAACGATGAGGAGAGGATGTATGGATTCAAGGGCAGCCTTAAGCTACATGTTGGGAACACTTCTCTCGTGCACCGTGCTCACCTTGCAAGGATTTGCGGAGGAAACAATCAAAGGCCAAGTGCTGGGCGGAGGCGCTCCTATTGCCAACTCAACCGTCACTTTATGGCAGGCGAGTGCTGGCGCACCGAAGCAGCTTGCCCAGACGAAGACAAAAGTGGATGGGCGGTTTGAGATGAACAGCCCCGGGCCCAGCGGGGACACGAGCCTCTACCTTGTAGCCACAGGAGGCGTGCCTAAGAGCGGGGGTGGAGACAATCCGGCCATCGCGCTGCTGACAGTGCTGGGGAGCAAACCTTTAGCCACAGTGACGGTCAACGAATTCACAACTGTTGCGTCGGTCTGGACGAACAATCAGTTTCTCAACGGCAACACGCTGCAAGGTCATGCGCTTGGTTTGAAGATCGCGGCTGGGAATGTGCCAAGTTTCGTTGATCTCACTACGGGCGGATGGGGTACCACCATTCAGGACCCGCTCAACAGCAGCCAGACGCCTACGATGGCGAACTTTGCAACCTTGGCCGATGCGCTTGCTGGTTGTGTCACGCGAGTCAAACCGAGTGCGTGCAGTAGCCTGTTTGCGGCCGCAAGTGGCCCGAGGGGAAACGCGCCAACAGACACGCTGACCGCTGCTGAGTCGATTGCGCAGTATCCGTGGTACAAGCCAGAACGATTTTTTTATCTTCTTGAGGAGCTCTACCCGGTTCCCGGCGGCAAGACGATGCGCCAGGTTCCTTATATGCCCTACCTCGGGGTTCCGCCGAGCGCATGGGTGATTCCCTTGAAATTCACCGGCGGCGGCTACCTCGCTGGCGGCAAAGCGATGTTCGACAGCGAAGGCAATCTCTGGGTTGGCGACAACTTCACAATCGGCTGGCAGAGTCAGGACGCACTCTGGCAGGGAAATGCTACCAAGTTCGCGCCCAACGGCAAGCCGATCTCTCCAATCACCACCGGCTTCGCCGGAGGTGGAATGCAGGGTGGAACCTTTGGCGCAGCCGTGGATGCCAATGACAATGCCTGGCTTGCCAGTTATGGAGGCAAATGCCTAACAGTCTTCGATAAGAACGGCAACCCTCTTACACCGACCGAGGGAATCACGTTCAACGGCCGGCTCGGATTGATGCAGGGCATCATCGTCACCCCGAACAGTGACGTGTGGGCTGTCGGTATCTCGAAAAACCAACTCCTCTACTTCCCTAAGGGTGATTGGACCAAGGGACGAATTGTGTGCGAAGGCCGCGATGTGGCTCCTTGCAGCTCGTTCCTCGGTCCTTTCCACCTCGCTATCGATCAGCAGGACCGCATCTGGGTATCGAATGCGCTCGCCGGACACGTAGCCCGCTTTCCCGCTTCGAACCCCGGCGATGTACAGAAATTTGAAACCGGTTGGAGCAACAGTGGGATGGGCATCGATAGCCAGGGCAATGTATGGGTGACGAACCGCCTCGGCAACTCCGTTCGTGGGAGCCTCGTCATGGCACACGTCCTCGAAGCTGCGAAGCTGACTGGAAACCCCGACCCGATATTGACGAAAGCCATGGCGAAGCAAACAGGTGGATGGGACGGGGGTAGTGTCACGCTCCTGCGCCCCGATGGCAGCCAGTTCCCTGGCTCCCCATTCACGGGCGCCAACCTTCCCGGCCCATGGGCTGCGACTGTAGACGGCAACGATAACGTTTGGATTTCCAACTTCACCATGAAAGACAGTCCCATCACGGAGCTATGTGGTGCGCGTACCGAGAACTGCCCCCCGGGTTTCAAAACCGGCGACCCGATTTCACCTCCCGGGGGTTATGTAGGTGGCGGCCTGACGATGCAAACCGATCTGGCAGTCGGACCGGCGGGTGATGTCTGGGTCATGAACAACTGGCAGGACATCGATAGCTGTTTCCCTGATGTCCCCGAGGCGGTTTCGACCCGCTGCGGTGGCCAGGGCGTGACTGTCTTTTTTGGAATGGCTAAGCCTGTTCGCGCGCCGCAGATTGGACCGGCAAAGGGGTACTAGCAGCTAGCAACTAGCTCGATCTTCCGGCCGACAGAATTTGAGCGAACAAGGTGGGTGCAAAAAACAGCAACGAGGTGAATTTCTTATGTGGTCTCGACTTGTACTTTGGGTCGTCTTACTGACGCTCCCATCTTGTTCGAGGTTAGTGGCACAAGATCAAAACCCTTCGGATCCGCAGCCCAAGCCTGCTGCGGGCGCTGCTTCCGCGGAGGAGGCGCAAGCGGACGCACTGCAGAAGGCGGTGCAGAATCCGGTGGCCAGCCTGATCAGCGTACCGCTACAGAACAACGCGAATCTCAGTTACGGATCGTTTAACCGAACGCAAGATGTGCTGGAAATTGAGCCGGTCATTCCGATCAAGCTCAGCAAGAACTGGAATCTGATCTCGCGGATTATTCAGCCGCTTGTCTGGCAACCTTATCCCAATCAGAATACTGGAGGCGAATACGGATTGGGCGACATGAACCCGTCGTTCTTTCTGTCGCCCGCCAAGCCCGGCAAACTGATCTGGGGCGCTGGCCCGGCGCTGGTTATTCCAACGGCGACCAGCACGATTCTCGGCCAAGGCAAGCTCAGCCTCGGACCCTCCGTGGTTCTTCTCACCCAGCCGCCTCACTGGACGCTAGGAGTGCTCGCAAACAACGTGTGGTCGGTAGCTGGTTCGGGCGGACGCCCACCTGTGAATCAAATGCTGGTGCAGTATTTCATCAATTACAACCTCAAGAACCACTGGTATCTGCAGATGGCGCCTATCATCACCGCCAATTGGAGGGCGACCAGCGGCAACATCTGGACGGTGCCCGTCGGCGGCGGCATTGGAAAAATTATGAAGTTGGGCTTTCAGCCGATCAACTGGCAATTGGAGTTTTATGGCAATGCGGTGTATCCCACGGGAGGCTCGTCGTGGACCTTCCGCGCGCAGATCGCGTTTTTGTTTCCCAAGCTCTCGCCTGAAGAGAAGAAAGCTCTGATGGAAGAACAGCTCAGGAAACTGGAGCAGGAACAACAAAAGAATCCTGAGAAGAAATAAGTTCTAACCAGGGAGACATTATGTTGGTCAGGCTTACGCGCCGCAGATCGGGCCGGCGAAGTGGCTGTGCTGGCAGCTGTAGCGTTGTTGATAACGGCGGGCGCGTGACGGAAGGCATCCGGAGACCTCGCGCACATCAACCTTCAGTTGGTGATAAATCCTCATATCATCACAAATAATCGTGAGATCCCGAATGCTCAATGTCGGGCGCTAGCTGCTTTCTCACCTCACACCCACCTGTGATCGACATCACGGAAGTAATGTTCGCTGGCGACGCACAATTGCGTCTAGAGGTGCAGTATGCCAGTCCTCGTGATTGCAGTTGTATTCTTCGCGATTTTCCTAGTGATGGGTGTGATGGGGATAACGGCGGTGCTCGCTGAGCGTCGCGGCAAGAAGCTCTTCAGTGGCAAATGGAGCGACGATCCCAAGCCGGCAGGGCCCGGCAAGCCGGTCGCCTGAATCCCTCGGCCCCTATGAAGCCCGCGGATCAAGCCGTTAGGGTTTGCGCCTCGGAATCCGTCTGACAGACTCCCCAGCAATGCCGTCCAGACTCGGCGTGCCCCTTACTCTGCAGGCTATCTTCCAGCCTAAAAGCTACGAAAGCCGGTGCAACTTTTCTTGCACTTTCGAGTCCTATCAAGCAGCATTCCATTGAGGGAAGAGATGCCCGACGATAATCCGGCCGAAATTCAGCAGCGTGCTAGCGACGACACGCCGGAGAATAGAGAAGCTGAGGCGCCGCAGGAAGCCCGGGAGTCACAATCCCAGGAAGCCGCGCCGCAGGGGCCGGAAGAAGTGGTCGCAGGTATGCCGGGCACCGGCCCGGCGGGTGAGCCAATCCGCGTCATCAGTCTGGCGGAGCGCAAGCGGATCAATCGTCGCGAGATGTTGAAACTTGCTCCGGTGCTGGCGGTCGGCGCATTCGCGGTGACAAAGTTCCGCCAACCGCTGCTCGATGAAGGACTGGCCTTCAGCGATTGGGCCTCCGGTAAGCTCTTCGGACGCCATCGCCTGGCGCGAACGTTTTCCAACCGCGACGTGGCTCCGTTCCAGCGCTTCCCCTACAACTTCTACGATGTCGCTGATCCGGGCGTGGACCTGGAGGCGTGGACGCTCACCGTGCAGGGTCTGGTCCAGCGCCCCGGAGAATACAAGTTGGAACAAATCCAGGCGCTCCCCAAGGTCGTGCAGAACACGCGCCACGTCTGTGTCGAAGGCTGGGACGTGATCGGCAACTTCGGCGGCACGCGCGGCTCTGATTTTCTACGGCTCATCGGCGCCGATGCCAGCGCCCGCTTTCTGGAAGTCGAGTGCGCGGACGAATATTACGAATCAATTGACATGGCGACGGTACTGCATCCCCAGACGCTGTTTTGCTACGAGATGTACGGCCAGCCGCTCGACCGCGGACATGGCGCGCCGCTGCGCCTGCAAATGCCCACCAAACTCGGCTACAAGCAAGCCAAATATCTGAACACCGTCCGCGTGACCAACGTACTGCGGGCCGACAAACGAGGCTACTGGGAAGATCAGGGCTATAGCTGGTACGGCGGGCTGTGAGAGCAATGATGGCGACAACTGCAGCGGTAATGAAACCGACCGAAGTACCCGCAACCGTTACCGTGTCCTATGAACATCCCTGGGCTGTGCGCATTGCTCACTGGCTGGGAGCGGTTGCCGTGTTTGTCATGATTGGCAGCGGCCTGCGCATCTTCCGTGCCTTTCCCAGCTTCGGCCCCAAGATTCCCCAGCAGGATTTCGTCCATATTCCCGGACAGTTCACCATCGGCGGATGGCTCGGCGGCGCGCTGCAGTGGCACTTCACGTTTATGTGGATCTTCGTTGGCAGCGGCCTGATGTACCTGATCTACCAATTGGCCACTGGCCATTGGCGGCAGGTGCTGTTCACGCCACGCGATATCAAAGGCGTGTGGCCGATGGTGCGGCATTACTTCCTCTTCGGCCCGAAGCCAGCCGTCGACATGGCTTACAACCCGCTTCAAAAGCTCGCCTACACGTCCACCGTCTTTCTCGGTGTGGTGTCCACTCTGACGGGAATGGTGCTCTACAAGCCGGTACAGTTCTGGTGGTTGACATGGCTGATGGGCGGATTCCACTATGCGCGCATCTGGCACTTCGCGGCGATGTGCGGATTCGTGGCCTTCATTCCCGGCCATCTCATCATGGTCGCGCTGCATGGTTGGAACAACTTCTATTCCATGATTACGGGATGGAAGCGCGATCCGGAGTATCTAGATTGACGGAATACTCACAAACCCTTTCCCAATTTGGGAAAGTGATTGTGAGAAAGAGAAGCAGACTCGTTGACTCGCGTTGCTATGGTAGATAACAATCAAGGTAACCGCTGGCAGGTTACCCTGCCAAGGAGTTGCCGCAATGCGCGTCTTGGTTGTAGAAGACGATGCTCCCCTGGCCAGTTTCGTCCGCAAAGGACTGGAGGCCGAGCACTATGCAGTCGATGTGGCGCCCGACGGCGAACAAGCGCGCCACATGGCGTTGGAGAGCGACTACGACCTTCTTGTTCTGGATTTGAACCTGCCGAAGCTTGATGGCATCGGAGTGCTCAGCTCCATCCGTCCCAAGAAGCCTTCGCTGCCGGTTTTGGTTCTCACGGCGCGCAGTCGCGTAGAAGATCGCGTGCAATCGCTCGACAGCGGTGCTGACGATTGCCTGATCAAGCCCTTCTCCTTCACCGAACTCTCGGCGCGGGTGCGTGCGTTGCTGCGTCGAGGCCCACGCACGGTGGAGACGGTGTTGCGCGTCGCCGACCTCGAACTTGACCGGGTAGAGCGAAAGGTGGAACGGGCGGGCAAGCAAATTGAACTGACATCCAAAGAGTTTGCCCTGCTGGAATACCTTATGCGCAACGCCGGACGCCGCGTTACCCGCACCATGATTGTGGAGCATGTGTGGAACCTGTCGTTCGATACCACCACGAACATCGTGGATGTTTACATCAATTACTTGCGCAAGAAAGTGGACGGCGATCAGTCGCCTCATCTGATTCATACCGTGCGCGGGGTGGGGTACGAATTGAGTTGCCACGCTGAGGCGACCGCTTGAGTCCAGTTGTCGAATCCCCGGCACAGGAAATAGCCGACCAGCGCACTTTTGTTTCCGACGTCTTCCACAAACTGAGCCAGCCGCTTACCGCATTGCATTGCTCACTTGAGCTTTCTCTGGCGCGCGACGAGACCGCTGAAGAGTACCGTGCCAGTGTGGAAGCGGCTCTGCAGAACGCCGAACGTCTGCGGCATAGATTGCTGCTGATGCGCGAACTGAGCGACGCTGACGGTCCCGGAGATATTTCTGCGCCGGTCGCGTTGCATCAACTCTTGCTCGACTTACGGGAGGACCTGCTCCCTGTCTTCGAGTCGGCGGGCGTTGATTTCGTCGTGACCTGCGATCCGATGCGGGTGAGGGGCAATGAAGCCAAACTACTGCGAGCGTTTCTCTATTTGCTGGAATATTTGCAGCGCAGCTCTCCGCGGAGCAGCCTCAAGGTTTTCGTACAGCAGAAGAACAAACGGCGGGTCGAGATCAGAATGACGCTTTCGGCTGCCGGTTCCCTCGCTGATACAGCTGCTGATCTCTGCGATCCCGTTTCGGCAGGTGAGGTAGAGATCGCGCGCCGGACTTTTCGAGCGGTGGGCGGCGATCTCGTGTTGACCGAGTCTGCCGCTGAGCAAAGCGTGTGGATTGCTACTTTGCCAGTCGCCGCGTGAGCGTGGCAGCTGACGGCGCGATATTCCGCAAGAATCCTCTCTCGTCGAGTGCAATAATTTCTTCAATTTCCTAGAGACTTCTAATTTTCTCCTAACCTCGTTCTAAGGTTCGCGGATTACAACATCCTCATGACGACCTTAGCCCAATCTTATTACTCCCCCGATCCGGCGGTAATTGTAGCCAGCCCGAATCCTGGTATTCGCAAGCAGATTGTGCAGAACCTGCTGCAGTCGAGCATCCCGGTGGCCGAAGCTCTTGGTGGCGCCGATGCTCTGGGACAGTTGGAAAGCTCGGAATGCCAGCTGCTCTTCCTCGATCGCAGCCTGCCTGATCTCGACGCCGAAGAGCTATTGCAGATCATTCACCGGCGCTTTCCGGGTATTGACGTGCTGCTGCTCGACGAGGCCGGTCATCCCCGGCTTCCGGCGCAATGGCGCAGCGAAGGCGCGCATGACCTCTTCCAGACCATCACGCGCTGGGAAGCTCCGCAGACGGCTGCCCGCTCTCCGCAAGCCACGCCAGCAACGCTCGAACCCTTGCCTGGGATGGTCGGCCAATCACCGGCGATGCATACGGTGTACCGCATGGCGCGACTGGTCGCGCCGCGCACCACGCCGGTCCTCATCACCGGAGCGAGCGGCACCGGCAAAGAGGTGGTTGCGGAGGCCATTCATCGTTTGAGCCCGCGCGCCGGGAAGGAATTCGTAGTCATCAACTGCGCAGCCATTCCGGAAGCGCTGCTGGAATCCGAGCTGTTCGGCTATGTGCGCGGCGCTTTCACCGGCGCGGTGCAATCGCGAATTGGAAGGATCCACAGCGCGCATGGCGGAACCCTGTTCCTCGATGAGATCGGCGAGTTGCCGCTAGGTATGCAGGCCAAGCTGCTGCGCTTTCTCGATCAGGGTGAAGTGCAGCGGCTGGGCAGCTCGGATGTGTTCCGGGTTGATGTTCGGGTGCTGGCCGCGAGCAACGCGAATCTTTCCGAACTGGCGGCGCGCAAGCAATTTCGCGAGGACCTCTTCTATCGCCTATCGGTATTTCCCATTGAGATGCCTCCGCTCTCGCAACGACGGACGGACATCGAACCTCTGGCGCGTCACTTCCTGCGGCGGTTTGAGCCGGACACCGCCAACGCGGCATTGTCCCCGGAAGCGGTGCGGCTGTTGGAGAAGCACTCGTGGCCGGGCAATGTGCGCGAACTACAGCACGTGATTGAACGCGCATCCATCCTCGCTGAGGGTGGTCCAATCCTTCCCGAGCATCTGGGATTACCGGGCAGCGAGATGGCGCAATTGGCGGCTGCCGGAGCCCACTTCGCGTGAACCCGGTCTAATCTGCGGCGGCCAAAATCGGCTAGGGCCGTGCAAGGAGTGATAGGCAGATGTTGCCCAGCTCACAGTTCGTCAGCCCGGATGCAGCGCCGAAGCTTTCAGGCGTATTCCCCGCGCCCGTCGCCCCGCCTCTGAGCAGGACTGTCCCGATTGTGGGAAGTTCCGCCACCTTACTGGCTGCGCTGGACGAGGCGCGCCACGCAGCGCGCAGCAGCGCCGACATTCTGCTGGAGGCAGAGAGCGGCACCGGCAAAGAGTTGTTGGCTAGGCTCATTCACGAGGAAAGCTCCCGCTCGGCGAAACCATTTGTCGCGATCAATTGCGCTGCGGTTCCAGAGAACCTGCTCGAGGCCGAGTTGTTCGGCCACGTGCGCGGCGCTTTCACCGGCGCCCTGGCCAACCGTACCGGAAAGTTCGAGCTTGCCGATGGGGGAACGCTTCTGCTGGACGAGATCGGCGAGATGCCGCTGCTGCTGCAGCCGAAGCTTCTCCGAGTGCTGCAGGAGCGTGAGTTCTATCGCTTAGGAGACACGCGCCCTATCCATGTCAATGTACGGGTCATCGCCAGTACCAACCGCCCGCTGCAAAGCCTGGTTCGCGAAGCGCGGTTTCGCGAAGATCTCTATTACCGGCTGAATGTGATTCCTCTGACCCTGCCGCCGCTACGGCAACGCGGCGAGGACGTGGTCGAGCTGGCCGAATATTTTGCCGCAAAATTTGCTGCTCCGCAACCGGCGCCCGCCATAGGCGAGCGTTTTCGCGCAGCCCTGCGCTCGCATCATTGGCCGGGTAACGTGCGCGAACTGGCCAACACCATACGCCGGGCGGTTGCACTGAGTGACGGCAATGAGCTGCAAACGGATGTGTTGCGACTGGCGTCACCTCTGGCGCTTGGGCCCGCACCCTGGCTCAAGCCTGGGCTGTCGTTGCGCGAGGCTGAGAAGGCTTTGCTGGAAATAACCCTGGAGGCCACGGCGGGAAATCGCACCCACGCTGCAGAACTGCTGGGCATCAGCCTGCGCACCGTCCGCAACAAGATTCGTGAACATGGGCTGCCGCCCCGGAGGCCGTGATGAATCTGGTGGAGACTCCGTTGATGCATACCTTGAGCCGCGCTCTCGACCTGACCTCGCAGCGGCAAAGCCTGGTGAGCCAGAACGTCGCCAACATTGATACTCCGGGCTATAAAGCCCGCGATATCGATTTCCGCCAGGAGTTGGAACGAGCCCTCGGCGAGGAAGAAGGACCGCAGGCCACGACTTTGGTGCGCGAAGTGCCGGGCTTGATCGCGCGGCCCGATGGCAACAACGTCAGCCTGGATCGGGAGAGCTTGCTGATGGCCCAGAACCAGTTGGCCTTCCAGGTCGACGTCCAGTTGTTGCGCGCTGAGTTCAACCGCTTGCAACTGGCAATCAACGGAGGCAGTGGACAATGAACCTGTTTGGGCTCTTCCAGATCAGCGGCTCAGCGCTGGTTGCCGAGCGCTTGCGCGCCGAGGTGGCCACCAGCAACCTGGCCAACTCGGAAACCACCCGCACTCCAGAGGGCGGGCCGTACCGGCGGCAGATGGTGGTGTTCAGCAGCCGTGCCGCGTCGCAATTCCGCCTTCTGCTGGCAGGTTCGCAGGGCATCGGCGGTCTGTCGCCCGCCGGCGGAGTGCAGGTAACCCAGGTGGTTGACGACCCCACTCCGCCGCTACGCCGCTACGAACCGGGACATCCCGACGCCGACGGCTCGGGCTATGTGGATTATCCGGCGATCAGCCCAGTGCAGGAGACGGTTGACCTGATGGGGGCGCAGCGCGCCTACGAACTGAACGCCAGCGCCGTGCAGGCGGCCAAGCAAATGATCCAGCAGTCGCTGCAGATTCTGAAGTAGAGCCTTCACGTGTAGGACGAACCATGAGCATAAACGCCTTTAATCCTAACTTGCCGATTCGCTCCTCCGACTTTCCGCAGGCCGATGCGCCGCTGGGTAAGTCCAAGCCGGGGAGCGGCTTCGGCGATGCTCTGCGCGATGCCGTCTCCGAGGTTGACACCCTGAACCTAGAGGCGGGTTACAAGGTGAGCAGCCTGGTCGAAGGCAACGGCGCGGACGTGCACGAAGCGATGATTGCGGTCGAAAAGGCCGATCTCTCGTTTCAACTCATGCTGCAGGTGCGCAACAAAGTGGTTCAGGCCTACCAGCAGATTGCGGGAATGCAGTTCTGAGGTGACGCGGCGGAGCGACGGTGAACGGTAACCTCACAGCGGCGCAGATGGTGCAGCAGGCCAAAGAGTTCTTTCTCGGCCTTACAGTGAAGCAGCGCTTGCTGCTGGCCGGCGGCACCGTGCTGGTGGCGGCGACGCTGTGTGTTTTTGTGCAGTTGATTGCCAAGCCCGACTACAAGGTCCTTTATTCCGGCTTGAGCCCCAGCGATGCCCAGGACATCATTGCTCGCCTCAGTGCCCGAAAAATTCCATTCGAGCAGTCGCCCGACGGAAACAGCATACTGGTGCCCGCAGACAAACTTGACAGTGCGCGGGTGGAAGTAGCTTCGCAACCCATGCCGCACAGCGGCCGCATGGGCTTCGAGCTGTTCGACAAACCCAACTGGGCGGGCTCCGACTTCAGTGAAAAGGTGAACTATCAGCGGGCACTGGAAGCCGAACTGGAGCGCACGCTGGCGACCCTCAGTGAAGTCGACGCTGTGCGGGTGCATCTAGTGATGCCGGCCGAGTCCTTGTACAGCGAACGCGAGCGCTCCGCCAAAGCTTCAGTGATGGTGAAGCTCCGCCGCGGACGTCTGCCGGAGCAAGCCGACATGGCTATCCGTCAGATGGTGGCCGGAGCGGTCGACCGCCTCAGCCCGGAGAACGTGGTAGTGGTCGATGCCGATACCAATCTGCCGCTGGGCCGCTTTGGCGGCAGCGGGACTGAGGCCGGCGTCCCCGAGATCGATCAGGAGCTGGCCAAGCGCGTAGTCGAAACCCTGGAGCCGGTGGTGGGTGCGCAAGGCGTCCGCGCCAGCGTGCATGTGGAATACGATCTCAGCTCCGGAGAAGAGACGCAGGAAACCTATGACCCGGCCAGCAGCGTGGCCCTGAGCGTTACCCGCAGCGAGGAGCGGCTGGGCAACGATTCGTTGGGCGGCGTTCCCGGTACCAGCAGCAACCTGCCCAATGCCAAAGTCAGCCCGCCCGCCAAGCCCGGTAACGACACTCATACCTCGAAGGCGGAGAGCGGCACCTACGCGGTCAACAAGCTGGTGAAGCACACCTTGCAGCCGCCGGGAAGGGTCAAGCGGATCGCAGCCGCGCTACTGGTGGACGATGCGGTCGAAATCGAGCAGAAGAACAACCAGCGCGTGACCACGCGCCGCAAGCGCTCGCCCGACGAGATGAAGCAGATCGAGCAACTGGCGGCGGCTGCGTTGAGCATCGATGCCAAGCGCGGCGACCTGCTGGCGGTGGAGAACCTTTCGTTCCGCAACCTGCAACAGGAAGCCCCGGCGTCTTTGTCCTGGATGGAGCGGGTGCAGCACAGTCTGCGGAACTGGTCATGGTTGTTCCGCTATCTGGCCCTGGCCTGCCTGTTCGGCAGCGTTTACATGCTGCTCCTCCGTCCGGTGAAGAAACAACTGATGACGGTATTGCGCGAACTGCCCGCGCGGGTGGCGGGCAGGCATGCCATCGCAGAGGCCGGTAGCGTGCAAAGCGGGTCCGCTTCCCAACCCGAGTCCCTGGAGGAGATCCTGGGAGCGGCCAGCCTGGATGGTGATGGATCGCTGAAGAAGCTGGCCGTTCTCAAGAACCATCTCGTAGAGAAGGTGAAGACCGAACCAGCCAGCGCGTCGCGGCTGGTGCAGAACTGGCTGCGGGAGGGAAGCTCCGAATGAGCACCCTAGATTCGGCAACGGGTTTGAGCGGACTGCGCAAGGCAGCGGTGCTGTTGGTATTGCTGGGCGAGGAAGCGGCGACTTCCGTCTATCGCAATCTTAGCCAGACGCAGGTGCAGCGCCTGACCCGGGAGATTGCCGAGTTGAACGGAGTGAAGCCCGAAACCGCCGCCGAGGTGCTGGAGGAGTACTACCGCTTGAGCCTGACCCAGGATTACCTGGCGCAGGGTGGCGATGCTTACGCGCGCAACCTGCTGGTAAAGGCCTTTGGCGGGGAGGGCGCCAAAGCGCTGCTGGAGCAAGTGAGCCGTGCCCAGGACCTCAACGCGAGCCAGTTGGACGTCCTGCAGAAGGCCGACCCGCAGGAGATGGCGCGTTTCCTGGAAGAGGAGCAACCACAGACGATTGCCCTGATCCTTGCCTACCTCGAGCCCAAACCCGCTTCGGCCCTGCTGATGAAGCTGTCGGAACCGTTGCGGGTGGACGCGGTCAAGCGACTGGCCCTGCTGCGCAACTTCTCTCCCGAGATGGCGCAAAAGGTCTCACTGGTTTTGCAGAAGAGGCTGCAACGGCTGGGCGAGCAGAACCGGCGTACCTACCCGGGCTTTAAGAGTGCGGCCGACCTGATGAACCGGCTTGAACCCGGGGTGATGAAGTCGGTGCTGGACGAGATCGAATCGGATGATGCCAAGCTGGCAGTGAACATCCGCAACCTGATGTTTACCTTCGACGATCTGCTGGGAGTGCCGGAGAGCGGCATCCGCGAGCTGGTGGCCCGGCTCGACAAGAAAGTCCTGACCCTGGCGTTGAAAGGGGCCTCCGAGGAGTTGCGCAACCATTTGATGAAGGCGATTTCGGCCCGCGCCTTTGAAATGCTGAAGGAAGACATGGAAGTAATGGGGCCGGTGCGCGCTCGCGAGGTAAACAAGGCACAGCAGGAGGCGGTGGCCGTGGCTCGCAAACTGGAGTCCGAAGGCAAAATTATTCTCAAGCAGGAGAGCGAGGATGAGTACATCGTTTAGCCGGGGTTGCGAGTCCCGCTCCTTTAACCAGGTACAGAGCTTCCATTACCCGGCGATTCCGCATCTCGTCTTCCGCCGCGAAGCGCCAGACGCAACCAACGAAGCCGCGCAGAAAGCCCGCGAAGTGGCCATGCAGCATGAGATAGCAGTGGCGGTGGAAGCGGCACGGGCGGAAGGTCTCAGCCAGGGTGAGGCGCAGGCGCAGGCAGCCGCGGCGCAGGCCATCGAGCAGGAACGCATGGCGGTATTGTCCGCGCTGCGCGACTTTGAAGCCCGGCGCGAGGACTACTTCCGCCGGGTGGAGACGGAGGTGGTGCGACTGGCGCTGGCAATTGCGCGCAAGGTGTTGCATCGTGAGGCGCAAATGGATCCCTTGCTGCTGGCAGGAATCGTGCGTGTGGCTCTAGACCAGATGCAGGCAGGCACGCGCGTGCTCCTGCGGACATCGGCCGAATCGGCTGACATCTGGCGTAGCTTCTGCGAGCAGCATTCCCAGGGGCAGCCGACCGTCGAGGTGATCGTGGACCCGGCGCTGGCTGGAGATCGGTGCGTGCTGCAGGCCGAGGCGGGAAGCAGTGAGATCAGTCTCGACAATCAATTGCAGGAGATTGAGAGCGGATTCTTCGACCTTGTGCGCGAACGCCTGGGAACGAAACCATGACCGGGAGTGTTCTCCTACCCTACTTCAGCCAGTTGGAAGAGCGGCTGCTGGTTTCATGGCAGGGGCGGGTAACGCAAGTCGTAGGCAATCTGGTGGAATCGGTGGGACCGCCGTGCTGCCTGGGCGAGTGCTGTGAGATTCGCGATTGTCATGGGCGTGTCTATGCCGGCGAGGTCGTCGGCTTTCGAGGCAGTACGGTGCTGACCATGCCTCTGGAAAAACCCAGCGGCATTCGCTATGGCGATGCCATCTTCGCGCGTGGCGAGCGGCCGTCGCTGGCAGTGGGAGACGAGCTGCTGGGTCGAGTCATTGACGGAGCAGGGCAGCCCCTCGATGGCCTCGGTTTTTACGCTGCGCGACAACGCTGTGCCCTCGATGGCGCCGCGCCGTCTGCCCTCGATCGTCTGCCGATTCGCGAGCCGTTGGGTTGCGGCGTCCGCGCTATTGATGCTTTCCTCACCTGCGGACGGGGACAACGACTCGGTATCTTCGGTGGCAGCGGCGTTGGCAAGAGCACGTTGATCGGCATGATGGCGCGTGGCACCGCGGCTGACCTGACAGTTTTGGCGCTGGTGGGAGAACGCGGACGCGAAGTGGGTGAGTTCCTCGACGGCCTCGGCGAGGCTGGCCGTCATCGCTCTGTCGTTGTTGTCTCGACTTCCGACCAGTCGCCGCTGTTACGTATCCGTGCCGCCCTGGCTGCTACCAGCATCGCGGAATACTTCTGCCATGAAGGCCACAATGTCCTGCTAGTCGTAGACTCGCTTACCCGCTTTGCCATGGCGCAACGGGAAATCGGGTTGGCGGCGGGCGAACCTCCGACCGCAAAGGCTTACACGCCATCGGTGTTCAGCATGCTTGCCCGGCTGGTGGAACGCGCCGGACGATTTGCCTCGGGAAGTATTACCGCCTTTTACACGGCGCTAATGGAAGGCGACGACCAACAGGATCCCTTGGTTGACGCTCTGCGCTCGCTGGTGGATGGACACATCGTACTCGACCGCCGTCTGGCGTCGCAGAACCACTATCCGCCGATCTCCATCCTTGACAGCCTCAGCCGGCTGATGCCCT
>Ga0074046_10000623_pt1 | contig 32525 bp, 32 predicted proteins | sample BogForMeECP23OM3_FD_94441 | JGI IMG/M metagenome (GOLD analysis project Ga0074046, IMG submission 94441) | Bog forest soil microbial communities from Calvert Island, British Columbia, Canada - Bog Forest MetaG ECP23OM3 | ecosystem: Environmental > Terrestrial > Soil > Wetlands ... | reverse complement strand
CGTGAATCCGCTGATCGTGCAGAACAACCAATATAGCTCTCAGTCCTATGCTCTTTACGAGGGCGTTATCGTGGAAGTCAAAAAGCGCTTCCGTGAGCATTTCACCTTGTTCGGCAATTACACCTTTAGCAAAGGCTATGACACGTCCACCGATTACAACTCCGACTATGGCCCGCAGGATCCGACCAACCTAGGCTTGGATCGTGGTCTTTCCGAGTTTGATCAGCGCCAGAAATTAACCATCGCAGGTGTGCTCGACAGCCCCTGGAGACAGAGCTTCTTGTCCGGTTTCCAGTTGGCTCCTATCTTCACTGCCCACAGCGGACATCCTTTCAACCTGCTGGCTGGTGGAGAGGTCAACGGCGACAATCACATCACCAATGAACGTCCCATTGGAGCCGCGCGCGACACCGGTCTCGGCCCCAACTACTTCGCCTTTGACATGCGCTTGACCTGGGGGCACAAACTGGGCGAGAAGTCGAACCTGCAGTTTACGGCGGAAGGATTCAACCTGGCGAACCGGACAAACTATGCCAGCGTAAACAACGAAGTAAGCCCTCTTTTCGGTTTTGAGCCGGGGTTCACAACGTTCAACGTGAAGGGCATGAAACCGGGCACCGCGCTTGCGGGTGGCGGGACAGCGACCTCCAGCACCCCGCTGGCATTCACCTCCGCCCTGCCTAAGCGCCAGATCCAGCTCGGCCTGCGCTTCACGTTCTGAGGCAGGGGCTAACCCATGTCGAAGGCGCAGCCAATCCGGTTCGGCTCCAGCGATCAGGCCGAGGCCACGGTCTTCGGTTTGTATTTCTGCAGTTCGAGCTTGGCAATCAAGGCGCGATGCACTTCGTCGGGCCCGTCGGCGATGCGCAGGGTGCGGATCGTGGCAAACATTTCGGCCAGAGGAAAATCGGGGGACACGCCGGCGCCTCCGTGCATTTGAATTGCCTGGTCGATGATCTTCAGGGCAATATTCGGAACAGCGACTTTGATCTGTGAGATTTCGCTGCGGGCGCCTCTGGTACCGGCCTCATCGAGCATCCACGCAGCCTTGAGAGTAAGAAGGCGGGCTTGCTCGAGCATGATGCGGGCGTTGGCGATGACATCGGCATTGCCTCCCAGTTCGGCCAAAGGTTTGCCGAAGGCCACGCGCTGGAGCGAGCGGCGGCACAATAGTTCAAGCGCGCGTTCGGCTGCTCCGAGCGTGCGCATGCAGTGATGAATGCGGCCGGGGCCAAGCCGGCCCTGCGCGATTTCGAAGCCGCGGCCCGGCCCGGCAATGATGTGGTCGAGCGGTACCCGGACATTCGTAAAGCTGACCTCGCCGTGACCGAAAGGCGAGTCATAGGATCCAAACACGGGCACCATGCGCTCGATCTTGGCGCCGGGAGTGTCGAGCGGCACTAGAACCATGGAATGACGCTGGTACTTGGAGGCGGAGCGATCGGTGATGCCCATGAAGATGAGCAGTCGGCAATGGGGATGGCCGATGCCGGAACTCCACCATTTCCGGCCGTTGAGGACGACGTGATCTCCCTCGATTAGGGCCGTAGCTTGAATATTCGTGGCATCCGAAGAGGCCACGTCGGGTTCCGTCATGCAGAACGCGGAACGAATCTCGGCGGCCAGCAGCGGCCTGAGCCAGCGTTCCTTTTGCGCCGCCGAACCATACTTTACCAGCACTTCCATGTTGCCGGTGTCAGGTGCGTTGCAGTTGAACACCTCGGGGGCAATCGAGCACCGGCCCATGATTTCTGCCAGCGGCGCGTATTCCACATTGCTGAGGCCCGCGCCATACTCCCCGTCAGGGAGAAACAGGTTCCACAGGCCAGCCACTCGCGCATTGGCCTGCAACGTCTCCATAACCGGAGGTTGCTTCCAGGCGCGCCAGTCGGGAAGGTTCTGCACCTGCGCGAAATACTCAAGCTCGGCCGGCAGGACGTGCTCGTCCATGAACGCTGAGAGGCGCTGGACATAGCCCTGGGCTCTCGCTGACAAAGAAAAGTCCATTTGGACGCTCACCCCGCATGCTAGCCTAGCGATTTGAGTAAAATTCTCCTAATGAATCCTATGAATCCTGTAATATATGCGGCGTGCATTTAAGCCGAGTCGACCTGAACCTGTTTGTGGTGCTGGAAGCCATCTATCGCGAAGGCAACATCACGCGCGCAGGCCAGCAACTGAACCTCACCCAACCAGCGATCAGCCACGCGCTGAAGCGACTGCGCGATCTCTTGCAAGACCCGCTGTTCGTCCGCCAAGGGGCGCACATGGTGCCGACGCCGTTCACGCGGAACATGATTGAGCAAGTGCGGCAGGCGTTGCAAATCCTGGAAGCGAACCTCAGCCAAAGCCGCAATTTCGTTCCCGAACACACGCGCCGGAATTTTCACCTGTCGCTGTGGGAATACGCGGAAGCGCTGATTCTTCCATCCCTGCTGCAACGCCTGGCGCATGTTGCCCCGGGAATGTCGATCAGCACCTCGCGGGTCAAGCGCCGGGACCTGGAAACCGAATTGGCAAGTGGTTCGGTCGATCTGGCCATCGACATCCCCATGACGATGAGCGATCGTATCCGGCATAAGTGGCTTCTGAATGAACCCTTCGTGGTCATTGCCCGCCACGGTCACCCGGCGATCAAGGACAAACTCGACCTGGATACTTATCTGGTACAGCGCCATATTCAAGTTTCTTCCCGGCGCCACGGTCCCAGCCTGATTGACGTTGAGCTGAGCCGGCGGGGACAGCGCCGGCGCCAGGTGTTTCTGCGCAGCCAACACAACCATGCGGCCTGCATGGTGGTGAGTCAGACGGACATGCTGCTCACATTGCCGAGGCCCCATGCGCAACTGCTGAACCTGGGTATGGCAAACGCGGGTCTGATGAATCAGGTGTATCCCTTTCCGCTCCCAGAGCCCCGGCTCGAAGCCCACTTGTACTGGCACGAGAGTGTGGAGAATGATCCGGCAAATCGCTGGCTGCGCGAAGAAATCGAAAAGGTCCTGGCCGCGGAACCCCGAGAGGGAGTGCTACGCAAGGTTGGCAAGGAGCGGCGTGGGGCCAAAACGCTGGATTTCAAAGTGCATTAGACGAAAGTTCAGCGTTGTGCAGCTCGTGCGGACGTCGGCGCCAGGATGGCAGTTTACCGCGAGGACGAGTTAGTGGCGGTCCCTATCATTATCCGGATGTTCGTGGCGCCACTTCCAGTATTCCGACTGTTCTTTTGCCTTCAGCCTGGAGAATTCCCGATGTGTTCTGTGCTGAGCCTCCTCCCAGGATTGGTAAGCACGGTTTTCATGGTCGTCCCAATTGTGGCAATCCTTATGGTCGCGGTCGTAGTATCCGTTGTCGGGGCAGTTTCGATCCTTATCTCTGGCCTGGATGCCCACGGGCGCAACCAGGGCCGTGCCCACCAGAAGCGAACCTAGATACCAATGCAATCGCATGTATTTCTCCTTTAGCGGGACTCCATTGTTTTGGGACCCGCTGGTTCCGCTTGTACGCCACTCGCTTTGGCAAAACTGCGCAATTTTGAACACTTCAGGGATTTCGTTCGGTAGTAGACCCTTGGCGGGAATCGAACACCTTCCCGATCGTTGCCGATAGCCCCCACCTGCCGCTTCCGCCGGGCCAGGTCAGGCCGAGCCCTGCCATGCTGTCCGGCGAAGCCATCGGCAGCACGGTGAACGTAACCACGGGAAGCTTGCAGTAAAGCAAGCGTCTGTTCAACGTCGCAATGTAGCTATCCGGTGTTACCGGGGCTGCAACTAGCTTGGTTATTCTCGGCGCGGGTCCGCTGCTTGGGCTCGCGCCGCTTTTTTGGTGACTCGCAGTGCCTCCTGAAAACAATCGGTTCAGCAAACTTAATAATAAGGGGATTCGAGAAAGTGAGCTCTTGTGCTCAGTCTTGGCAGTGCATCCGTGGAATGCTTGTCTTGTCGCGTCGCCGTTCGATCCGCGCAGCCCGCAGCAGCAAGGTAGGACCGGGCAACCGAAGGATGATCCGGCAGGGTGCTTCAAAATGCGTAAAATCCGTTTGTTATTTCTAGCTTTTCTGATACTGGCCATACCGGCTAGCTCGCTCGCACAGTTCGGCGTGGCGATCACGATCGCTCCGCCTGAACTGGTAGCGTACTCGCAACCTATGTGTCCGCAGAGCGGTTATCTGTGGACGCCCGGCTACTGGGCTTACGGTGATGAAGGCTATTTCTGGGTGCCTGGCACATGGGTCGAGGCGCCCGAAGTGGGCCTGCTCTGGACTCCGGGTTATTGGGGTTGGGGCGGCAATGCCTTCGCCTGGAATGACGGCTACTGGGGTCCCACTGTCGGTTTCTACGGCGGTGTTAACTATGGCTATGGCTACGGTGGTTCCGGCTACGAAGGCGGATACTGGAGAAACAACGAGTTCAGCTACAACCGCTCGGTGAATAACGTAGATGTGACGAACATTCACAACACTTACGAAAAAACCGTAATCAACGAAAGAGCGGGAAGCGGCGTTAGCTACAACGGCGGAACTGGGGGAATAACTGCTCGACCATCCGCTGCAGAAGAGACTGCGGCACATGAGCGTCATTCTGGGGCAACCGCCGCGCAAACAGGGCATCAACAGACCGCCAGCAAGAACCACGAACTGTTGGCGTCGGTGAATCATGGCAAGCCGCCTATCGCTGCAACCTCCAAACCGGGAGAGTTTAGCGGCAAGGGCGTAGTGGCAGCGAAGGGCGCTGCAGCCGAGAACAAGGCCACCGAGAACAAGGCTGCCGAAACCAAGGCCACCGAGAGCAGAGCAGCGGAGACTAAGGCCACCGAGAACAAGGCCACCGAGAGCAGAGCAGCGGAGACTAAGGCCACCGAGAACAAGGCGGCAGCCACTCGCTCGAATGAGAACAAGGCGGCTGAAAATAGGGCGGCGGCCACCCGTTCGAATGAGAACAAGGCGGCTGAAAATAAGGCGGCGGCCACCCGTTCTAATGAGAACAAGGCGGCGGCGAATAAGGCGGCGGCGACTCGCTCGAATGAGAACAAGGCGGCGGAGAATAGAGCGGCGGCTACCCGTTCGAATGAGAACAAGGCGGCGGCGAATAAGGCGGCGGCGACTCGCTCGAACGAGAACAAGGCGGCGGAGAATAGAGCGGCGGCTACCCGCTCAAATGAGAACAAGGCGGCCGCTACTCGCTCGAATGAGAATAAGGCCGCCGCGAACAAGGCGGTTGCTACCCGCTCGAATGAGAATCATGCGCAGCCTGCAGTTCGTCAACAGTCTGCACCTCGCCCTCAATCTCGCCCCGAGAGCGCTCCTCGTCCAGTGACTGCAGCCCATGCGCAGCCTGCTCCTCATCCCCAGGCTGCACCTCGCTCTGAGGCTCGCCCAGCGAGCGCTCCTGAAAAGAAAGCCCCTGGAGGTAAGCAGCCTCGACAATAGCGGAGTGATGGCGAGATAGCGCGTCGGGCAGTTCGACGCCTAAACAAGTCCGATCAACTCTTAGATTGGCGCGGGTCCACTCCACGGACTCGCGCCATTTCCATTTGGCGGTGCGCGGCGAATTGAAGCGATTTGCCGCATGGCGGAGGTGATCCACCCCCTGTCATCGCCCGCATCGCCCACCAGAGCGCTCAGTTCGCCCCTTTCGACCCTATTCTTCCCATGAGCAGTATTGACCATTAAGGAACCGGCGGAACGCCTATAACCAAAGGTGGTTCTACCCGGTGCAGCGTCAGAAGAGGTTGCACCCTTCATGAACCCAAAAGGAGTGAAACATGCTTGGAACTATATTGATCGTGATCTTGATTCTGGCACTTCTGGGTGTCCTGCCACGGTGGTCGCATAGCCGGGATTGGGGCTATGGCCCGACCAGTGGAGTGGGACTGGCGCTTTTCATTGTTGTCATTCTGCTGGTTCTCGGACGGATTTGAACCATGCGACACCCCTCAACATTGCCAAGCACCCTGGCCAAGGGCTGGCGCCTGCTGTCTGTCCGCGCGTTGGCCCTTATTCTGGTCGTGCTCATGTGCCGCAGCGGTGCGTTCGCTTACTCGGTATTGACGCACGAGGAAATCGTGGACCTGCTCTGGTCTGACGAGATCCGCCCGCTGTTGCTTAAGCGCTACCCAGGACTGTCGGAAGACCAGATCAAGGAAGCGCACGCCTACGCTTACGGAGGCGCCGTCATCCAGGACATGGGTTATTACCCGTTCGGCAGTAAAGATTTCAGCAACCTGGTGCATTATGTTCGCAGCGGAGACTTTGTTCGCGAGCTGCTGCTCGAAAGCCAGGATGCCAACGAATACGCCTTCGCTCTGGGGGCGCTGGCACACTATGCGTCGGATATTAACGGGCACGGGATGGCCGTGAATCAGGCGGTGCCTATCGAGTATCCAAAGTTGCGAGCGAAGTTTGGCAAGTCCGTGACCTATGCACAGGACAAGACCGCGCATTTGAAAACCGAGTTCGGGTTCGACACACTGCAGGTGTCGAAGAACCGTTATGCCTTGCAGCAGTACCACGATTTCATCGGGTTCAAAGTGTCAAAGCCTCTGCTGGAGCGAGCCTTCCCAGTCGTGTACGGACTGGAGTTGAAAGATGTGCTTGCGCATGAGGATCTCGCCATCGGCTCCTATCGTTTCGCCGTCGGCCGGCTGATACCGGAGATGACCCAGGTCGCGCTTCAGACCCACAAGAAAGACATGATGCGCGAACACCCCGACTTCGCGAAACAGAAATTCCTCTATCGTCTTTCGCGAACCAGCTATGAAAAGGAGTGGGGAAAAGACTACACCAAGCCTGGACCAGGAACGCGGATCCTCTCAACCCTCTTGCGCTACATGCCGAGAATAGGCCCATTCAAGGGATTGGGTTTTAAGAACCCAACGCCGCAGACCGAGGACCTGTATTTCAAAAGCATCAATTTGACCGTCGATCAATACCGTGCCTTCCTCGAAGAAGTGCGCACGGACACACTGGTACTTCCCAATTGTGATCTGGATAGCGGCCAACCGACCAAGGCAGCGGAATACTCGCTCACTGATGACACTTATGCAAAGTTGCTGGGGCAGTTGTCGAGCCGGAAGTTCGATCGGACGACGCCGGAGCTGCGCGCCAACATTCTCGACTTTTATTCCGACGTCTCGGCTTCAATCAACACGAAAAAAGACCAGAATGACTGGAAAAACGTGCTGACAGAGTTAGACCAGTTGAAGTCCGCGGCGCCGGTGCCGACGGTGGAGGGCAGACTTGCCCGGTGATCTGTGCCCAGGACGAGGGTTGCCACAACCACGAAAACGCCGTTGGCTACTGCAATTTTGCACTTCGATCTTTACCCTCGTTGCCGTCTTTGCGCTTGCCCACACCGGCTTTGCACAATCTGTTCCTAACGTGACCCGCACGATGTCGCCTGTAATCGTCATCGGTTTTGTCGGCGGGTTCATCAAGCACGACAATCTCGTCCACAGTGAAGTGCAGCTCGCCGCGCGCCTGCGCGAGGCTTACCCCACAGGCGTGGACGTGGAGACCTTTGAGAGTTACCACGGGGAAAGAGCCAGAAAGAAGGTCCTGAGCCTGCTGGACACCAACCATGATGGGACTCTCACGCCCGAGGAGAAACAGAATGGCCGAATCATCATCTACGGGCATAGCTGGGGTGGCTCAGACGCCATCGCCCTGGCACGCGAACTGGAGAAGGATGGTATTCCGGTGCTGCTTACCATTCAAGTGGATAGTATCTCTAAGCTTCACCAGAATGACGCGCTGATCCCGGCGAACGTAGCCCAGGCCGCGAATTTCTACCAGCCAAATGGATTTCTCCACGGCCAGTCCGAGATTCACGCGGCCGATCCAGCACGCACGAAAATCATAGGGAATTTTCGATTCGATTACAAAGCGAGCCCGTACACTTGCGGCAAGTATCCTTGGTACGATCGCATTTTCGGGAAGGCCCACACCCAAATTGAGTGTGATCCCGAGGTGTGGAAGCAAGCCGAATCTCTGATACGGTCAAACCTGCCCCCAACAAGAGGGACTGTAGCTCTAACGCGTCGATGACATTACCGATGCGCGACAATCCGCCTGCGCACAACCGCGTCGCCTCACCGCCTGTCACCGTTTGCGGGACTTGGTTTCCGCAACCTCGGTCGCGGTAAGTTTTCGATCGCGGTGTGGCTCGGTGCGCGGGGCGCCCGTGTGCAGTTCACAAACCTCTCCGATCGCGGCGCCACAGGTATTACAAGGCACGGATAATACCTGTTTCGGAGTGAGTTCTTTGGTCTTCACAGCTGCATAATGCAACCTGCCGTGGCGGGGATGCTGCTCAATATTGCTCACTTGCCATACATTAGCCAAGCGCCGGGAGCCATTCTTGGTCAGCCATGGGATTTTCCCAATTGTGTGCAAAAGTGAACATCTTCGGTGATTGCATTCTGCCATGATTATTGGGAGTGTAGCCCCCTCCTGAAGGAGTTTTTGATGGCAGCACTACCCAATTCTGTCATGAACAAGCGCGACTTCGACCCGAGGGAATTCCTTGCCACCATCGGCACTGGCAGGAAAGTCGTGACCTTTCCCCAGGAACAAACAATCTTTACGCAGGGGGAAGCGGCTGACGCAGTTTTCTACATCCAGGAGGGCAAGGTTCGACTCACCGTTGTATCCAAGGTTGGCAAAGAAGCCACCCTGGCCATATTGAGTGAGGGAGAGTTTTTCGGAGAAGGTGGCTTGGCGGGACAGCCATTCCGCATGGGGTCAGCAACCGCAATGACGGACTGCGAAGTTCTGCGCATTGACAAGAAGGCGATGATGCTGGCACTGCACCGGGAACACACGTTCTCGGATCTGTTCGTAGCGTATCTGCTGGCACGGAACATCCGATACGAAGAGGATTTAGTTGACCAACTCTTCAATTCCAGCGAAAAGAGACTCGCGCGGATTCTGCTCCTGCTTGCACATTTCGGCAAGGAAAGCGCGCCCGAGACGGTAATCCCCAAGATCAGTCAGGAAACGCTCGCCGATATGATTGGCACAACCCGGTCGCGGGTCAGTTTCTTCATGAACCGGTTCAGAAAATTAGGCTTTGTTGACTATGGTGAGAGCGGACTGCAGGTTCATAGTTCACTTTTGAACATCGTTCTTCACGACTAGGATCCGCGCACCTATCCCGCAAACAGAAGAGACTGGCCAGGATTCTTCTTCTGCTCGCCCACTTTGATGGGCATGGATCAGCAGAGATCCAGATCCCGAAGATCAGTCATGAGACGCTCGCGGAAATGGTAGGGACTACGCGGTCGCGCGTTTCTTTCTTCATGAAGAGATTCAAGGAATCGGGGTTCATCTATTACGGCCCTAAAGGCGGGCTGCTGCGAGTTCATCGCACACTGCTTGCATTCTGCGGACAATAGTTTTCCGCCAGCGTTCAGATAGGAAAGCCGTGAGATACGGCGAATGGAGTTCTCCCCCATGGCTTCGAACCTTGCTGCAGTAGACGGGCGCATTCTGTCTCGTATGGAAGAAGCTGCCGCCATCCGCGCCGGGAGCATCATAGCCCGCGGCGCCAGCGCCAAACCGCAGGCGGGTGGCATGGAATTCGAATACGGCTACCTCTCACCCTACTTCATCACTGACCCCGAACGCATGGAGGTTGCCTTCGAGAACGCCTACATTCTCATTCACGAAAAGAAGATCAACTCCAGGCAAGATCTGCTCCCGCTCATGGAGCAGATCACACAGAGTGGCAAACCGCTGCTCATCATCGCAGAGGATGTTGAGGGCGCGGCGCTGGCCACTCTGGTCGTGAACAAGCTGTGTGGCTCGCTGCAAGTGGCTGCCGTCAGGGTTCCCGGCTTCGGAGATCAACGCATGGGCATGTTGCAGGACATCGCCCGCCTCACCGGAGGCACGGCCATCACCGAAGACTTCGACATCCAGCTGAAAGACATACAGATTTCCGACCTCGGTCAGGCCCGGAAGATCGTCATCGACAAGAACCACACCATAGTCGAAGGAAGGATGCAGTAGAAACCGGCTTGCTTTGAGCCAGAGCCCTGTCTCCACTCCAATGCTCATAGCTCGCCAGTGCCATCCTCGCCGAGCCGCGTGATGCCGCCTGCGATCAGCACTGCACTAATGATTGGCAACACGCGCTCGCTGTGACTGGTTGGCATGCCGCTTTCACCAGCGGCTTCTCTGTCGTCATGCGTCATAAGAACGCGCAGGGATGGATCCGCATCCGTGCAATTGCGCAATCGCGGGCAACAACTGGCTGGCCAAACGATCCTTAGCGACGAAAGCATCTACCAGTTTCAAGGCTTGCTCAGGAACATCCACTGCGCCGGAAACCATGATGATTGGCGCTTGCGGCCTGATTCGTCGCATTTTGATTGCGACTTCTGGCCCGTTCATCCCGGGCATGAAATAGTCGAGGATGACAACGTCAACCGGATGGCTGGAGGCCAGTTTTAGTCCCTTGCTGCCGCTGGGAGCGGTCAGAACTGTGTACCCGAAGGTTTCAAGGAATGCCTTTTCGCATTCCAGCACATCCTGGTTATCGTCGATGCACAGAACTACCCCGCTGGAGAGTTCCGGATAAGTCGATAGAGGCATGGATCACCTTTAAGGACCAATGTGCAATACCTGGGCTCAGAAAACTGTTCACAATTGCTCAAGTAATGTGCGGGTCGCGGTTTCCACTTGTGTCAGCCGGAGAAACCCATCGGTTCTGTTCCCGGCGGTTGGGGTGAACGGCGCGTCGCCCGTCCTGCGCAGACGCCGTTATACGAAGAAATGGCGCAGCCTCAACGGCCGCGCCATCATTGGAGCAAACGACCCCGGCGACCTGCTCGGGACCGCGTCGCTCGCTGTAAAGCAACTTACAAGAGTGGCCAGGTGGAAAGATGATCAAAATTGCACAGTCTTGAAATCCAGGAGTAGTGTGGGTTGCGACTTCCCAAAAAAGAGGGGGCGCAGACTTTTCTGCCGCTGCGCCACCAGAGGAGCAAAAACGGCCGGGGTCAGCGGTGGCCGCGTAGCTCCTTCACATCCCTATGTTCGATGAAGAGCAAGATACAACCAGTGCCAATTCCGAATCTGTTCAGAATTGCTCAGTTTTGAAGTATGTGGGAATCACGTCGAGCGATGAATTCCAGCCCTTCTGCTGCACAATTCGCCGGTAGCTGAGGCGATTGTGAGCCAGCCACCGCGGGACGGACCTGATATACTCATGGTTGAGGCGGTCACGACTTTCTCCTCTTTCAGGTTCTCTGAACTAAGTCAGTCCATCTGTAGTTCTCCTCTCCTTAGGCTCTCAGGAAAGTCGGTAGTCCAATGCCTTCGACTGCAATCCTGCAAGAAGTCCAACGACTCTACGGTGTGAGCGACCGCCTTGACTCAATGTCGGGGCAACATCCCCTGATCTCAGAAGCGCTCCTCGTCATCTCGGGAAGCGTTCGCAATACCGCCACTCTGTTGGAAGTGCTGGTAGCGACGAAAATGCTGCCACTCACAGGATTAGATCCAGCAAACTAATGATTTCCCGCCGCTGGCGGGTCTCGGAGTGCCCTTCAGGATTCGTGGGAGCGGAAGCTAGTCGTGCAAGACGACATTTAGAAGTGAACTATGAACCTGTAACCCACTCCCGCCGTCATATTCGACGAAGCCCAATTTCCTGAAGCGGTTCATGAAAAAACTGACTCGCGAGCGTGTTGTGCCGATCATTTCCGCCAGCATCTCCTGACTGATCTTGGGCACTACGGGCTCGGGTTTGCCTTCCTTGCCAAAATGAGCGAGCAGCAAAAGGATTCGGGCCAGCCTCTTTTCGCTCGAATTGAAAAGCTGATCCACCAGATCTTCTTCGTAACGGATGTTCCGCGTCAACAGATAGGCCACGAACAGATCGGAGAATTCGTGTTCGCGATGAAGCGTTTCTATCATGGCCTTCTTGTCGATTCGCAGAACCGAACAATCCGTCATAGCGGTTGCCGAGTCCATGCGGAGCGTCTGGCCCGCCAGCGAACCTTCGCCGAAAAAGTCTCGGTCCCCTAGTATGCCGATCGTTGCTTCCTGGCCGGTCTTCGAGACCACGGTGAGTCTTACCTTGCCCGTCTGGATATAAAACACCGCATCCGCGGTATCCCCTTGGGCAAAGATTTTTTGTTTCCTGCGGAAGAGCAAAGACTTGCGGCCCGCGCCAATGGTCGCGAGGAATGCATGGGGATCGAATTCGCGCTTCTTACTGGCCATTACTTTCGGAGTCATGGTTGGGTGCTCCCCCTCACGAGAGCGCGAGGCCGATTGCCACTGCATCGATTACCTCCTGAGCGCCTCCAGCACCCATCCGCCAGCCATCCTAACGCGGCCCCATTCGTACGGGTGAACTCTTAGCAGGTTTTAGTACAACGCAAGTCGTGCATCTTGCTGAAAACAGTAAACTTAATGTAGTCATACGCAGCAGATTGCTGCGATACGTAAGATTCTCAAGAATTTGTAGTTGCAGCATACGAGTTGTTGCAGTACGATTTTTCGCGTACGGATACGATTTCTAAAAACAAAGGAGCGCCGCCGAATGAGACGAAACGGAAATGATACCCACTACGTGTCGGTGGATCGGTCGGATGTTCCGCAGGGCCGCAAAGGAAAACATCGCAAGGCGGTGGCGGACATTCTGTCCGACCTTACAAAGTTGAACGCCCGGCAAGCGGTCAAGATTCCGCTAAGCAGCTTGAACGGCGAGAAGATGCAGAATCTGCGCTCGGCTTTGAACCGCGTAACCCGCGAGAAAAATATTCCCGTGGTAACGTCGAGCGACGAGAAATTCCTGTATGTCTGGCACGCCGACTCGCCCCAGAATACCGGAGCAACCGAGTAGTGGCAGCGTTACCTAACCGAAGAAAAAAAGGCCGGTCAGGGAATGCACCTGACCGGCCTTGTCGTTGTGTAACGCCTTCAGACTGGCTTATTGAACCTTAGGCTGTGCCTTTCTCTTGGCCGCTGGCCCGGTCGTTTTCCTGGCTCCTTTCTGCTGCAGCAGAGTCAGGGAATCCGCAGCGTTGAACGGGTACTCGCGGATCGACTTTTGCCCAGTGGTACTAAGAGTGACGTCTACGCGGCGATTGCTCGCCAGCAGGATCGTCTGCAGGTTGTTGAGCACCCTCTGCCGCTGCTCGGGAGTCAACTCGGGGTTCTTCTCAACCGCATCTCTCACCTGGTCTGCGGTTAGATTTTGTTCCTCGCCAAACGCCTTGGTATCTATGTTGGCTTCGGGAACGCCGTGTTCGATCAAGAAGCGTTTGGTACGCTCGACACGCCGTTCGGAGAGCGCCTGATTGTAGGCCACGGAGGCTCGCGGGTCGGCATGGCCTCCCAGGGTCAGGTGGGCGTCCGGCTTGGTCTCGAGATACTTCTTGAAATCTTCCGCCAGCGAAATAAGGGTTTGCTGCTGGCTTTCAAGCAGGCCGCCATTGGGGTTCGTGACTCGAGGCTGATCCGTCGCAAAGTAAATGCTGTGCAGAGCAAGTCTGGCTTCAAGTTTCAGGAACTCAGGCGAAGGCGGGGGTGGAGGTGGATTCTCTACCATCACCCGGGCGGTAGCCGGAGTGTTCAGGCCACGCGAGTCGATGCAACTCGCACTCACCGTGATCGAGCCGGGTGAAGCACCAGACGTATTCAGACCTGCAGTATTGGCGCCGCTGCTGGAAACGCTGCCACCGCTCGCGGTCCAACCGCCTACCGTAACAGGGACATTGTCCGGGCTGGTGCAGGTGCAACTGATGGTAGAAGGCATGCCGGCCTGAACCGTCGACGGGTTAGCCGAACACGAAACGGTTGGCGGATTCTTCGGCGGTTCCTTCACCGTGAAGCTCGCCATGCAGCTGGTCTCGCCACCCTTCTTCATCCTGGCATCGGAGATGTGGGCTGTAACCGTGTAACGTCCACCCGCCACTCCATTGGTGTTAATACTCGCAGTATTATCCTTGCCGGTAATTTGGCCGCCGGTGCTGCTCCAGGTGTAGCTCAGCGTGTGCTTGGGATTGTAGTTGCTAGCGGCAGCGGTTGCCGTCGCCGGCGCCGGCTCGCCCACCATGACTTCACTGGGATTGATAGTGCAATTCGCTGACACAGGCGGCCCAGCCTCTTCACCACCCCACATCAACACCACGCCGCTTTGCAGTCTTACGCCTCGCACATCAGAGGCGGGAACAGCTGACGACGGACCAAACTGATGATTCGAGAACAGATAATCGGCTCTGAGCAGACGCAACGCGAAGTGTCGGTTCAAGTTCACATCGAGACCACCGCCAGCCATGAACCCGACTTGGTCAAAGCGGCCGAAGACTTCGGACGCTAGGCGATGCTCGCCCACGAGAGCTTCGAGAAACGGGGAGAAATAGTGGTGACGAAAGGTTATCTTAGGCCCAGCGGAGAGGTTGAAGAATTCACCGTCGTCAATCCGGTCGTTCAACCCGCTCTCGCCGCTGCCCCACTCCCCACTGATGTCGCCCGTCAATCCGAACCAGCGGTTAAAGTTGTAGGTGACACTGGCACCGGCGCCCCGCGGATTCGATTCCACGCGGCTGCTCAGCGGGAGGACTCCCCCCGGGAGCAGGCCGTGCACATTGACGCCAGGATCGACAAAGGAGTATCCGGCGAAAAATTCCCATTTGGGAGCGGGCTGATCCTGTGCTACCGCGAACGTGCCAACGCTGCACAGGACGGCAACTACAGCCAACAGTATAACTGCAACACGGCCACGAGGGTTATGAGAGTGTGATGACATGTGCCAATTCCTCCGAACGTCAATAACGTGAAATCATGCTTTTCGAGCCTGCCCGGTAGTGGACCAGCCTCAAGCTGGTCCCACTACCGAATCCTCACGGACAGGGAGGTACATTAATCGTACTGGCGTCAATTGTGACTGCGCCCGCCGTGCTCGCCAGTGCTCTGCCATTCAGCGTCGCGCCGGTATTCATCGTGATGGCCGCCTGCGCCATCAAGTTTCCCGCCATGGTCGTGGTTGTTCCAAGGGTTGCTGCACTGCCAATCGCCCAGTACACATTCCCAGGCTGGCCGGGGGGGAGCACGGTGACGATACCGCCGGCTGTCGTCAGCGTGGACGATATCTGGAAGACCCAGACGGCATTCGGGTCGCCGAGAGGGTCGAGCGTGAGATTCCCGGTTATTCCCAGCGAGGGCTGGGCAACGGTCGTATAAACGCCAGGATAGAGGGTTTCGCCTCCTATGTCTGGCTTGAGGCTGGCCCCTTGGGGCAGGGTCGAGGCGGCGACATATGCCGTGGTCAGCTGAGCCTGGGCATTCACGGCAGTCGTATCGTCGATGTGTTCCGTGCCCGTATATGTTCCCGGTGGAAATCCAGTGATCGAACTTAGCGGCGATATATCAAGATCGCCACTAACGGTGCTCAGTCCGGTGCTGGTGATCGCCTGGCCGGCCAAAATTCCGGCACCGCAGCCCGGGGGTCCAAACGCTATGGGCGGCGGACATGCCGTGGCAGATGTGGTGAAGGTCCATACTTTGGCAGTTGCCAGTGGAACGCCCAAGAGATCCAGGGCCCCCGTGGTAATGGTGGCGGTATAGGTGGTGTCCAGTAAGAGAGGAGGACTGGTTTGTGTGAAGGTCGCGACACGACTTGGCACATCGTAGGCAACTGTTCCTGCCACGGATGCACCCCCCGGCCCCGTCAACGTAAAGGGAGGCGTAAAGGACGTGATACGGACTCCCGGAGCCACGCGAATGGCCTGGGTGCCATCCCGAGCGTCGAACGAGCCCACAACCGGATCGTTCACAAAAAGCAAACTGCGGACCTGCGATCTGTGGCCCTTTCCTTCACGGCGAAACTTTCGAAAACACCAGCCCGCGAATGCGCTGGATGGACATTCGCGGATGCATCCATGTCAGGGAAAACCCGGATGGAGAGATTGTTTCTGAGGGCTCACGACATGAGCCATTCTGCTCAGTATTGCGGCTCGGAATGAGCGAATCTACTGATGCTTCAAGAGAGCAGTTTTGCCCGTCAAACCAGGCGGGGGCTGTCCTCTCTTGAAGCGGTCTAGCTCGGGCGGCGTGTTCTTGCGCGGTTGCCGATCATCTTCATCAGCGGAATGTGCAATCCAGGCCGCGCGAAAGTTGAGGCGAAGAAATGGTTTTAGCCAGCAAAGTCGCAGGATCTGGGATCGTTTGCCTAATGCTGATGTCGGGGATCTCCGGCCCACGCCCGACGCCGCTCGCTTCGGAAGCAAACGTCAGCACAGAAGTGCCCACTGTCGTGCAGCGGAACGATGTCAGGAAGATACAGGAAGCTCTGCAGGGCAAAGGACAATACGGGGCGAAGGTCGATGGCGTCTTCGGTCTCCGCACCCGGGCGAGCATTCGCGGATTTCAGAAGGCTGAGAATCTGCCCGTCACCGGTCAGCTTGATACCCAGACGGCCGGTAGACTTGGCGTCAGACCAGAGGGTCGCGAGGCGACTGGATACGAGGTTACCCAGAGTAAACCTTCAGCAGGCATCAAGTGGAATAAGGGTTCGAGGCGAACCAGCAAGACACTGCGGAAGATGGTCGAGACCCCGACCCGTACAGTCCCGCCAGCGTAACCAACGTCGGACCTGAAAGAACACTATGGAGGCCATCCGGGGCATACCCTGCCCGGCGAATGACTTCAATGCCCCGCCTCCCGGGAATGAGCACTCTTGCTCAGACGAGTGGCTAGTGGAGTGCTAACGTCGAGATGTGCTTCCAGTTGAATCGTCGAAGAGGCGGAAGGCCGCCTGCCAGTTTGCGGGAGCGAGCTATGGTCAAGCGAATCGTGCCAATCCGGGTTGTATCTCTTGTTTTCTTGGCTGCTTGCGGGGCCATGTGCCAAAAACCTCCTCCAGTTGACTGGCTTCAGGGATTACAGGTTGACGGCTTAGACGCTCCCCAAGTACAGCGCCAGGAGATGCGTACGTGGAGTTCATTTCCGGATGCTCCGTCGTCAGTACAGCCTCCACAAGGAGAGAGATTTCACCCGTCCGTCAGGGAATCAGGCACACTTGGCGCGGTTGGGATTAGCGCGAGCGCAATGCGCGGAACGGAACTGGGACAAGTTACTCCGGGGCCCCAGCCCAGCTTACCTGGTCATTATCAAGTCGCGTTTATTCAAAAACAGTCCAGCACCTTTCTGGGTAAGTACCTGGATCCGTCGTTGCTCAAGCAGAATGCACGTTATTACGCTTCGACTAGCGACAGCTTCATGGGCCGGGCTTCCTACGCGGCGTCGCGCATTTTTGTCACGCGTGACGACTCCGGGAAGGGGAGGCTGAACACTCGGTATTTCCTCGGCATGCTGAGCTCGGTCGCTCTCCACACTGCCTACCGTCCATATCGGATGCGATCCACCTCGGATACATTCAACAATTTTGGTTCGACGATTGGCGGCGACGCGGGGATGAACGTCTTTCACGAGTTTGGGCCGGGTGTCCGGCAAATAGTAAAGGGCCTCACACCGAAGTTCATGTCCAGGATCGGAGAGCGCATCACCCACGACCAGACGCGGAGGGACACGGTATCCATCCCGGCAAGATAGTGGCCTGAGCGATTTGGAAAGCCGAGTGCAGGATTCGCCATATTCAGCCACAGTGTCGCAGGAGAAAGAACAATAGCTGGTGTATAGAAAGGTTGCTTGGGTATAAAGTTGTTTGTGTGACTCGCCGCTCACGAGCCGTACAATTCGAGCGATTCAGAGCTGCAAAGGAGATTTCTGTTGATATGCCTGCCAATTCGACGGTTGGGGAAGATGACAACCAATGAAGCTCCCGCTCCTTAGTCCTTGCATGGTCGCAGTCTGTTTTGCTTCGGCCGCGCTGGCGCAGTCGCCGCCGCAGAAGGCGCTTCAATCGTCAACCCAAATCCTTGTCGTCACGACTCCTGATTGGAACGCTGTTGAAGGAGTACTCCAGCGGTATGAGCGACCGCGGCCGGACAAAAAATGGAAAGTGGTCGGCAACCCGATAACAATCGTGGTCGGAAAGAACGGTTTAGGATGGGGCGCTGGCCTGGTCCCGACCGACAATCTCGCGACGCGTGGCGCTCTCGACCCTGTCAAGAAAGAGGGCGATGGCAGGTCTCCAGCCGGTGTCTTCCGCCTGGGCACCGCCTTTGGCTACGCAGCCCAGGAGCAAACGGGATGGAGAATGCCTTACGTAAACCTCACGCCATCCGTCGAATGTGTAGATGATCCTGGTTCGAAATTCTACAACCGCGTTGTGGATCGCGCAGCCGTTTCGCCAGACTGGAATAGTTCTGAACATATGTTGCTATCCGGTGGGCTGTACCGGTGGGGAATCGTAGTCGACCACAACGCGAATCCAGTGACTCCCGGTAGCGGGTCATGCGTCTTCATGCACATTTGGAGGGGGCAGGGCGAAGGGACGGTCGGCTGTACGGCCATGCCGCAGGAACAACTCGAATCCGTGCTCGCATGGCTTGATCCGGCCAGAAAGCCATTACTTGTGCAGTTGCCGCGGGCCCAGTACGAACGGCTGAGAAGAGATTGGAAATTGCCCGAACTGCGCCACGTCGATAATCCTAACCACGCTCCGACACCCTAAAGGAGGAAACTGCGGCTGATGATCCTGGCTCGCTTACGGCTGATTTGCTTTCTTATCTTTGTTACAGGTACAGCTCTATCTTGCTATTCACAAACACCGTATGCAAACGAGACCATCTTCCGGATCACACCTGTCCGCTCTGTGGACGAGTTGCGGAAGGAGGCACTGAAAGCAGAGCCGCCTCATGAAGAAGGCAGCTTCCGTTGGCCCGATCTGGTTGAGCTGGTCAAACTCGATCCCACAATCAAGGTCGAAATCCGTTACGCGACAGCTAACAACTTCCTCAGTACTGCGGTGTACTCACAAGCGCGGGCGTTTCTCCAACGTCCGGCCGCAGAGGCGCTGGTGCGTGTAAACCATGCTCTCAAACGCGAAGGTTATGGATTGCTGATCTACGATGGCTATCGCCCGTGGTATGTCACAAAGATGTTTTGGGACGCGGTCCCGGGCGATCCGGAAAAGAAGAGGAAGTTTTTCGCCGATCCAGCCACCGGTTCCATCCATAACCGCGGATGTGCGGTGGATTTGACCCTATACGACCTGCGCACGGGCCAAGCGATCGGAATGCCCAGTGGCTATGATGAAATGACCGAGCGCGCTTACGCTGACTACGCCGGGGGCACAACGAAACAGAGAACGAGCCGCCAGATGCTGCGGGCTGCGATGGAAACGGAGGGGTTCACCGTAGAACCCACCGAGTGGTGGCATTTCAACTACAAGAACGCAAAGGAATATCCCATCATGGATGTGAGATTCGAAGATCTTTCGCCCCGGCCTGTGAGGAGGTGAAGTTTGGCGGTTGAATATCTACCGGCTGAGGTTGGAATGGCCATTGAGGAGGTGGATACCCCTGCCCTGCTTGTGGACCTTGATGCGTTCGAGTGGAACCTAGGGCAGATGGCCAGAGAAACATCTGATAAGGGCATGCGGTTGCGTCCCCATGCCAAGGCTCACAAGTGCGCAGTCATCGCCCTGCGGCAAATATCGCTTGGTGCTGTCGGTGTGTGTTGCCAAAAGGTAAGTGAGGCAGAAGCCCTGGTTCGGAGAGGCGTCGGGGACGTGTTGATCACTAACGAAGTGATCGGTCGACGCAAGCTCGCCCGACTAGTCTCGCTCGCACAACGGGCGACGGTGGCCGTATGCATAGACAACCTGGACAATTTGGAGGAGCTGAATACGGTTGCTCGAAGCTCCGATGTGCATATTGACGTGCTGGTAGAGATAGACGTTGGGGGTGGTCGTTGCGGAGTTCAACCGGGTGAACCGGCTTTGGTTCTCGCAGAGCGAGCCCAGTCGACGAGCAATCTTCGCTTTAAGGGATTGCAGGCGTACCAGGGGCGGGCACAGCACGTTCGGGCCTATGCTGCGCGCAGATCTTTCATCGATCAGAGTGCTGAAGCTGTGCGGCGAACCTTAGACTTGCTGTCTCGTCGGGGACTCTCGTGCGACGTCGTTACTGGTGGCGGCACGGGAACTTATCCGTTCGAGACGGCAAGCGGCGTATATAACGAACTGCAGGCGGGTTCGTACATTTTCATGGATGCGGATTACCGGCGCAATCTCAACGACGTGGGAACTGAGATAACGGACTTCCGCCAAAGCCTTTTCGTCTACACGCAAGTCATGAGCATACCAGGACGGAACTGCGCCATTGTGGATGCGGGGCTGAAGGCACTGGCATTCGACTCAGGCATGCCAACTCTTGAAGATTTTCCGAATATTCGATACTGCAATCCTTCCGACGAACACGGAGTGTTGGATGTGAGCGAAGCCCCGGGTGTTCTGTCGCTAGGCAGCAAACTCAAGCTCATCCCAGGCCACTGCGATCCGACGGTGAACTTGTACGACTGGTATGTCGCGGTTCGCGGCGGCCGGGTTGAGGGGCTGTGGCCGATCGTGGGCCGGGGCGCCGTGCTCTGAGAGAAAACAGTAGTCCGAGACACGAGAAATAGCTACCGTTACGGTATGCTGGAAAGTTCGAGAAATCGTGTTTGGGAATGACTTCGTCCCGCATGGCGAGCCCTCAGCATGAGCACCCCCAGCCCCAGTCGAACCGGCAGCTGATTCTGGCCGCGCAGATCGCCTTTCTCCCAACGGGCATTTTGACCACTCTGCTGGGCCCGATGTTGCCTATCCTGATCGCGCGCTGGGCGCTCAACGACACGCAGGCAGGCAGTCTTTTCCTGGTGCAGTTCCTGGCCTCGCTCGCGGGTGTGCAAATCTCAGGCATCCTGTTGGCACGGGTTGGGTTCCGTCCGGCATTTCTTTCTGGACTGCTGCTGATGGCAGTTGGAGTGGCCACGCTCTACCTGGGGTCGCCCGGGCTGGGAATGGTATCGGTAGCTGTGTATGGGCTGGGCCTGGGTTTCATCATCCCCACCGACAATTTGATGATCGCAGAAATCACTCCAGGTTCGCGGGCGGCGGCCGTAAGCCTGTTGAATTTCTACTGGGGAGTGGGCGCCGTGCTCTGCTCGGCGCTGGTGGCATGGGCCCAGCGGCACCAGTTGATTCCTTTTTTTCTCGGAGCCGTGTCGGTATTCCTCGTGCTGCTGGCAGCGAGCGTGCGCAACCTGCCGTTTCCCGATGCGGTCAAGTCTGCCGACTCTCCGGTGGCATGGCGAAAAATCTGCAAGAATCCAGTAATTTGGCTGTTTGCCGCGGTGTTCTTTCTCTACCCCGGGGCGGAGACCGCGGTCGGTGGCTGGATTGGCTCGTATGTGGCGCGGATGGGACCTCGTGGCGCGGCGATGGGACCCATGATGCCGGCTTTTTTCTGGTCGGCACTGATGCTGGGCCGGGCCGCGGCAGGCCTGATTCTGAAACACGTGCCCGAGCGGCGCGTACTGCAGGTGGGCTTTGGGACGGGGGCGGCGGGGATTGGGCTGATGTTGTTCTCATCGAGTCTGGCGGGCGTCATTGCCGCCGCACTTATCACGGGATTGAGTTTCGCTACCTTGTATCCCATTACGGTCGCCCGCTTTTCGCATCGCTTCGGGGTGACTGCCCGGAGCATCGGTTCGGTGATGTTTTCCTTAGCGTCGGTGGGACCGGCGATGTTGCCCTGGATCGTGGGAGTGATTTCGAAAGCCACAGGCAACCTGCGTGCCGGTCTTGTGGTGCCGTTGGTGGCAACCGTGATCTTGTTGCTGATCCACATCCAGGACTGGTAAGCCGAAGCCCGCTTTCGTAGCCGGTGCGGTATCTGCCGCTAGTGCCCGGCAGTTCTTTCGCTGTTGGGCCTGGAGCCGGCCAGCGCGTAATAGAAAATGTAGAGATAGCAGATCACGGGCAGGAAAAACGCGTGGTGAATGCCGATGCGATCGGCGATCAAGCCTTGCAGCACGGGGACAATCGCTCCGCCGACAATAGCCATGTTTAGAAGCCCGGAGCCGTCACCGGTCAGCGGGCCCAGTTCAGCCACACCCAGCGTGAAAATACAGGGGAACATGATGGAGTTGAAGAACCCGACCGCGAGGATGCTCCACATAGCGACGTGGCCGCCCGTGAGCATGGAGATCGTAACCAGACTGGCGGTGCCGATCGCGCAGACGCCCAGCAGATGGCCGCTGCGGATCTTCTGCAAGAGCGCTGATCCGATGAACCGGCCCACCATCGCACCGCCCCAGTAGAAGGAGACGTATCCGGCTGCGACCTTCGGCGCCAGGCCGGCGATCTCGTGCTGACTGAAGTAATTTACCAAAAAGCTGCCGATGGAAACTTCCGCCCCGACATAGGTGAAGATGCCAACGGCGCCCAGATAGAGATTGGGGTGCTTCCAAATCGAGTCGCCGACTTTTTCTCCGAGCTGGTGCTGGGCAGAGTCGATTTTCGGCAGCTTGGAGATGCCGATCACGATGGCCAAGAGCACGAGGGCCATTCCGATAATGATGTACGGCACCTTGACCGAAGCGGCCTGCTGAATGCGGTAGGCCTGAAGGGCGGCGGGCGAGAGCTTGCGGATTTCCTCAATAGCGAGCGGCGCCGCACTCAGAATGAACAGGCCGCCGATTTTGGGAGCGATGGTGGTGCCGAGCGAATTGAACGCCTGCGTCAGGTTCAGGCGGCTGGAAGCGGTTTCAGGTTTGCCAAACACAATGACGTAGGGATTTGCCGCTACCTGCAGGGCGGTGATTCCTGCGGCTAGGATGATGAGCGCCGTCAGAAAAAGCGGGTATGAAGGAGCAAGGGCTGCGGGCACAAACAGGAATGCGCCTGCGCCCATGACGAGCAGGCCAACGACCATGGTCCGCTGGTAGCCGAGCCAGTCCACGATCTTCGCCGACGGGATCGAGAAGAAAAAGTAGGCCGAAAAGAAGGCAAACTGAATCAGCATGACTTTCGCGTAGGTCAGAGCGAAGATGGATTTCAGGTGCGGGACCAAAATGTCATTCAAGCAGGTGAGAAAGCCCCACATGAAAAACAGAGTGGTCACGACTGCTAGCGGGCGGCGGTAATCTCCGGGCGCGGAGGATGCCGAGACGCCTTGCGATTGCAGGCTTGGTACTGTCATTTCTTCACCACTTTCCTTCAGCGCTCCACCGGACTTATGGACCCGACTGTTCCACTGTACACATCAGGTCGAACTTGAGCGGCGTCGCCTTCCATATCCCTCAACTTACTACAGTCCGCCAGCCGCTGAAGAAGATGGGGCTGATTGCCGCCGAAGCGCTGCTGCGGCGCATTGCCCGTCCCGACGACACCTCCTACCCGCGGGAGATTGTGATTGAGCCTGAACTCGTCGTGCGACAGTCCACGGCCCGAGCGACGGGTTAGCTGGAAGACGATGCCATACCTGAGATCCAACGAGCACAATCATGCGGCGGCTTCTGCCGGCTCACCGAGCGAGGATTCCTCCGTGTCCCGAATCGCTACGTGGGTCTTCGCGACCAGCATGTAAATGGACGGCACCACAAACAGGGTGAAAGCGGTGCCGATGATCATGCCACTGACCAGCATGATGCCGATACTGTTGCGTGCCCCGGCGCCTGGACCTTTTGCAAGGACGAGGGGGAAATGGCCGCAGACTGTGGCGGCCGTCGTCATGAGAATGGGACGGAGTCGCGTGCTGGCGGCGTTAGTGATCGCCTGGAGCTTGCTGAGACCGGTTTCCTGCAAATGGTTGGCGAACTCCACAATCAGAATTCCGTTCTTGGCGATGAGGCTGACAAGGGTGATCAGGCCGACCTCACTATAGATATTCAGAGTGGTCAGGTTCAGGAACGAAAACACCAGAGCTCCGGAGATAGCCAACGGTACCGAACCGGCCAGAATGAATGCCATCGGCGCTGGCAATAACACGCTCAATCGGGGTCGTGACGAACCCGCGGACGAGATCGGCACTCGCCCCAACATAGACCGTCGTTACCTGCACTACGGCGATGTCGCTGCGTGGATACTGGCGCACACTCAGAGAGCGGACAGCCTGCAGGCCGGCGATGAGGATCACGAGGTTGACCACCATCGCCAGCACGGGACGCTTAACAAATAGATCGGTAAACTTCATGCACGCTCCTCAGGTGCCGGTTGTGCGGTTTAGCTATCCTCGGGCTTAGGACTTGGACTGTTTTGCGGCTTGACCGAATTGTTCACCTGAACCGCGGCTCCGTTGCGAAGCCGGAAAACACCTGAGCTCACAACTTCGTCACCAGGGTTGAGGCCGGAGATAACCGCGACCTGATCGCCGCGAGAGCCTTCGATCTTGACGACCTGCTGGCGCACTCCGCGATAGGTATTTCCCTTCATATCCTTCATATCAGAGACAACGAATACGGAATCGCCATAGGGCGCATAGTTAATTGCGGACGCTGGCAGCGGCACAACCTGGCGAGGCTCACCGATCGGCAATTCCACCTGCACGAACATACCCGGACGCAACTTGTTCCCTTTGTTGGAAAGGATGGCCTGCACCTGGATGTTTCGCGTCTGCTCATTGATGACGGAATCGAGTGCGTTAATCCTGGCGTTAAACGCCATCCCCGGCAAATCGCTATTGGTCACGCGGAGCACCCGTCCGGGCGCCATTTTGGTCGTCTCCTGCTGTGGCACTCCGAAGTTCACATAGATAGGATCCATCGATTGCAGCGAGACAATCGCCTGACCCGCCGCCAGATATTGGCCCAAGCTGACTTGACGAATGCCCAGTAGACCAGTGAAGGGAGCGCGAATCGTCTTGCGAGCGATCGCCGCCCGAGTGTCACCCACCTGGGCCTCGGTCGTCTTCTGTTGCGCAGTGGCGGTGTCGTATTCCGAGCGGGAAATGACGCCTTCCTTCAGGAGTTGTTGCGCACGGTCGTAATTGATGCGGGCAAGATCGCGTTGAGCCTCCATATTGGCAAGCTGCGCTCGTTCCTCGCGAGTGTCGAGTTCGACCAGAATGTCCCCCTCATGCACCCACTGGCCGGACTCGAAGTGAATTTTGTCGATGGTTCCGGGCAAATCGGCGCCCACGGTTACACCCTGTATGGCGGCGACCGTACCGATTATGGCTAGAGTAGAGGGCCATGTTTCCCGCTGAGCGACCACAGTGGTCACCGCGGTGGGCGGCATCTGGAAGGCTGCGCCCTGGGCGATTGCGGCTTCTACCTGCCGGAATTTCACGAACCCAAGGCCGCCCAAAATAGCGGCCATTACCACCAGCGTAAGAATTAACCGTTTCGCCATGGACCCTCCAATCGTGCAACAAAACAGCTGGTGATTGTGCGGCCAACATGGGCCGCAGAGGCAATTCCTACGTATAGATTTCAGATCGCGGAAAAAGGATTCAGAGTTGGAGTCGTGCCTGCGAATGACAAGGTACGCGCCCCATTCGTCCGAGGCAGATTACTGCCGGTTAGCCCGTAATCCACGAATGGTTCTTGCCGTTCTGCTGTGTCACCGTTCGCTTCCATCCGATGAGGCAGGTGGGCCGCAGATTACTCCCTGATTGTGCGGCCCTTTTACATAAACCGGTGCATTTGTTGCCAACCAAAGACCAACAGCCGTCGTAGTATTTCGGACGGTTTCGGGCACGACAGCGGGGGTATCGTGCGGATACGGGTCTTCGTAATTGTCGACCGACCATTCTGAAGGAATTGCTTGTTGCTGGCTCAGCTGGCGAACAAACGCCCGCGTGTCGCTGCTAAACGTAATGTTGGTGAATTGACGGAAAGTATCCGGCTTGCCTTTGGAGTTGGTGGGCCAAGGGTAAGGAGAAAGCAACATGGTAGTGCGCAGGCCGTGTTCGTTGCCCCATTGGATGGCCTGTACAATAAATTTCCGGTAGCCGGGGCCGCTCCCACCAGTCAGAAAAAAGTTGGGCGGAACATCGAAGGCGATGGCTTTGCCATAAAGTGCCTCACCACGCTCGAGCGCATAGAAGGGGTTGGTTGCAAAGACGTGATCTCCCAGTTTTGGTTCGCTCGGATCATTGGGGCCCACGACCGGAGCTACGGTTTGGATACCGACGGTTCTGGCCGCATCCACGTACTCTCGCCAGAGCTTCAGGTCCTTTTGCAATTGTCCGGGAGGAGCACTGTCGGAGGGCGTGTTCACATTGGCTTCTGAGGGGTGAAGACCATTTTGTATGTACACAGCCTGGTAGTAACCGTAGCTTGGGGGAAGCGTGAAGTAATTCGCACCGACCTGTCCGAGTTCAGCTTGCCCGGGCCCGGTTCCGGTGAACACGCTCTCGATGGCCTGGATGATGCTCGGTGGGTGCTCGGCTGCGACGACGGCATTGGCATGCTCGTAGAGTCCCACGTGGCCGGTTTGGAGGAGTTCGGTGAACTGCTCCCCGTTTTCGAGACCGTCAAAACCGCCCGTCCCGCCGACGAAAATGTATACACCGAGATTTGCGCAGGCAGTGTTTCCTCCGGAGGCGACGGCTGGGTTGTCCTGCGCGGCATAGGCGACCGGGAGGGCGAGGGCGAGAGCCGCGACCACGGCTAGATGCCAGTATGGGTGCCGCACACAGATCTTGGGCATGGTATTCCCTCCCCACGCAACCAATGTTAAACCCCGCAAAACGGTGACTGTCTTCGAAGGGCTGCTTTGCGTTAGTCTTTGTCCAGATATTCCGCGGGGACATCGTCTTCGAGTACCTCATGGGTGCGGACCTCCTGCTCGTCATGGTTGTCAGCCCTTTCCACGCCGGCTACAACGTCCGCCTCGAACGCGTTGCCTCCCCCGATTAGCTCGTCGACACTCTCCGAATCCGCACTTTCGACGCGAGATAATCCCTGCAAATCGCCGGATTGCTCCGCCGGTTGCGGGCGTCGCCCCTGGCGTGTAAGTGCTTCCGAATCACGGTTCTGGTTCTGGACCAGAATCCCTCTTCGATCGACACCTATGGTCTTCGAGTCGGCTTTCTTCTTGCCGGTTGATTTGGTTTTCACGGGCGCCTTCTTCTTGGGGGCAGCGCTCTTTTTAACCAATTTCTTTCGCAGCGTCTTGTTTACTGGCCGCCTTCCTTTCTTAGCAGCCATTTTCTTCAGCTTTGCGGGCCTTTTCTTGATTCTCTTGTTTGGCATAATGCGCAGTCTACCACCGGAAAATCCATGCCTCAAAACCGAACGCGCGCTGTCGGAGAAAGAAACAGGAGCTGCCCTATGCCTGCCAGCGACATTCGTCTAAGGTAGACGGAAATGAAATACGCAATCCGCATAATTTTCTGGCTGTTCACCATGGGAAAGATGGAGGCGCAGAGCAGCGCCAGCCCAGTCCTGTTTGACATGAACGCAGCTGGGCGGTTCGCTAATCTGGCGCTCGCATGCGTCCACAAGCAATATCCGAACAAGATAAGCCACAGTCTGAACAGCGATGCCGATGTGGCTCCGCCGCGAAAACTGACGCCAGCGTTCTACGGCTGCTATGACTGGCATTCTTCGGTGCACGGACACTGGCTGCTGGCGCGTCTAGTCAGGACTTTCCCTAACGCTGGCTTCGCAGCATCGGCCCGTGAGGCTCTGCGGCAAAGCCTGACCGCAGACAACATCGCACAGGAAGCGGTGTACCTGCGGGCGGAAGGACGCGCCAGCTTCGAACGTCCCTATGGACTGGCATGGTTGCTTCAATTGGCTACGGAGCTGCGGGAGTGGGACGATCCGGAAGCGCGCGCTATGGCGGCGAACTTGCGTCCTCTGGAACAAGCTGCGCTGGGACGGTTGGAAGACTGGCTTCCCAAACTGTCCTATCCGGTGCGAATCGGGGAGCATGCGCAGACCTCTTTCGCTCTCGGCTTAATGTTTGACTATGCCCACGCTGCCGGGGACACGAAATTTGCCGATCTGCTGGCATCGAGAGCCCGGCAGTTCTATCTGGGTGACAGAGACTGCCCTTTGGGATATGAGCCCTCCGGGGAGGATTTCCTTTCGCCGTGTCTGGGCGAAGCGGACCTGATGCGGCGTGTGCTGCCGAGCGGCGAGTTTGCCCGGTGGCTTCGGACTTTTCTGCCGCAGATTTCCCCGGCGCGAAAGAGCGCTTGGCTAGAGCCGGTGGTATCGCCCGATCCCAGCGACCCCAAGTTGGCACATTTGGATGGGCTCAACCTGAGTCGCGCATGGATGCTGGAAGGCATCGCCGCAGCCCTGGCCAAAAGCGACACGCGCCGGCCGATGATCATGGCCGCTGCCGAAAAGCATAGACGTGCCGGGCTGGCAGCGGTGACGGGCGCGCATTACGAGGGTGGTCATTGGCTTGGGAGCTTTGCAGTCTATCTCGTCACCAGGCGTGGAATTGGCGGATAAGTTTTGGAACAACTTGAGCCGCGGCGAAGTTAGGTCGATCAGGGGACTCGCATGCCATTTGTCGAAAATCAAGGGGCAAAGATTTATTGGGACGAGCAGGGCCAGGGAGAACCGGTCCTGTTGATCATGGGCCTCGGCTATACGTCGGTTATGTGGCATCGCACACGCCCGGCGCTGGCGCAACGATATCGTACGATAGCGTTCGACAATCGAGGTGTGGGGATGAGCGACGTGCCTCCTGGGCCTTATTCGATTGCGACCATGGCATCGGACGCGGCGGCGGTTCTGGATGTTGCCGGTATTTCCAGGGCTCACGTGTTCGGCGTTTCCATGGGTGGCGCAATTGCGCAGGAATTCGCGCTGCAATATCCGGCGAAGACGCGCTCGTTGATTCTGGGTTGCACCGCGCCCGGCGGATCTTTGGCGGTGCGCGCGGAGCGCGAGGTCGCCGACCTGCTGATGGCGCGCGGCATAACGCTGGAGCAAGCGCGAGAAGCCATCCTTCCCTACATCTACGACGCGGCGACGCCACGGGAGAAAATCGAGGAAGATCTCAGCCTGCGACGGCGTTCGCTCCCCTCTCCACAAGGCTACATGGCACAGCTGCACGCGATTCTGGCGTGGGAGAGCTACAGCCGAATCGCTCAGATTACGGCGCCGACGCTGGTCATCCACGGAAAGTCAGATGCGCTGGTGCCACCGGGCAACGGGGAGTTGATTGCGAAACGGATTCCGGGCGCAAAGCTCGTCCTGCTCGAACACGCGAGTCACTTGTTTCTCACGGACCAGACCGAAGAAACAAACAAGGAGATACTCGAATTTCTCTTGTCGCATGCCGACTTAAATCCAAGGCTAGAAACCGAAAAGGTATAAGCCCTTTCAGCGGGCAGAGGCAGCCGCCCAGCACCGTTAGTAAGCGATGCAAATCGACTTGCACTCCGTGTACGCTTCTATCGCGCTGCGTCCATGTTCGCGCCCGATGCCTGACTGTTTGAAACCGCCGAAAGGCATGTTGGGATCGACCACATTGTGCGAATTGATCCAGACTGTGCCTGCGTCCAGGCGCTCCGCCACCCTCAGGGCTTTGCTGATGTTTGAGGTCCAGACGCTTGCTCCCAGGCCGTAGACGGTGTTGTTCGCCTCGCGCACGACTTCTTCAAGATCGTCGTAGGGCTGTGCGATCAAGACTGGTCCGAAAACTTCCTCACGCGTCAGGGTCAGCGGATGACCCGTAGTGTTGGCGAACACGGTAGGTTGCACGAAGTAGCCATCCCGATTCGAAGCAGTGCCTCCGGCTACAAGCAAGGCACCTTCTTTCACGCCCGTCTCAATAAACCGCAATACATTTTCCCGCTGGCGCTGGGAGACGAGCGGCCCAATCTGCGTTGCCGGATCGAACCCTGAGCCAACCACCGCTTTGCGGGCTGTGTCGGCAACGCCGGCGACGACGCGCTCGAACTGTTTCTTCTGCACATATAAACGGGATCCCGCGGTACATACCTGGCCTTGGTTGAAGAAAATGGCCGCACTGGCGCCCGCCACCGCCACCGCCGGATCGCAATCGTCGAGCACGATCACGGGGCTTTTTCCGCCCAACTCCAAGCCAACGCGCTTTACGGTTTTAGCGCACTCCTGGCCGATCCAGATGCCGACCTCGGTGGAACCGGTCAAGGTGATCTTGTTGACGTCAGGATGTTGCACCAACGCGGCGCCGGCAGTGCTGCCGCCGCCTACGATGACGTTCAGCACGCCCGGCGGAAAGCCTGCTTCCAGCGTAAGCTCGGCAAAGCGCAGGGCCGTCAGGGGCGTATCTGATGCCGGCTTAAGCACAACCGTACAGCCGCAAGCCAGGGCCGGCGCAATTTTCCAGATGGCCATCAGGAGCGGGAAATTCCAGGGGACGATGGCGCCCACGACGCCCACCGGCTGCCGTCTTACGATCGCCTGATACTTGGTGCCGGGCGGTATCGGAAAAGAAAGGTCGATAGAATCGCCATGGATTTTCGTCGCCCAGCCCGCCATGTAGCGCAACCACTGAACACTTGCACCCACGTCCACTGCCTGCGCCACGCCCAGCAACATGCCCTGGTTAAGGGTTTCGAGGCGGGCCAGTTCGTCGGCATGTTGTTCCAGCAAGTCGGCCAGCTTTTGCAGGAGCCGTTCGCGGGCCGCCGGCATGATATCTCGCCAGCTGGCATGGTGGAGCGCCGTCTTTGCTGCTTGCACCGCTGCGTCAACATCAGCGGCCGTGGCCTGCGGCACGCGCGCAATCTCCTGGCCGGTGGCCGGATCATGGAGAGTAAATGTGCTGCCGCCAGAGGCGTCCCGCCACTCGCCGTTGATAAACATGCGAGTCTGCAACTGGGATAGATCGATTTCAGGAAAGGCAGATGTGCTTTTCATAAAGATTAGTCCTTTCTAAGATGCTCAGCGCCCCAAAACCGGGGCGACCGCCACCGCAACCAGGCCGATGATGAAGAAGACGAACATTGGGAGAAGCAGCTTGCGAGCGGACGCGGGCGCCTCAGAGAATTCCTTCCAGATGAACACTCCCCAGATGGCTGAAACCATGGTTGCCCCCTGGCCAATGGCGTAGGAGACCGCTGGTCCGATGATCTGCGCGTGGGAAGTGGTAAAGTTCAGCGTGGTTCCGGTGCACCAGACTGCTCCACCGGCAATTCCCCAGAAATGGTTTAAACTTCCGGCACCGAAATAACCTTTCATGTCCACCGGTGCACTGCCGGTCAGCGGCCGTCGCATCAGGTAGTAATTCACCGGGATAGTGCAGAAAGCGATGCCCACAGCGAAGACGAAGGAAACCGCGTAAGGCCCAAGAGAGTGATCGCCAGTAATCGCCTTCACGATAAATGGATAGGAGATTCCCATTAAAATGCCACAGGCGACACTGATTTCGATTCCGAGCAGGCTCAGCGTCTTCTTTTCGATCTCTCGGCGCCGGTAGGCGACGGCGTTCAGCACGATAGCCAGAACGACCAGCGCTACGCCACCGAAGAGCAGCAGGGGATTCCCCTTCGGAGAGATCATGAAATTCAACAACACACCCACCACCAGAGCCAGCCCGATACCCACAGGAAAGGCAACCGCCAACCCGGCAAGATCAATGGCCGTTACCAGCAGAAGGTTCGCAATATTGAAAAGGACGCCACCGGCTATGGCCCAGGCGATGTGAGTGGTATCGGCCTGGTGGATGCTATTAAGGAAAGCGAGTTCGCCTCCGCGGGCGCTGCCCAAGGTGAATCCCCAGAACAAGCTCGTTGCCAGGGCTCCGATGACGTAGTCCCAATAGAAGAGCTGGAAAGGAAATTTTGGCGCCATCTTCATGGTGCTGGCCCACGATCCCCAGCACAGCATGGAAAGGACCATGAAAAGCAAGGCAACCCAGTAGGTTTCTGGCTGATACATGTACGCCTCTTTCGATCGTTCGAAAATGGGCTGCAATCCGGGTGTTTACAGGCACGCCGGGTCATTGACCAAACGCTTTCTTCTCCGCGCGGGCTTGCTCTATGAATAGCCCGTCGAAGCCCGCAGCCCTGCGCTCACCCCGCGGGTTAGCGGAGATGAGCGCTGCTTGCTAGGCCGCAGAGCTGTTAGAAGCTGATGCGTACGGTGATATTAACTATGCGGGGACCGGCACCTTCCGCCGTCTGTACCGCGTTTAGAGTGCCGAAACCAGCCGTGTTGTTCGGCGTAACGACCAGACTGGGTGGCATGTAGTTCGGGTGATTGAAGATATTCGAGATCTCGGCTCCTATCTGCAACTTCGCTTTTTCCCCCAAAGAAACGGACTTGATGAAAGACATGGAAACGGCTTTCGTTCCCGGACCCACAACATTGCCGATTCCCGCGTTCCCGAACCTGCCGATGGTGTTACAGCTGTTGCTCGCCTGGTCCCAACCAGGTACTGCGTATGCATTGGAATTCAGAAATTGCATACCTGAACCGTAGCGTGAAACTCCAGGAACGCCATCAACAAGACCGACCGATTGGACACCAATTAGATTAGTGCCGGCAGAATCGCAGGAACTTTGCACCGGTGTCAGGAAGGGGCCGCTTTGGAACAGGAGCACGCCGCCGATCGGCCGCCGATGGATTATCGTCTGAGCCGGTTCATTTGAGGCTACTGCTTTCGATCCCCGTATCGTCTGTATCGGGTGATACACGTGGTTTGGAGTGAATCCGGTAGCAGCATTTTACT
>Ga0074046_10000622_pt1 | contig 32530 bp, 28 predicted proteins | sample BogForMeECP23OM3_FD_94441 | JGI IMG/M metagenome (GOLD analysis project Ga0074046, IMG submission 94441) | Bog forest soil microbial communities from Calvert Island, British Columbia, Canada - Bog Forest MetaG ECP23OM3 | ecosystem: Environmental > Terrestrial > Soil > Wetlands ... | reverse complement strand
GCTGGCCTTCGGCCTGATCGTGACCGTCGACGGCGAATTCGCCGCGCTCCTCGTCATCGTCGCCGCGCCGCCCTCAAGCTGAAAAACGGGACTTCGTCACCGTGCTGTTAAAGCGTGAAGAGGGCGGTCAGCCCTGGGTGTCGCGCGGATCGAAGTGGATGGTTTCGATTTTCCATTCCTCGAAGAAGGGCGCGTATTCAGGCGGGACGTGGAGCGGGTCGCATTTCCGCACGGCGCGCATCGCGCTTTCGGCATGCGCCTTCCAAGCCGGGTCGTTCGGCGGGTTCAGGAGGACTGGACGCGCCGACAACGACCCGTCGGGATTGAAGACGACCTTGATTTCCGCAACGTAAACGTCGCCGTCCGGCATGGCCGGCGGAGGCGTCCAGCAGTTCAGGTAGCTTTCGGTGAGCCAGGCGTCGAGCGCCGAAGCCATCGACACCGACATCCGCGGCGCATTGTGGTGCGGCAGGCCCTGAGGGGTCGCGGCCGGCGCGTTTGACGCGCTCCCCGAGCCCGACGCGGGCGCCGGTTTCGCAGCGATCAGCTTGGCGATCGCATTCGGATCGTAGGCGTGCGTCGGCTGCGCCTCGGCCTTGTCATGCTCGACGACCTTGGCGATCTCGTCCGGCTTCGGCTTCTCGGGCGCGGGCTCCTTCGGGCGCTCGGGCGGTCTCGGCATGTCGGCCTGTTTCGGCGGCGGCGCCGGCTGGGGTTTGGGCGGCGGCGCTGGCTCGGGTTTGGGCGGCGGCGCTGGCTCGGGTTTGGGCGGCGGCGTCGGCTCGGGTTTCGGTGGCGGCGTCGGCTCCGGCTTCGGCGGCGGCGCGGGCTCCTCGGCCTTGCGCAGCTCTGGCGGCGGCTGCGGAGGAGACGGCGGCGTCGGTTCGGTCCTCGGCGCAGGCGGCGGCTCAGGAGCGGGCTTGGCGTCCTTCTCGCCATTCATGATCTGGTTGAGCTGCGTCTCGAAGACGGTCTCCACCGGAATCGCTTCCTGGCCCTCCTCGAACTTCGGCGCCGAAGCAAACCCGAGGATCAGGAGCAACAAGAGGGCGCCATGGAGCGCGCTTGAGACCGCCCAAGCCCAATATGACCGCCGCTCGTCCAACGCCGCTCCCGGCTACTGACCCATCGGCTCGGTGACCAGGGCCACCTTCTTGAACCCTGCCTGGGTGACCGACGCCATGATCTGCGCCACCCGCCCGTAGGGCGTGACTTTGGAGGCGCGCACATAGATCCGCTGCTCCGTGTCGTTTTGCGACGCCTCCTGAAGTTTGGGCACGAGATCCGCGTCGGCGATCGGCTGGTCCATCAAATAGAGCTGGCCCTGCTCGTTGAGCGAAATCGCGACCGGCTTCTTCTCCACGTTGAGCGCCGCGGCGCTCGTCTGCGGCAGGTCGACCGACACGCCCGTCGTCAGCAGCGGCGCCGCGACCATGAAAATGATCAGGAGCACAAGCATCACGTCGATGAACGGCGTCATGTTGATGTCGGCCATTGCGCCGTACCGCGGAACGCCCCGCCGTCCCCGGCTGCTCTTCTGGCCGCCGCCCACCGCCATGCCCATCGGAACGTTCCCTCTAGGCCGCGTTCGCCCGCTCGGTCGACAGATGGTGATCGATCTGCCGGGAGAGGATCGAGGAGAATTCGTCGGCGAAGCTTTCGAGACGCGCCTGCGCCTTGGCCACGTCGCCCTGGAACTTGTTGTAGGCGATCAGCGCCGGGATGGCGGCGAAAAGGCCGAGCGCGGTTGCAAGCAGCGCCTCGGCGATGCCCGGCGCCACGACCGCAAGCGAAGTGTTTTTCGACGCCGCGATCGACTGGAACGAGTTCATGATGCCGAACACGGTCCCGAACAGGCCGATGAACGGACCCGCCGAGGCGACGGTGGCCAGCACGAGCAGGTTCGATTCGAGCCGCTCCACCTCGCGCGCGATCGAGACGTCGAGCACCTTGTCGATGCGGGCGTGCAGGCCGCGGAACGATCCCGCCGCCTGCTGGAACGAGCGCTTCCATTCGCGCATGGCGGCTACGAACAAGGCCGCGGCGCCCGTATTGTTCTGGCTCGACAGCGAGGCGTAGAGCTCCTCGAGCGACTGGCCCGACCAGAACACCTGCTCGAAATTCTCCATCTCGTTGCGGAACTTGCGGAACAGGCGCGCCTTGTCGAAAATGATCGTCCAGCACCAGAGCGAGGCGAGGAAGAGGCCAAGCATCACCGCCTTGACGACGATGTGGGCCGACCAGAACATCGACAAAATACCGACGTCCGACGTCGCGGCCGCAGCGGCTGCATCTGCAGGATTCATGGGCGTAACAAGACCTTCTTGACTGCGGGCGGCGCGAACGCCGGCGTCGGAAGCGGGAATCGGGGCGGGGTCTGCCCTTCAAATGGGCCGAAACTTGGGCTGGCGGTCGCCATCTCCCGCCGTCTGTTTGTTCGATCCATCAAGGCCCCTGATAGGGTTAAGCTCGCATTACCTCAAGGCGACGACGCGCCGCGGTCCCCTGCTACCCAAACCGTGACGCCGCCGTTATCGTGGCGGCACGAAGGACTTGCGGCGGCGCGGAGATGGGGAATGGGGGCTTTGGAAGCCTATGCGTGGGAATGGGGTTCGGCGCTCATCCGGTGGCTGCACGTGACCGCGGCGATCGCCTGGATCGGCGGCTCTTTTTTCTTCATGCATCTCGACGCGTCCTTGCGGAAGCGCGCCGCCGACGATCCCGCGATCGCCGGAACCTCCTGGCAGGTGCACGGCGGCGGCTTCTATCAGATGAGCAAGTACACGCTCGCGCCGGCCTCTCTGCCCGAGGAGCTCATCTGGCACAAGTGGCAGTCGTATTGGACCTGGATCAGCGGCTTCGCGCTGCTCTCATGGGTCTATTACGGCCAGTCGCAGCTCTTTTTGATCGATCCGGCGGTGATGCCGCTCGAGCCGTGGCAGGCGGCGGCGATCGGAATCGTCGCGCTGGCGCTCGGCTGGCTCGTCTACGACTTCCTCTGCCGCTCCCCGCTCGGCGCCAACGAGCCGCTGCTGGCGCTGGTCGGCTTCGGCTACGTTGTGGCGACGAGCTGGGTCTTCACCCTCGTCTTCTCCGGCCGCGGCGCGCTCATCCACACCGGCGCGCTCATGGCGACGATGATGACCGGCAACGTGTTCTTCGTCATCATGCCGAACCAGCGAAAGAGCGTCGCCGCGCTCCTCGCCGGCAAGACTCCGGACCCGAAATGGGGGAAGACGTCGAAGACGCGCTCGACCCACAACAATTACATCACGCTGCCCGTCCTGTTCCTGATGCTGTCGAACCACTATCCGATGACCTTCGCCAACCCGAAGGTCATTCCGGCGCTCGTCACCTGCGTCATCGTGGCCGGGGCCTTGATCCGGTACTTCTACAACAGGTGGCACGCCGATCATGCGAAGGCGCCGTGGTGGGCGTGGGCGTTCGCGGCGCTGGCGGTCGTCTGCGCCTTCGCCGTCGCGGCGACGGCGTCCCCGGGCATGCGAAGCCTGATGGGGCTTGCGGACCTTCCGGCCGGCGCGGCGCCAGCCGACGAGCCCAAAGCGCCGCAGGAGGTCGTCGACGTGGTGCAACTGCGCTGCATAATGTGTCATGCGGCCGAGCCGATGGAATGGATCGGGGAGGCGCCCAAGGGCGTGCTGCTCGACACGCCGGAGCACATCGCGCGCTTCGCCCGGGCGATCGCTATGCAGGCCGTGCTCACCCATGCGATGCCGCCCAACAATTTCAGTGGGATCACCGACGACGAGCGCGCCGTGCTCGCCCGCTGGCTCAAGCTCGACGTTGCGGCGAAATGACTCTTGGCCTTTCCGACGCGGAACGCGCCGCGGGCGCACGCCTGATGGCGCGGCTCGACGCCTTCGCCGCTTTCACCGACGAGCCGGGCCGCCTGACGCGCCTCTTCCTCTCCGATGCCCACAAGCGCGCGGCGGCGGCGTTCATCGGGTGGTGCGCTGAGGCCGGGGTCGCGGCCCGCATCGACGCGGCCGGCAACGTGGTTGCGCGCTATGAGGGTCGAAAGGCCGGCGCGCGAGCGCTGATGCTCGGCTCGCACATCGATACGGTGCGGGACGCAGGCCGCTACGACGGCAATTACGGCGCGCTCGCCGCGCTGGCCGTCGTCGAGGACCTCGCCGCGCGCGGCGAACGGCTCGACCACGCCGTCGAGATCGTCGCCTTCGGCGACGAGGAGGGCGTGCGCTACCGCACCACGCTGACGGGATCGCGGGCGCTCGCGGACGACTATCCGGAGGACGCGCTCGATCAGAAGGATGCGGCCGGAGTTCTGATGCGCGACGCGCTCACGGCCTTCGGCGGCGACCCTGACAAGGCGATGTTCCTTCGCGCCGACCATGTCGCCGCCTTCGTCGAAGTCCACATCGAGCAGGGGCCGGTTCTGGAGGCCGAAGGGCTGCCGATCGGCGTCGTCTCAGCGATCAACGGCGCGACCCGGCTCGAGGTCGGGGTGGACGGCGTCGCGGGCCACGCCGGCGCGACGCCGATGGCGCTCCGCCGCGACGCCTTCGCCGCCGCCGCCGAGATGGCGCTCGCGGTCGAGCGCCGCGCCCGCGCCGAGGCCGATCTTGTCGCGACCGTGGGGCGGTTGGAAGTCTGGCCCGGCGCGGCCAACGTCATTCCGGGCCATGCGCAGTTCTCGATCGATCTGCGGGCGCCGCTCGACGCGCGGCGCGAAGCCGCATTCCGCAACATCAGGGCGAGCATCGACGCCGTCGCCCGTGAGCGGGGCGTCACCGCGACCGTCGCCATCACCCACGAGGCGGCGGCCTTCACCTGCGACTCGCGCATCGTGGCGGGGCTGGCGCAGGCGGTCGAGTCGCTGGGCGTTCCGGTGCGGCTCCTGCCCTCGGGGGCGGGGCACGACACGATGGCGATCGGCCGACTTTGCCCCGCCGGCATGCTGTTCGTCCGATGCAAGGGGGGAATCAGTCACAATCCGCTGGAATCGATCACCGTGGAGGACAGCGCCTTCGGGCGCGCGGCGCTCGCGCGGTTCGTTCGCGCTTTTCGGGTGAGCTGAACTCCGAGGCTGGCTTGGCACGGCGGTCCGGAAATTCGGGCGGCGGCTAGCAATTTGGTTACAGGTGTGTTTGAATTGCGGCGGACACCGAGCGGGCGCGAGGCGCAGGAGGGCACGCCGCGGATGCGAGTTACCCTTGTTTTCTGCGCGGTCACATTTGGCATCGGCTGTGACGCGTCGGCGGCAGAGTTGGGATTGGCTTCGTTCTATGGAGATCCGCTCGCTGGGGGACTGACCGCGGCGCATCGAAGCCTGCCTTTGGGATCGCAAGTCAGGGTCGTCAATCTCGACAACGGCCGCGCCGCGGTCGTCAGGATCGTTGGTCGCGGGCCGTTCATTCATGGGCGGATCATCGACGTTTCAACTGCGGCCGCCATGACGCTCGGCTTCCGTGACGCGGGCCTGGCCCACGTGAAGGTCGATTTGATCTCACCGGAAATGGGGCAGGCCGGGCGGCAAGCGGCGCCGGCGCCCATTGAGACCTCCTCCTCTGAGATCTGCAGATACGGCGCCGATCGCCTGCAATATCTTGGCGCGTTATCACGCAACGCGTTGAAATGTGAGACTGTGCGATCAAGGCTCTTCGCCTTTGCGCAGATTTCGGACGATCTGGCTCCCCTCGTCGCCCGCGGAGGGGCGTTCTTGACCGAAACGGAAGCAGCCGCGAGCATTCCCGTGAGCGCGTTAGCCGAGGTTCCAGAGCGCGAAGCGTCTTCGACTGAACTGCAAGCGGCTGCGAGCATCCCCGTCAGCGCCTTAGCCAAAGTTCCAGAGCGCGAAACGTTTTTGAGGCGGTCGGCAATGATACGCCCGGCAACCCGTTGCGGCGCGTCCTGTGAAAAACCGGAGCCGGCGCCGAACTTTGTTCTCTCCTTTTTCGCCCGACTTCGTCACATCTTCGATTAGAGCGGGTTGCAGCGGTTGGCGCAGACCCCCCTGTCCCTGCCGTGCGCGGAGAGGGCAGGGGGGGCCCTGGTGATTGGCCGCAGACGCCCGCCCTTCATCCCAACCTTCTCCCCGCATGCGGGGAGAAGGGACTGTCGGCGGCTTCACTTTCCTGCAATCGAAACGGTGACATGTTAGCGCTTGCCGCGCGGCGGTGTTTCGCGCGAAACTGCGCGACAGCGAGCGGGCTTCGGCTCAAGGGAGAATCAGAACATGAGCAAGCGGTTTTTCGGCGATATCGGACCGGTCAAATACGAAGGGCCGAAGAGCGAAAACCCTCTCGCTTTCCGGCATTACGACCCGGGACGGGTCGTGATGGGCAAGACGATGGCCGAGCACCTGCGCCCGTCCGTCTGCTACTGGCACAATTTCGGCTGGATGGGCTCGGACATGTTCGGCGCGTCGACCTTCGAGCGCCCCTGGAACAACGACGATATGGAGGGCGCACGGCTCACGGCGGACGTCGCCTTCGACATGTTCTCGACCCTCGGCTTTCCGTTCTTCGCCTTTCACGACAAGGACGTCGTCCCCGAGGGGGCGAATCTCGCCGAGTTCGGTCGCAACCTCAGCGAGATGACCGATCGCTTCGCGGAAAAAATGCTGGCGACCGGCGTCAAGCTCCTTTGGGGGACGGCGAACCTCTTCAGCCACCCCCGCTACATGGCGGGCGCAGCGACCAATCCGGACCCGGATGTGTTCGCCTACGCCGCCGCGCAGGTGAAGAACGTCCTCGACGCCACCCACAGGCTGCACGGCGCCAATTACGTTTTGTGGGGCGGACGCGAGGGTTATGAGACGCTGCTCAATACCGACTTGAAGCGCGAGCTTGAGCAGCTAGGCCGATTCCTGTCGATGGTCGTCGAATACAAGCACAAGATCGGCTTCAAGGGCGTTCTGCTGGTCGAGCCGAAGCCGCAGGAGCCGACAAAGCACCAGTACGACTTCGACGTCGCCATCGTCGCCGGGTTCCTCAAGCGGTTCGGCCTGGAAAAGGAGGTCAAGCTCAACATCGAGGTCGGCCACGCGGTGTTGGCGCACCATTCGTTCGAGCACGAGGTCGCGCTCGCCTCGGCCCTCGGCCTCCTCGGCTCGGTCGACGCCAACCGCAATGACTACCAGTCGGGCTGGGACACGGACCAGTTCCCCAACAACGCCGCCGAGCTGGTGCCGGCGCTGTATTTCATCCTCAAGAACGGCGGCATCGCGCCGGGCGGCTTCAACTTCGACTCGAAGGTGCGGCGCCAGTCGATCGACCCGGCCGACCTCATCTTCGGCCATATCGGCGGCATCGACGCTTGCGCCGAGGCGCTCGTCTCCGCCGCGGCCATGATCGAGGACGGCAAGTTCGACGCCCTGCGCGAGGAGCGCTACGCCGGTTGGAATGCTCCAGCCGCGCAGGCGATGCTGAAGCCCGGCGCGAGCCTCGACGCCATCGCCAAGCGCGTGGCGGACGAAAAGATCGACCCCAAGCCGCGCTCCGGCCGCCAGGAGTTTTTCGAGAACGTGGTCAACCGCTACACCTGAGATTGTGTAGGACGCGGTCGCTGACCGCGCCGAGGCGCGATCGCCGACCCGCCCTACAGCGCCCGGCCGCCGAAGACAAACCTGGGAGTCAGGGCCGGCCGCATTCGAGAATTCTGTTTCACCGTTTGTTGGCCGGTCGCGTCGACAATGCCGGCGTTGCGCTCGTGACAGCGGCGCGCGCGAGAGGCCGGCATGATCAAGGGCGTGGTGGCGTTGGCGATCGGGGCTGTGGCGCTCGCGGCGATGGCGCCGGCGTTCGCGCCACGCGGGTTGCCGACGCCTGAGGCGCCTCAGCGCCCTGCGGCGTTTGACGCGCCCGCAGCCGCTGAGGCTCAGGCGAGACCCGCCAAGCGCCAGACGGCGGGGTATCGGGAGGCCGCAATCGCCGCGGACGCCCGCGGCCAGTACGCCGCCGACGCGCTCATCGACGGCATGCCGGTTCACATGATGATCGATACCGGCGCGACCATCGTCGCCATTTCCGCCTCGACCGCCGCCCGGCTCGGCCTCACGCCTGGACCTGAGCCGAAGTGGCCGATCAAGACCGCCAACGGCGAGTCGCTGGCGTCTCCCGTCACGCTCGAGTCCGTGAGTTTCGGCGGCCTCCACATGCGGGACGTTGAGGCCCTCGTCCTCGCGCCGCAGGCGGGCGATGTGAACCTCCTTGGCGCCAGCTTTCTGAAGAGGCTCGCCAGCGTCGGTGAGCGCGACGGGATCATGGTGCTCAGGCAGTAGGCGGCGCCGGAAAACCGCCGCTTTGAACGTCATTGCGAGGAGTGAAACGACGAAGCAATCCCGAGGACCGTAAGGCGCCCTTCGATCCGCTGGGTTGCTTCGCTCCGCTCGCAATGTCGGGTCAGGACCTCGGTTGATTTCTTTCAGGTCTAGGCGCGACGTCGGGTCTCGGCTTAAATGACGGCCCACCAAAGGGGAGCCCGTAGCCCATGAAAACCCGCGCCGCCGTCGCCATCGCTGCCGGAAAGCCGCTTGAAGTGACCGAGGTCGATCTCGACGGACCGCGCGAAGGCGAGGTCCTGATCGAGGTCAAGGCGACCGGCATCTGCCATACCGACGAATTCACCTTGTCCGGCGCCGATCCGGAGGGGCTGTTCCCGTCCATTCTCGGGCATGAAGGCGCGGGCATTGTCGTCGACGTTGGCCCAGGCGTCACCACGCTCAGCAAGGGCGATCACGTCATTCCACTGTACACCCCCGAATGCCGCCAGTGCCCGTCCTGCCTGTCGCGCAAGACCAACCTCTGCACCGCGATCCGCACGACCCAGGGGCAGGGCCTGATGCCGGACGGGACGTCGCGCTTCTCGCGCGGCGGCGAAAAAGTTTTCCACTACATGGGCTGCTCGACCTTCTCGAACTTCACCGTGCTGCCGGAAATCGCCGTCGCCAAGGTCAATCCGGACGCGGCGTTCGACACGATCTGCTACATCGGCTGCGGGGTGACGACGGGGATCGGCGCCGTCATCAACACGGCCAAGGTCGAGCAGGGCGCGACCGCGATCGTGTTCGGCCTCGGCGGCATCGGCCTGAACGTCATCCAGGGCCTGCGCCTCGCTGGCGCCGACATGATCATCGGGGTCGACCTCAACGACGCCAAGAAGCCGTGGGGCGAGCGCTTCGGCATGACGCATTTCGTCAACCCGAAGCAAGTCGGCGGCGACCTCGTTCCCTATCTCGTGAATCTCACCAAGCGCGGCGCCGACCAGATCGGCGGCGCCGACTACACGTTCGACTGCACCGGCAACACGACCGTGATGCGCCAGGCGCTGGAAGCCTCCCATCGCGGCTGGGGCCAGTCGATCGTGATCGGCGTCGCCGGCGCGGGGCAGGAAATCTCCACCCGGCCGTTCCAGCTCGTCACCGGGCGCGTCTGGAAGGGCACGGCGTTCGGCGGCGCGCGCGGCCGCACCGACGTGCCGAAGATCGTCGACTGGTACCTCGCCGGCAAGATCGAGATCGACCCCATGATCACCGCGAGGCTCACGCTCGACGAGATCAACAAGGGTTTTGAACTCATGCACGCCGGGGAGGGAATTCGCAGCGTCGTGGTCTACTGAGATTCAGCACCAAGAACACAAAGGACGGTGCGGGTCCATAGCGCGCTCAAGAAGGCCGGCGCGATCGCGGACCTCAGCGTCTACGAGGGCGAGAGCCACGCCCAGTTTCTCGCTGGTCCGCAGGTTCCCGAGTCGCGCGAAGCCTTCGCCGACATCGCCGCGTTTTGTGACCGCCATCTCGGGCGGTCATTTTCGCGCGGGTTGTCTCTCGCGGCACCGTCCTCTAGTTCAACGGCGTTCATTCCGCGAGCCACGAGGCCCACCTTGTTCCCCAAGCCGTCGCCGCAGCTGTTTCCCAATACCTACGCCTATGAATCGCAGCCGATGGTGAAGCCGACCGGCTTTCGCGAATACGACGCGCGCTGGCTGTTCGAGAAGGAGATCAACCTCATGGGCGTGCAGGCGCTGGGCCTCGGCCTCGCGCGCCTCATCAAGGAGCTTGGCGTCAAGCGCGAGGTCGTGGTCGGGCACGACTTCCGCAGTTACTCGGCCTCGATCAAGCTCGCCCTGACGGCGGGTCTGATGGCGGGCGGGGCGAAGGTCCGCGACATCGGCTTAGCGATCACGCCGATGGCCTATTTCGCCCAGTTCGCGCTCGACGTTCCGGCGGTCGCCATGGTGACGGCCTCGCATAACGACAACGGCTGGACCGGCGTGAAGATGGGCGCGGCGCGCCCCGTCACCTTCGGGCCGGAGGAGATGGGGCGCCTGCGCGACATCGTGATCGGCGGAGACTACGCGCCCGAGCCCGGAGGGTCTTATGAGTTCGTGCCCGACTTCCCGGCCCGCTATATCGCCGACCTGACCAGCCGGCCGAAGTTTTCGCGCAAAATGAAGGTCGTCGCCGCGTGCGGCAACGGCGCCGCCGGCGCGTTCGCGCCCCGATTGCTGGCCGCGCTCGGCGTCGAGGTCGTCCCGCTCGACTGCGAGCTGGACTGGACCTTCCCGCGCTACAATCCGAACCCGGAAGACCTGCACATGCTGCACGCCATGGCGGAGGCGGTGACGGCGTCCGGCGCCGACGTCGCGCTCGGCTTCGACGGCGATGGGGACCGCTGCGGCGTGGTCGACAACGAGGGCGCCGAGATCTTCGCCGACAAGATCGGCGTCATGCTGGCCCGCGACCTGTCGAAACTCCACAAAGGCGCGACCTTCGTCGTCGACGTCAAGTCGACCGGCCTTTTCGCCACCGACCCTGCGCTCGCGGCCAACGACGTCAAGGTTGACTTCTGGAAGACCGGCCATTCGCACATCAAGCGCCGCGTCCGCGACCTCAAGGCCCTCGCCGGCTTCGAAAAGTCGGGGCACTTTTTCTTCAACGCGCCGGTCGGGCGCGGTTACGACGACGGCTTCGTGACAGCCATCGCGGTGCTCGACATGCTCGACCGCAATCCGGGGAAGTCGATGGCGGACCTCTACCGCGACCTGCCGAAGACCTTTGGCTCGCCGACCATGTCGCCCCATTGCGCCGACGAGGAGAAATACGCCGTCGCCGACAAGGTCACGGCGCGCTTTAGGGCGATGCAGGCGAAGGGCGAGCCGCTGATCGGCCAAAAAATCCGCGACATCGTCACCGTCAACGGCGTCCGGGTGACGGTCGAGGACGGCACGTGGGGGCTCGTGCGCGCCTCGTCCAACAAGCCGGAACTCGTCGTAGTTGTCGAAAGTCCCGCGTCGGAAGCGAACATGCGCGCCATGTTCAAGGCGGTCGACGGGGTCTTGCGCGAGAACCCCGAGGTCGGCGCCTATAACCAGACGATCTGAAGACGTGGCGACTGCCGAACGGCCGGACGCGCCGCCGCATGTTCTGCCGGACGTCATCCGGTCAGGCCTAAAAATAGTCTTCTGCGGCACTGCGGCGGGGACGGTATCGGCTCGGCGCGGCGCCTATTACGCCCACCCGCAAAACAAGTTCTGGCGGACGCTTTTCGCCGTCGGGCTGACGCCGCGGCTCATGAGCGCCGAGGAATACCGCGTCCTGTCGGAATTCGGTCTCGGCCTGACCGACCTCATGAAGTCCGTGAGCGGCATGGACCACGAGTTGCCGCGCGACGCGCTCAACGCGGAGGCCCGCGCCGCGCTGACCGAGAAGATCGGCGTTGCGCAGCCCAAACTCCTCGCTTTCACCAGCCTCGCCGCCGGTCGCGGATTTCTCGGCCGAGCGGCGACCTTCGGCGACAGCGGCGCGCGGATCGGAGAGACGCGAATCTGGGTTCTCCCCTCGCCCTCTCCCGCGGCGCACTGGAATTTCGACCAGAGCTGGTGGCGGCGCTTGGCCGAAGATGAGCGGGCTCTCGCGTCGCCGGCTTGAAGCGCCAAGCAACACGAAGCCATGGGCCGCTTTTCGCGGCCCTCTCTCGTCGCCGCGGCCACTGTTCTCGACTGGCTCCACGGTCTTCGGCATGGTAGGTGAAAGCGAGGCCCGAGTGACGATCCTGGCCACCCGTGATGGTATTCGTCTCTCGATCTGCGGCGCGTATAGTCGCTTTTTTTTCTGGCTGGCGTCCGACGCCTGCAATCGCCGGACACGGTCAGCGCCCCAGCGGCTTGGCTGATCCGGCCCGGTCGACTCCGCCGGACGACCCCGCGAAGGCTTGTTGAACAGGGACTGAACGCATGCGGCTCTTGATCGTCGGCGCTGGGGCTACCGGCGGCTATTTCGGCGCCCGTCTCGCCGAGGCGGGCCGCGACGTCACGTTCCTTGTGCGGCAGGGGCGCGCCGATCAGCTTCGGCGCGACGGCCTTCGTGTTCTCAGCCCCCATGGCAATCTCGCGCTCAAACCGCGCCTGTTGGTCACCGGGGAGCCGACGGAGCCGTTCGACGTCGTGGTCCTCGCGGTCAAGGCTTTCGGGCTTCAGCGCGCGCTCGACCATTTCGCGCCCGCAGTCGGGCGGCATACGATGATCCTGCCATTCCTGAACGGCATGCGTCATATCGACCTGTTGGTCGAACGGTTCGGGGAGGCGCCCGTGCTCGGGGGCGTCTGCGTCGTTGCGACGACGCTCGACCGGGTCGGGCGCATCGTGCAACTCACCGGCGGCGCGCAGTCGCTGACCTACGGCGAACGGGACGGGGCCCGGTCGGAGCGCGTCTGCGCGCTCGACGAACACCTTCAAGGCGCCGGCTTCGACGCCCGCCTCAGCACCGTCATCCTCCAGGACATGTGGGAGAAGTGGGTGATGCTCGCGAGCGCCGGCGTCGCCACCTGCCTATTGCGCGGCACTATCGGCGAGATCGAATCAACCGAGGGCGGCGCCGACCTGACGCTGCGCTGCGTCTCCGAGACGACCGCGATCGCCGAGGCCTCAGGCCACCCCCCGCGTGACGCATTCGTCGCCGGAGTCAGGGCGCTGTTGACGGCCAAGGGTTCGAATGTCTCGACCTCGATGTACCGGGACATGCAGAACGGACTGCCGGTCGAGGTCGAGCATGTTCTCGGCGATCTCTTGCGCCGGGGGCGGGAGCTCGGCCTCGACACGCCGCTCCTGGAAGCGGCGACGGTCAAGCTGCGGATCTACCAGAGCCGGCTTTCGCACAAAGCCTGAGGGGGCGGCCGCCTCGACCGTGGCGGTGTCGACCGGCCTGCCTTCAGCGAATCCAAGCTCATTTTCGGCTACCGCGTCGGAACGTCGCGACGCCGGCGCGACGGCCGCAGTGCGCAAGAAGAGGTCATCCACCACCGACTTGACGAATGGGTCAAATCGGACCCTTTGCCGTCCTGGTTGGTCCCTGTACGGTCGGGATGCGAGGAGCGGACGATCGATGACGCTGAGCGCTGTCTGCGATCATGCAGAGAGGAGTGATAGATCTCGATCGCCGCGGCGAGAGGGTGGCAGCGAAGAGGCCGGGGAGAAAGAACAGCATCATCGGCGCGGCCAGCGGCGCCGCCGCCGCGGCCTTCTGCTCCGCCGCGGTCATGCGCGCATCGCGGCTTTCCTCAGCAAGCACGCGCAGGGGCGCGCCGGGGAGCGCGCGCAGGCATTGGGGCGCGGTTTCGATCGCACCGATGAGGCATCGTCGCGCAGGCTTTGATTTTCAGGAAATAGCTGCTCGAGAACGTCCGCCGGCCCGGCCACGCCGCCCGCGGCGTATCGGCTGACGGTTACGGTCGTCGCAATTTTGTGTAATGTGCTCCGCCGCCCCGCCGACAGGAACGCCGGCAGAGGGCGAGCCCAAGAAGCAACGGAGGACGCCATGCCGAAATATCTGTTCGAAGGGCGCTACAGCGTTGAGGGCGCGAAAGGGGTCGCGCGCGAAGGCGGTTCGGGACGCCGCGAGGCGATCAAGAAAATGTTCGAGGGCTTGGGAGGCAAGATGGAGTGCCTCTATTTCGCCTTCGGCGACGTCGACGTCTATGTCATCGGCGATCTCCCGGACAACGAGAGCGCCGCCGCCGCGTCGCTCGCCATCAACCAGAGCGGCGCCGCGAGTGGCAAGGTCGTCGTCCTGGTGACGCCTGAGGAGATGGACAAGGCCGGCAAGAAAACAGTCGCCTATCGGCCCGCCGGCCACTGAAGGTTTGGCGCCCGCCGGCGCGGCTTCCAACGCGCCGGCGCTTCATGCTGGGACGGCGCCGCGACGCGCCCGTAGCTCAACGGGATAGAGTATCGGTCTTCGAAACCGGGCTGTCCCCCTGGTCTAAAGGCCGTATGCTGTCCCCCAAAGCCAGAAAGCCAGAGCCAGAAAACCCAGGACAAGCGTGGGACGCCGCGCTTGTCCTGCGATGGAAGACACGCCTGAAGTCGGCGGCGTCGCCGAAACCCGCTGGATCGCCGGCATCCATTCGCGTGCCGGCGAAGTCGGCTTGGCGCAAAGAACGGTCGTCCGCGGATCGCTTGGCGAACGGGTTGCCCTTCCCGGTCGGTCCCGGTGCGGGACGAGAGCGCCCAAAAGGACATCGATCGTATTCTAAGGCGGCCTTGCGGCTCCGTCTGTTGAGCCGATCGGCAGGACGAACTGGAACGGGGCTCCGCTCTCGCCGTCCGATGATGCGGTAAGTCGACCGCCATGCCCCTCGACAATCATGCGGCAAATGGCGAGCCCTAATCCTGTTCCGTGCGCCTTAGTCGAAACGAACGCATTGAATACTTTTTCTAATTGCCTTGGATCAATTCCCGGTCCCGAGTCTTGCACGGATACGGCAATTTCATCGTGACCACAAACCTCCGTTGTCAACTGCAACATGCAACATGCGACTTCGACTGGTTGTGCTGGCCATAGCTTCGACCGCGTTGTTGACCAGGTTGAAAACAACCTCGCGCAACTGAGTCCCATGGCCGCTGACCGGAGGTATCTCGGGCGTCAACTCGTAACGGGTCACTACGCCATGACGATGCAACTCTTCTTGCAGAGAGTCTGTTACGCTGAGAATAATCCGGTTCAAATCGATTGGGTGTAGTTCGATGCCGCCCCTCCCGAACAAGGTGCGGATTCCTTCAAACACATCGCTCGCGCGATACCCATCTTCTTTTATGCAGGTCAAAGCCTCCCTTGCCTCGTCATGATCAGGCGGCGTCCGTCCAAGCCACCGCAACGCCGTTTCTGCGTTTGTCACGATGGCGGTCAGAGGCTGACGTATTTCATGAGCAATCGCAACCGTCACCGCCTGTGCGTTCAGCAGCCTGTTGTCTCGCTCGCGCTCCAACATGGCGTTCGCCCGTGCCAGGCGCGCTTCACTGGCTCTCCGCTCGGCAAACAGGCCCGCGAGCACTTGTGCACCGATCGCCGCAGCTAGAATAACAGCCTGAGCTTGCACAATACGGTAGTCGACTGTCAGTCCCGGGTTTGCAAAATGACCAACGTCGAAGATTGTCGTCCATGCGATCGTAAGGGAAACCAGCAACACCCCCGCCGCGGCGAACACGGGGCGACAACGGGCGGCCAGCCACAACAACGTCGGAAACAACAGCGCTCCTGGCGCGACCGTCTCCCAAAGCTGCTGGGGGAGCGAAAGCACAACCCCGGTCATCGCGGCGAGCGTCAACAGCCCGGCGGAGCCTTCGATCCATTCGCTCCGCGGCGGCGGCTCACGAAGGGCAGCGGAGAATCCGATTATGACCGGGGCGACAGTCACGACGCCAACGGCTACCCCCGTCCACCAATGTAGCAAGGTCGTGAGGATCTCTGTCTTTGGGCCGAGGAATAACCGGGACGCAACGGCTCCCCCCAACGATGACGGAGTAGTCCCGGCAATCGTAGCGCCGAGAAAACCAAAGACCTTGCGCGACTGATCGAGCGCGAAATCATCACCAAAATATCGCGCAATCAATCCCGCGATGATGATTGGCTCCGCAACGTCGCAGGTGGCAAAGATTGCGGAGAGCCAGACGCCGCGCTCCAGCACAACCAAAGGGATGAGAAAGGCGCCGACAAACACCCCGGCAATCACTGGCCATCGTGCGCGAGAACCGAAGCCAATCATTAGGCCAGAGGAAACGCCAGCCGCAGCCCAGAAGACGGTTACGCCTTCAGAGGGGAAAAAAACAGCCCGCTCAAGCTGAGGCGCGCTACCAGATAATAACCTACCGCGATCGCGACAGCGAGGCCTGTGCTACCTAACCGTGTGGGGGCGCCCATGCCGGCCCGCCGAAAATTGGAGGGATACCGCGCTGCACGCAGAAGCTGCGAGGCGATACTGCACCGCTCGGGGCGCTTTGCCAAGATCTGCCGAGGGCGGGCGCCGCGCCTATTAGGTGTCGCCAGGCAAGGCCCGCTTACCTTCCCAGTTGCGACGTGCGCACACGCGATCTGCAACAGCAGCTTAATATCGATCCGCGACGTTCAATCGCTCGCGAGGAATGTGCGTCCTGTCGATTCCGGTCGAACGCGTGGTCGCCCATGCGGCCGTGCGCCAAACGTCGGAGTCGCGCCGCTCGCGGTTCGTCGCCGTAGAACGCCAGGTTCACGCTGCCGCGAATCGCTTTCGGCGAATCCGACGCCACTGCGCGCCGTTGTGAGCATTCGATTTTGATTCGATATTTCAGGGGGCTAAGCTTGTCCGCAAACAAAATGTTCCGGTAAATCAGAATTACGGCTACAGTGATCTTCATTGGCCTTCTGATAGCCAGGAGCACGATCATGACCGAAACCCCCTCTGCAGCCGAGCAGGCGCGCGCCAGACGGCGCAAGCGGCGGGCGGCGAAATTGGAGATGCGCGACGCCTGTTTCGAAGCGCTCGCCGAGGGGTACACCCAAGAGCAGATCGCGAAGGCGCGGGGGATCAGCGTGGCGACGGTCCGGCGGGAGATCGATCGGGCCATCGCCGCGCGGCAGATCCGGGCGCCCGAGCAACACGTGCGCCTGCAGATCGCCCGCGTCACCAAGGCGCTGGCTCTGCTCGACATGCGGATTAGTCGCGGCGAGATGGAGGCGGTCGGCCCTTTCCTGAAGACCGTGACCGCGCTCGACCGCTACCATGGGTTCGTTGCGCCCGAGGCGTTCGCCGAACCCGCGCGTCCCACCCGGGCGCGCCTGCCGGCGCCGCCGCTCGCGCTGACCCACGCGGTCCCGCCGCTCAACCCCGCTCCGGTCGAAACGGCGAATGTCGGCCGCGATGACAGTTGAAACAACGCGCGCGAACGGCCCTCGGGAGCGTCAGAACGCCTCCACGCTCGGCTAAGCCCTTGAAATCCTTGGATGGTTCAACGAGGCCGAGGCGTCGAATATGGCGAGAATGCGACAAACGCTCCGTTTCCGGCGCTTGCGATTCACAATCTTGAGCCTAACGCCTTGAAATCGTTGGCTGAGACGCAAGAACCTGTCGAAACGGGGGCGGCGGAGCCGAGGGGCGGAACGGCCGTCGTCGCCGGTGCTCTCAGCCGCTGTTCGCCTGCTGGATCTCGGCGGTGAGCCGCAAAACGTCGGTGATGACGATCGCGCCCCGGCGGCGTTCGATCAGGCCGTTGCGCTCCATCGCGTTGATCTCGCGCGACACCGTCTCCCGCCTCGTATTGATGCGGGCGGCGAGCTCCGACTGGTTCGGCGGTGTGACGATGATCGCGCGGCGCGGGTCGTCGCGGTCCCGGCGCGCGAGGCGCAGCAGTTCGGCATGGACGCGGGTGCGAACGTTGAGCGCGCCAAGCTCGCCGACCCGGCCGGACATGGCGCGCAGGCGCTCGATCAACGTCCTGACCACAGCCTCGCATAAGCAGCGATGCGTGAACATCGTGTCGACAAATAACGGCCCAGGCATCTTGGCCACAACCGAGTCGACGATGGCGAAGACGCTCGCCGCGCGCGGCGCTCCGTCGATCGCAGCCATCTCGCCAAAAATCGAGCCGGCGTTCATGTCGTTGAAGATCAGGTCCTGGCGGGCGATGTTGTATACTGCGCGCAACTGCCCGGACATGATGAAGTAGACGTCGCGGTCAGTGGCCGACTGGTCCAAGATCCAAGCCCCTGCCGTCGTCCGCAGCCAGATGCACTGGCGATCGAGAGCCCGGCAAATCTCCGGATCAAGCGCCCGAAAATAGGGATGCGCCGCAAGGGTGCTGGGGACCGACATCACTTCCGCCCGGGCCTACGGACGGAACGTGATCGACCTTTGCCGCCGCGTCAAGCGGCGCACAAACCCCTTCCCGGTCCACAGACGCAGACCGCGTTGGTATTTTCTCGCACAGGGCCCGTGACCTCGGTCCCTTGCGCGTTGGATTGTCTAAGTGATGAGGTCGGAGATGACTGTGACGACGGTCACACATCGGCTTTGCTAGGCGGTGCGAGCCGCGCGCGATGTGACTGCCCTCACAGCGGGCCTGAGGTCCTTGCGTTATTTGTGGTTGCGAGGACGGCCGGAGAATGATCCGGCTGTTTAAGGGGATCGCCGTTGGCGCCGTTCGGGGAGCGGGCCACGCGGCGGCGGGGCCCCGGCGCGGCGCCTCCCACCGCGCGGGGGTGAGGGCGCGGCGCTCGGCTATTCCGCGGGATTGGGCGCCGCGCCCGTGCGGGGTTTATCGGACCCGAAACTCCATGTGGACGCGGCCGCGGGGGCGAAAGACCTGCGCCGGCGGGGCCGCGCGGCGTGGCGCTTCGGAAGTCCTTTCGCCTTCGGGATCGACCCGGCGGGCGCCGGATCCGGGCGCGGTCCTGAGGTTGTTCGCCTTCGGCCCATGGCTGGCCAGACAGGCGTTGTAGGCGAGCGGCTCGGTGAACTTTGCGCAGGCCGGGTCGTCCTCGGCGCGCGCGAGCCCCGGCAGGGCGGCCGCCAAGAGAGCAAGAGACGCTGCCGCCGCGCGCATCGTCCGTTACGCCCGCAGCGTCGCGCCGGTCTTCTTGGCCACTTCGGCGACGATCCGGCTGACCGCCGCCTCGATCTCCGCGTCGGTCAGGGTGCGCTCACGAGGCTGCAAAGTCACCGCGATCGCGATCGACTTCGTTCCCTCCGGCAGCCCCTTGCCCTGATAGACGTCGAACACGCCAATATCGGAGACGAGCGCGCGCTCGGCGCTCTTTGCGGCCTTGAGGATGTCGCCGGCGCGAACGGAGTCTGCGACGACGAAGGCGAGGTCGCGCTCGACTGGCATGAAGTCCGATCGATCGAGTTTGGGCTTCGCCTTGGTCGGCTTTGCCTTCGCCGCCGGGATGGCGTCGAGCACGATCTCGAAGGCGACGATCGGTCCTTCCGCGTCAAGCGCGTCGCAGACGCTGGGATGAATCTGTCCGAACCAGCCGACGACGGTCTTCGGCCCGAACTGCAGCGTCGCCAAGCGCCCCGGATGCAGGAATTCGGGGCCGCCCGGAACGACCTGCACCGCATTGTCCGCGCCGAGCGCCGAGAGGAGCGCCATCGCGTCCTCCTTGGCGTCGAAGGCATCGACGGGCCCGTTGCCGCTCCAATGGCGCCCTTCGCCGCTCGACTTTGCGAGGCCGCGCCGGACAGCGGCGGCGGCGATCCGCTGTTCGTCATCGCCGGGGCCGAGGAAGATCTGGCCGACCTCGAACAGGGCGACGTCGGCGAGCGCCCGGCGGGCGTTGCGCTCCGCCGCGGCGACAAGGCCGGGAACGAGGCTCGGGCGCATATCGGAGAGGTCCGCCGCGATCGGATTGGCCAGTGCGAGCGATGGCTGGCCGCCGCCGAACAGCTCCGCGGCCTTTTTCGAAATGAACGACCAGGTCACCGCCTCGCGTAAGCCGAGCGAGGCGAGGGTGCGCTTGGCGAGACGGGTGCGCTTCTGCAACAGCGTCAGCACCGCGGGCGTTACTCCGGCTTCGAGCCGGGGCAGGGGGGCCATCGGCGCCCGCTCGAGCCCGGCGATGCGGATGATCTGCTCGACCACGTCGGCCTTCACCTGGACGTCCGGCCGCCATGACGGGACGAGGACCTTGCCTTCCTCGACGCCGAAGCCGAGCCGGGCGAGAATCGCCTCGCCTTCCGCGCGCGGAATGTCGACCCCGATCAGGCGCTTCACTTCGCTGTAGGGGAAGGGAATCGTTCGCCGCGGCGCAGAAGGGTCGCCGGCTACGATCATCCGCGACGGCTCGCCGCCGCAGATAGAGAGCACGAGCTCGGTCGCGAGATCGCAGCCGGGCACGCAGAAGTCCGGATCGACGCCGCGCTCGAACCGGTAGCGCGCGTCCGTCGCAATGCCGAGCTTGCGGCCAGTTTGGGCGATGTTGGTCGGATCCCAGAGCGCGCTCTCGATCAGGACGTCGCGCGTGGTCTCGTCGCAGCCCGAACGCTCGCCGCCCATGACGCCGGCGATCGAGTCGGCGCCTTCGGCGTCGGCGATGACGACCATGCTCTCGTCGAGCGCGTAGGTTCTGCCGTCGAGCGCCAGCACGCTCTCGCCTTGCCGCGCGCGCCGCACCGTCAGGTCGCCGTGGACCTTGGCGAGGTCGTAAACATGCAGCGGTCGGCCGCGGTCGAAGGTCAGGTAGTTGGTGACGTCGACGAGGGCGCTGATGGGTCTGAGCCCGATCGCGCTGAGGCGCCTCTGCATCCACTCAGGCGACGGCCCGTTCGTGACGCCGCGCACGAGCCTCAGCGCGAACGCCGGGCAGAGACGCGTGTCAGCGGACGCAAAGTCGAGCCGCACTTCGGTCGGGCAGTCGAACGCGCTCTCGAAGGTCTTGGGCTTCGGCGTCTTGAGCGTCCCCAGGCCCGCGGCGGCGAGATCGCGCGCAATGCCCGATACGCCCGTCGCGTCGGGGCGGTTCGGCGTCAGCGCCACGTCGATCACCGGGTCGTCGAGCCCGGCCCAGCGCGCGTAGGGGACGCCGACCGGCGCGTCGTCCGGCAGCTCCATGATGCCGTCGTGGTCGTTGCTGAGCTCGAGCTCGGCCGCAGAGCACAGCATGCCGTTCGACTCGACGCCGCGGATAACGCCCTTGGCGAGCGTGATCTGCTTGCCGGGGATATAGGTCCCGACCGGCGAGAACACGCTCTTCATGCCGGTGCGCGCGTTGGGCGCGCCGCAAACGACCTGTATCGGACCTTTCCCGGCTTCGACCACGCAGACCTTCAGCCGGTCGGCGTTGGGATGCTGTTTGGCCTCGACCACGACGCCGACCACGAAGTCGGCGTATTTGGCCACTGTGTCCTCGACGTCCTCGACCTCGAGGCCGATGCGGGTCAGCGTGTCGACGATCTGGGCAAGCGATGCCTGCGTGTCGAGATGGTCCTTGAGCCAGGAGAGGGTGAATTTCATGTTGGAAGGTTCATTTCCTGGTTCTGACGGCAAGCCGTAGCGCAAGATTCAGGCGCGTGTCTGTATCGAGCCCATCGATAATCTCGATCGCCTCCGCGGCGGACTCGATCAGCCTCAGAGCTTCTTCGCGGGTGAAGGCGGAATCGTTCGTCGCCGCCTTGTAGCCAGGGCGCGGCTCGGGATTGTAATCCGCCCACTCTCGGGCGACCAGCAACTCGCTGAAACGGAGCCCGAGGCGCTGCAATTCCGGCGTCGTCGCCGGTGGTCCCTGCAGGAGCGCTTGGGCCGTCCGGTAGTGGTCCGGCGCGCGGAAGACAGGCGTGAGGAGCTCCCAAGGCTTTTCCGATCCGACGAGCGCGTCGGCGCAAGTCGCGCAAACCGCCTGAAAAACCGCATAGTACGCTGTCGACACCGCGCGTCGTAGCGACGCCGAGCGCGGGCGTCCCTTTTCCGCCGTCGCGAGCATATGGGCGTTTTCGATCTGGTGTTCGACGAGCGGCCACATCGGAAATATCTATGCGGCGGACCGCGTGCCTTCTTCGGCATGCTGGTAGCCGGGCGCGAGGAAGGTCACATAAGGGAATCGACGGTCGTCAATGTCCCGCAGCGCCTCCGAGACCGCAGCGATCGCGTCCACGAGACGCGCGCTCGAGACTTTCTCGTCAGCCGTTTTGAGGAAGACCGTAACGGACAACCCATCTTCGGCGGCCTGATATTCCGTCGGGAGCACCTCGATTCGATCGATTGCGTCCTCTCCAAAGAGCCGGACGATCGCCAGCTTGACGACCGCTTCGACGTCTTGGCCTTTCAGAGATTGCGACATCGTTCTCGTCCGAGGAACTTCTTGATTATCGTTACCACAGACAACGCGCGGGCGCACCGTTCGGTCTTGGAGCGTCAACCGCTCAGGCCTCCCGCCAGCGTCGGCACGTCGAGCGGCTTGAAGCCGTAGTTGTTGATCCAGCGAAGATCCGCATCGAACAGGTCCCGCAGGTCCGGCATGCCATATTTGAGCATCGCGACGCGGTCGATCCCCAGACCCCAGGCGAAGCCCTGGTAGACGTCCGGGTCGATGCCGCAATTGGTCAAGACGTTCTGATGGACCATGCCGCAGCCGAGAATCTCGAGCCAGTCCTCGCCCTCGCCGAAACGGATCTCTCCGCCCGAACGCCGGCACTGGATGTCGACCTCCATCGACGGGGAGGTGAAGGGGAAGAAGCTTGGCCGGAAGCGCATGCCGACCTTGGGGACTTCGAAGAACGCTTTGCAGAACTCCTCCAGCACCCACTTGAGGTTGGCGAGCGTCGCGCTCTGGTCGATCACCAGGCCCTCGACCTGATGGAACATCGGGGTGTGGGTCTGGTCGAAGTCCGTACGATAAGTTCGGCCGGGGCATATGACCCGGATCGGCGGCTTCTCGGCGAGCATGGTGCGCACCTGCACCGGGCTCGTGTGCGTCCTCAAGAGCTTGCGCTCGCCCTTCTCGTCCGGTTGCAGGAAGAAGGTGTCGTGCATCTCGCGGGCCGGGTGGCCCGGCGGGAAGTTGAGCTTGGTGAAGTTGTAGTCGTCGCTCTCGATGTCCGGCCCCTCGGCGACCGAGAAGCCCATGTCGGCGAAGATGGCGACGATCTCGTCCGTCACCTGGCTGATCGGATGGATGCGGCCGGTCTCCACGCCGGACGCGCGCGCCGGCAGGGTGAGGTCGAGCGCCTCGCGCTTGAGCCGGGCTTCGAGCGCGGCCTGCTTCAAGACGCCCCGGCGCGTCGCCAGCGCTTCCGTGACCGTGTCCTTGAGCGCGTTGATCGCGGCGCCCTGGGTCTTGCGCTGGTCGGGCGAGAGCCTGCCGAGGGTGCCGAGCAGGGCCGAGATCGAGCCCTTCTTGCCGAGCGCCGCGACGCGAACAGCCTCGAGCGCTGCTTCGTCGGCCGCGCCGTCGATGGCGGCGAGCGTTTCGTCTTTCAGGGCGGCGAGGTCGGACATCGGGAGCTCGGAGTCGGAAACGGAACCGCCGCCCCACGCGGGCGCGCATGGCCGCGGCGGACGATGCTTTCGGCGGTGTTGGGTTACGCCGCCTTGGGCAGATGGCCCTTCGCCTGCTCAACGATCGCGGCGAAGGCGGCCGGCTCAGCAATGGCGAGCTCGGACAGGACCTTGCGATCGACCTCGATTCCCGCGGTGGCGAGACCCGAGATGAAGCGGCTGTAGGTCAGGCCGTGCTCGCGCACCGCCGCATTGATCCGCTGGATCCACAGGGCGCGGAACTCGCGCTTGCGGTTCTTGCGGTCGCGGTAGGCGTACTGCATCGACTTGTCGACGGCGGCCTTGGCGGCGCGGATGGTGTTCTTGCGGCGGCCGAAATAGCCCTTCGCGAGCTTCAGGACCTTCTTGTGCTTAGCGTGGGCGGTGACGCCCCTTTTCACGCGCGACATCGTTCAAAACTCCGGGAAAAAGAGGCTTAGCCGTTCGGCAGGAAGTACTTCTTGACGTTGGCGCCGTCGGTCTTGAACATGACCGCCGTGCCGCGCAGATTGCGGATCTGCTTCTTCGTCCGTTTGATCATGCCGTGCTGCTTGCCCCTCTGGGCATAGATGACCTTGCCGGTCCCGCTGATTTTGAAGCGCTTTTTCGCGCCGGTCTTCGTCTTCAACTTGGGCATTTGGCTCTCCCGGGCTTGACGCCCTGTTGGAATGAATGCGGAGCGGAAAGCTCCGTCGCGTCGGAACAAGCGAAAAGAACCGCCACGGCAGCCCAGCCGGGCGGTTCTGAGGGGCCGGGTCATACGCGAAAGGGGAGAGGAGCGCAAGAGGGCGAGGAGCCTTGAAGACCGACGCCCCGGCGAGCGACCGCGACTTTTGGACAGAACCGAAACGATTTCAGAGGGTTGGAGGCTAGAATCCGGGATTCTCGGTCCAACGATTCAAGGATTTCAAGGCGTTAGCGGAAGGTTGGTGAATCCGTCGCCGGTTCGGGGCCTTGTGACGGCTCCCGTGCGGGGACGGCGGCCTCGGCGCCCGCCAGGTCGTCAGGCCCATCGGATGGGAAGGGCGATGGGCCGTGGGTGAGCGCGAGCGGCGGGGCGGGGAGGGCCACGGGCTCGCCTGCCGCGTGGAGCGCCCGCGGGCGCGAGGCAGGTTCCGCTCCATGGTAGCGGTCGAGCGCGGCGACGACTTTCACCAGCGGTCCGATCGCGGCGAGATGTCCGGATTGGACCTGGTCGGCGGCAAGCGTCAGCGCCTTGGTGAGACGGGCGATCTGCAATTGCGCGTGGCCTTCGCGCGTCTGGATTTGTCGCGCCCGGATGGCCCTGGCGATGTCCCGCCGGACGACAGCCACGCTGACGTTCCTCGCAGCTGCGATCTCCTGATGGGTGAAGCCGTCAGCGAGCCAGTCGAACGAGGCGTCGCGAAGCGCGGCGGCCTTTTTGCGCCGGGCGCGCCGGTCGAGACGCCTTTTCGTGTCCTCGTCGGCGAGGGGCGCCGGTTCGTCGAACGCCGGAGAAGCCGCGGCTCTGGGAGCGGCCACGCTCGGGTCCGTCGGCGAAGGTCCGGCGATGGACGGGTCGGCCGCATGCCGTTCGGCGACGGGCAGGGCGGCGATCGCCCGTTCGATCAGGGTCAAGTCGGGCATGGGCAGCTGGGTCATGGGGCGCGCTCCTGATGAAGGACTCTTGGCTTTCAGAAACACGCTATATGATATTCTTTTTATCGGAAAGAAATTGTTTCAGGAACTGGGCCGACGATTCTGGAATCGCTTCCGACTCGCCGGCTCGCAGCGAAGCGCTTTCGCCCGGTCAGGGGGCCGTCAAACCAGTTCTTGCACGCGCCAATGCGGACGATCGCCTATTGATGCCGACACGACAACCAGAACGGGCCTTGAGGTGTGCTGCGATCTCGTTCCCAACGCCCAGGGTCCGCTGAAACGGTCATCGATCTGCCGCCTTACAGGCAAAGCCCGCACCTCCGCTTGAGGGGCCAGGAGTTCGATTGCACCTCCGTGGGGATCGTCATACGAAGCCGCAACGTTCGGACGCGAGCACGCTGCAGCAATCTCGCCAACAACCAGCCGGCGTGCCGGCCGTCTGCTTGCGAGCAAGCTGAACGGAAACTTGAACACGGTTTCAACGCAATGCGTGTGTGGGGTATAACATTGCTGGGAGGCCAGCCGCAGCGCAAACTGCTCCGCCTTGCGGATGCGGCCCGGGATCGCAAGCAGTATCCGGCCGCCGCCAAACTTTACGATCAGGCTCTGCGCTCCACGCTGCCGAACATTGATATCCTCCTGCTTCTCCAGTGCGGTCACATGCACAAAGAGGCGGGGAACCTCCCCGACGCGGAAGCGCGCTACCTGCAGGCTCTCAGCCTGGAGCCGAAGAATGCGGAAGTCTTGTTGCAACTCGGGCACTTCTACAAGGTCGCCGGCCGTCATGCCGATGCGAAGAAATATTACCAGGAGGCGCTTATTGCCCGACCCAACTGGACGGATGCAGAAGACGAATTGCGTCGACTGGGAACAAGCGCCGAGCTCCGGCTTGAGAAGGGACCTCTCGAACAGCTCGATCCGGCCCGCGCGCAGGCGCAGAAGGAACCTGACGAACTCGACCGCCGCGAACTTCTCCGCCTTGCGGATAAGGCCCGGGACAGCAAGCAGTATCTTGTCGCTGCCGAACTCTATGACCGGGCTCTGGGCGCCGTGGCGCCGAACGTTGATATCCTTCTCCTTCTCCAATGCGGTCACATGCATAAAGAAGCGAGGAACTTCACCGAGGCAAAGGCGCGCTACCTGCACGCGCTCAGTCTGGAGCCGAACAACGCGGAAGTCCTGTTGCAACTCGGGCATTTCTTCAAGGTTGTCGGCCGTTATGCAGACGCGGAGCACTATTACCAAGAGGCGCTCGTTTGCCGGCCAGACTGGACGGTTCCGGAAGACGAATTGCATCGCTTAAGAACGAGCGTCGAGCTTCGGCTTGAGAAGGCTCGACTTGATCGGGTTGGCAGGCTGGCGCAGGAGGAACTTGACGAACTCGATGGCCGCATAGATTCCGATCTGTACCCGAGGACGCGTGACGAATTGCATGTCAGTCACCAAGACGCGTTCGTTTTCACCCGGAACGGCGTTCACCAACGAACGAAGTGGGGCGTCGGGCAGACTCTTCGCGATTCGTTGCGCGGGTATGTTGTGTCCGCGGCGCCCTATCTGTATGTCGAAATCTTCCTTGATGGACAGCTTATATACAAGTGCGACCTTGTCGTTGCGCCTCAACGGCGGGAAAAATCCAATCCGAATATCAAGAAATACGTCTACAACGCCTGGATTGATTTTTCGGATTTCCCCCTGGGGCCGCACGAACTGGTGTTCCGAGCCGTCAATGGACGCGGCGACGCCAGGGAGGGGGTCGATTGGCGCCGTGAGCGCATCGTCATAGCGGAGCCGACGCCGGCCGATATATTCGTGGATAGCGACGGCGTCATCCCGCCGCTCGACAAGAAATCCCCGCTGTCCGTGGTTGAGCAGATCAATGCCCGGCGGAGCATTATCCATCGCGCCTCGACATATTCCTTCCCCGGCAAGATCAAGAATGTCGCTGTCGTTCGGCCGGATCAGTTGGGCGACATGGTCATATCCGTCCCGGCGCTGCTGCGGCTGCGCGAGATCTTGCCGGACGCGCGGATCACCGGCCTCATCGCGTCGGCCAACGAGAGTCTGGCGCGCAGCCTGGGGATATTCGACGAGATCATCCTGCTCGACTTCCCCGATGACCCGCATCAGCGGCAGCGGATTATGGACAGGAAGGGCCAGGAGGAGCTGGCCCGCAAGCTGGCGCCGTACAAGTTTGACGTCGCGATCGATTTCCCGGTCGCCGGCGTGTCGCACAAGCTTCTGCCGCTGACCGGCGCCCTGATCCTGATCGCCCACGGCGCCGAAAGGCGATCGCTCAATCTGAATATGTCGACCCAGGATCCGAAGACCGGGAACGACATGATGCGGCACTCGGCCAGGGCGCGCGCCCTGGTCGAGACTCTAGCCTTGTGGCTGGACAGCGGCGCCAGGGTCGTCCGCCGAAAGGACCTCAGTCGCAGCCTGCTGACGCCCTTGGGCCTCGCCGAGGACGAGGACTACATCGTTCTGCATAGCGGTTCGCGCATCAAATTCACCCAGTGGCCGCACTACACCGAACTGGCCGCGGAGATCGTCGACAAGCTTGGCATGAAGGTGGTTTTCTTCGCAGAGAGCGACGTCCCGAAGAGCAAGCTGCCGCAGGACGCGCTGAAGAGCGGCAAGATCATCTACATGAACCAGGCGCTCCCCTTTGACCAATTCGATGCGCTCCTGTCGTTCCGCTCCGTCTTCGTAGGCAACGACTCCGGCCCGAAGCACCTGGCTGCGCTGCGTGGCGCGCAGGTCGTCAGCATCCACTCCTCCCGCATCGGCTGGAACGAATGGGGACAGGAGCAGACCGGCGTCGTCATCAGCCGCCAGGTGCCCTGCGCGGGCTGTTCTTTGCATCACGACCCGGAGGAATGCGCCCAGGGTGTGGCCTGCATCACGAAGATCACGACGCCAGAGGTGTTCAACGAGGTGAAGAACCTGTTGGCGCTCAAGACAACATCGGCGCCTGCGGGATGACCAGCATCGTCAGCGTCGTCGGCGAGCGGCCGGCTTTGTTTCCTACATGGGGGAATCTCTGTTTGGTCGCGCACGCAAATCGACGGTAGGACATACTTGGACGCCGCGCCTGCCCTTCCCCCTCGGGGGGAACGTGGTCGCGTCAGCGGCCGGGGATGCCTCGCGATTCGATCTCAATTCATCTCGCTCTGACCCTTCGCCGGGAACGGCAAAGCGCGCTTTCCCCCGCTTTCCCGCTTGGCGCCGCGCTTCAGGACGTCGCCGCTGCGGCTCCTTCCTTCAGCTGCGTCGCTTCGCGCCGCAAGGCCGGCGTCGATCGGATGATGAGCTTCTCCAATTCGACGACCAGGAAGAACACGACTCCGCCGGCGATCAGCCACGTCCAATCCGAAACCGGCAGCGACTCGTTGCCGAAGATCGCGTGGAACGGCGGCGCATAGGTGAACAGGAGTTGCAGGACCACGACCGTCCCGACGCCGTACCAGAGATAGGGATTGCCCGCGTGGGCACGGAGGGACAGCGACGAATCGAGAAGGTAGCGGCTGTTCAGGAGGTAGAAGACCTGGCCCAGCGTGATGGCGTTGACGGCGGCGGTGCGCGCCATCCCGTCGGTTGCGCCCTCCGTTTTCATCCAGAAGAAAGCCGTGAGGGTATAGACCACAAGCGCCGCGCCGACGAACAGGATGCGCCAGATCCCGAACCCGGTCACAATCGGCCGATCGACTGCGCGCGGCGGCCGCCGCATGACGTCGGCCTCATGCGGCTCGAACGAGATGACGAGGCCCAGCGCGACCGAAGTCACCATGTTGACCCACAAGACCTGCGGCGCGGTGATCGGCAGCGTGAAGGCGAACAGGATCGCGACGGCGATCACCGCGCCCTGTGCGACATTGGTCGGCAGCAGGAACAGCATCGCCTTCTCGATGTTGTTGTAGACGGTGCGGCCTTCCTTCACCGCCGCAGAGATCGAGGCGAAATTGTCGTCGGCGAGAATCATGCCAGCGGCCTCCTTCGTCACCTCGGTGCCTTTGATTCCCATGGCGACGCCGATGTCGGCTTTTTTCAGGGCAGGCGCGTCGTTGACGCCGTCGCCGGTCATGGCGACGATCTGGCCGTTGGCCTGGATCGCCTTGACGAGCCGGAGCTTGTGCTCGGGACTGGCGCGGGCGAAGACATCGACGTCGCGGACGCAGTCCTGCAGGGCCGCGTCGTTCATCGCCTCGATTTGGGTCCCGCGACCGCGGTCTTGCCGTCGCCGATGCCGAGCATCTTGGCGATCGCCGCGGCGGTGATCTTGTGGTCGCCGGTGATCATCGTTACGCGGATGCCGCCGCCGTGGCATTCCTTCACCGCTTCGATCGCCTCCTTGCGAGGCGGATCCATGAGGCCGACAAGGCCGATGAGGATGAGGTTTTTCGGCAGGTCCTCGGGCTTGAGGCCGCCCGCCGTGAGGCCCGGATCGAGCAGCCACGCGAGCCCCAGCACGCGCTCGCCTTGCGCGGCGAGACGGTCGCCTTCCCGAGCGAAGCGGTCGCGATCGAGCGGCGCCGGGCCGGTCGCGGTCTCATGCCGGTCGCAATGGTCGAGGATCACCTCGGGCGCGCCCTTGACCAGCAGCATCTCGCCGTTGGCCGAACGGTTCAGCGTCGCCATGAACTTGTGCTCGGATTCGAACGGGATGGCGTCGATGCGCGGCGCGGCGGCGGTCTCTCTGGCGCGGTCCATGCCGAGCTTCGCCGCGAAGGGATAGAGCGCGCCCTCGGTCGGGTCGCCCTCGACCTTCCATTTCCCTTCGTCCTGAAAAAGCTCGGCGTCGTTGCACAAGAGCGACACGCGCCCCATCAGCTTGACCGCCTCCGGCGGATCGGCAAGGGGCTTGCCGCCTTCCTTGATTGCGCCCTCGGGCGCGTAGCCGTCCCCCGTGACCTCATAGGCCTTGTCGGCGGTCACAACAGAGGTGACCATCATCTCCATGAGCGTCAGCGTGCCGGTCTTGTCCGAGCAGATGCGAGACACGGAGCCGAGTGTCTCGACCGCGGGCAGGCGGCGAATGATCGCGTGGCGCTGCGCCATGCGCTGCACGCCGATGGCGAGCGTGATCGTGATCAGCGCCGGCAAGCCTTCCGGGATCAGCGAAACCGCGATGCCAACAACCGCCTGGAACAACTCGACGAAGGTCATGTGCCCCAGCCAGTGGCCCCAGGAGAAGAGCAGGACGCTGACGACGGCGATGACGGCGGTGATGGCGTAGCCGAACTTCTTGATCTGGCGCAGGAGCGGCGTTTCGAGCGCGCTGACTTCGGCCAGCATCTGGTTGATCCGGCCGAGCTCCGTCTGGCTTCCGGTCGCGACCACGACTCCGGTCGCCCGGCCCGAGACGACCATGGTTCCGGAAAAGGCCATGTTCTCGCGGTCGCCGACCGTCGCCTTGGCGGATACCGGATCGGTCGTCTTTTCCGCGGGCACGGACTCGCCGGTCAGCGCCGCTTCCTCGGTGCGGAGGTTCTTGGCTTCGATCAGACGCAGATCGGCGGGAATCTTGTCGCCGGACTCGAGAAGGACGATGTCGCCGGGCGCCAGATCCTCGGCGGGAATGAGCCGCGTCTCGCCGCCGCGAATGGCCCGCGCCTCGGCGGAGAGCATGTTGCGGATCGAATCGAGCGCCTTCTCCGCGCGGCCCTCCTGGAGGAAGCCGAGCAGCGAATTGAGAATGACGACCGCGAAGATGATCGAGGCGTCCAGCCACAGGCTCAGCATCAGCTTGACGAAGCCGGCGGTGATGAGGACATAGACGAGGATGTTGTTGAACTGGGCGAGGAACCGCATCAGCGGTCCCGTTTTCTTGCCGTGCGGCAGGCGGTTCGGCCCGTAGGTCTTCAGCCGTTCGGCGGCTTCCGCGGCGTCCAGGCCGCGATCGGGATCGACGCGGAGCGTCTTCTCGACCTCCTCCGCGGACACCGCGTGCCACGCCAGGGTCGCCGATGACGAAACGGTCGTCTCCGTAAGGCTCATTGTCGTTCCCTCCCGCTTCGTCTTCGGGCTGCGATGACGCCCGTCAGAGCCGCCGCAGGTCCCCGCGTTGTTCGCCGAGGCCAAGAAGATGCGCCGCCGCGCGCCAGGCGTGGTGCGTGATCCCATCGAGGCGCCGCACCGCCTCGATCCGGGCGAAGGCGTCCAAGGCGGTCGACTGGCCCGGCGCGACGGAGGCGAGGACCGCGGCGCGATGCGTGCGCTGCATCGCGCTCAGCGTCGTCGCCGCGGTTCCGGCTTCGGCGAGCGCCGCCCGCACCTCGTCCGAGACGCTCCAGCCGATCGGCTCGGCGCGCCCGCTGAGCGCGGACTCGCCCGTTATCGATTCGTCGACCGTTTGCGTCCAGCGCATGACCTTTATGCAGAGCTCGGCCGCGCGAAGATCGTCGGGTGCTCCGGTCGGCGGTTGCGGAAGCCCTCCGTCTCCGAGAATCTCCGCGAGGCGGGACGCGTGATCGAGCGCATGCAGCGTGCTGGTCAGACGATGTCGCTCAGCCTCGGTCTCCGGCGGCTCCTTCAACTCGGAGAGAAAGTCGCGCACCTTTTCGAGCGCCGCTGCAGGCGACGCCACGCCGGAGTCGGCCTGGTCCTTTCCGCCGGAAAGCGAAGCCGCGACAGAGACCGCAATCGTTTTCAGCGCGTTCGCCACGGCGCGTCGGGCCGCCTCGACTGCGACCACCGGATTGACCAGCGCCGCCGGGTCGAGGACGCGGTCCAGCGCCGTCTCCTGCGAGGGCAAGAGGCGCTCGACCAGGCGCGTGAACGCTTTTGTCGCCGGAAGCAGCACCGCGACGCCCACCACGTTGTAAGCCGTGTGATAGGCGGCGAGCAGAGTCGTCCCGTCGACCGTTCCGGCATAGCGGCCCATCAACGCCGCGGTGAATGGAAAAGCGGCGAGCGCGATCAGCGCCGCAATGACCTTGAAAAGAATGTAGGCGAGCGCGAGGCGTTTGGCGGTGGCGCTGGCGCCGATCGCGGCCAGCGCCGAGCTGGTCGCGGTCCCGATGTTCTGTCCGATGATCAGCGCCGCGCCCTGCTCCAGTCCGATCGCGCCAGCGTAAAACGCCGAGATGGTGACCGCGATCGACGCCGTCGAGGACTGCATCACCGCCGTCATGACGAGGCCGACCACGACCAGCTTGAGGAGGCCGAGCGTACCTGCGACCCATCCGACGCCCGGCGCGCCGAGCACGTCCGGCAGATCGGACGGATGCAGGCTCTCGGCAAGGCCTCCCATGCCTTGCTGGAGCGTCGTCAGCCCATAGAGCACGAGCGCGAAGCCGGCGAGCGACGCGCCCCCCGCGGCGATCCGGCCGCCCGCCAGGAGCTTGGTCAGCGCGCCGATAAAGATCAACGAAAGCGCGTAGGTCGATAGCGAGACGCGCACCCCGATGAGTGCGATGAGCCACCCCGTTCCGGTCGTGCCGACATTCGCGCCGAAGACGAGACCGAGCCCTTGCGGAAATGTCAGGAGTCCAGCGCTGACAAGGCCGATCGTCGTCATCGTCACCGCGCTTGACGACTGCACGAGGAGCGTGACGATCGCGCCCCAGAACGCCCCCGAGAGCGGGGTCGCCGCGGCCTTGGCGAGCACCGTGCGCAACGCCGAGCCGGCGAGCGCCTTCAGTCCGTC
>Ga0074046_10000621_pt1 | contig 32544 bp, 25 predicted proteins | sample BogForMeECP23OM3_FD_94441 | JGI IMG/M metagenome (GOLD analysis project Ga0074046, IMG submission 94441) | Bog forest soil microbial communities from Calvert Island, British Columbia, Canada - Bog Forest MetaG ECP23OM3 | ecosystem: Environmental > Terrestrial > Soil > Wetlands ... | reverse complement strand
CCACGCTTCCTTCAGACCCCACCTCGCGGTGACGCCTTTGCGCTTCGCTACCCTTCACCTCCATCAGGTTGGGACGGGACTTTCACCCGCCAGCTGCCGAACATGCACGGCGTACAACAAAAACGGCTCCGATCCCTCGGAGCCGCCATTCCCACTTTCAATTTTCGAATTTCTATCTTCTGCAAATCACCGCGAACGAATCTCCGCCCGACTCTCCGCCATCGTCCCCACCGGTGGCACGCCTTTCACACTCTCCAGCATCTGTCCTTTCCGGTACACCAGCGAATTGATGTCATACGTCGCCAGTTCAAATCCATGTCCGTGCGTGATCGCATCCGTGGGACACGCTTCTACGCAATATCCGCAGAAAATGCACCGCGAATAATCGATGTTGTACACTTTCGCGTACCGCTCCCCCGCCGAAATCCGCTTCTCCTCGGTGTTTTCCGCCGCCTCGATATAAATGCAATTCGATGGGCACGCCGCCGCGCACAAAAAACAGCCCACGCACTTTTCCAGCCCGCCTTCGTCCCGGTGCAGCACGTGGATCCCGCGATACCGCGGCTGAAAATTCACCGCCGCCGCCGGATAATTCTCCGTCACCGTCTTCTCAAACATGGTCTTGAACGTGACGCCAAATCCCTTCACCAGCGCCACCGCCGTAGCCCCAATTTCACCGATAAGTGATCCCATAACCCTCTAATGTGCCCGCGTTCGTTAGCCCCGCGTTTTTTGGTCTAACTTCAATCCTAACGCCGCAGCGGTTTCTTGGCCCCGCCGCCTCTCAACTCACCGTTTGTTCTCCTTAGGGGGTCGGAGCTTCAGCTCCGACATCACTTGCCCAAAGCCTGGGCTTTAGCCCCTGAGGAATCCGATTCCGCCCAACCAGTCTAACAAACCCCCAACCACATTCCAATTCTCCTCAACCTGGCAACTTGACTCTTTCCTCGCATCGATCGCCTGTCCTTTACTTCATCCACCTCCTTCACCTCCTCAACCTCCTACTTCAACGCCTCCACAATCTGCTTCCCATGAAACCGCCCATTCTCAATGAAAATCTCATTGGTATTCCGTCCCGCCACCACCACTCCCGCCAGATAAATCCCCCGCACATTACTCTCCAGTGTATTCGGATCCAACGCCGGCCTGCGACTTTCCGGATCCAGCTTCACTCCCAAACTCTCAATAAAATCGTAATCCGGGTGATACCCCGTCAACGCAAACACCTGCTTCCCCGCCACCAGCCGTTCTCCCCCGCCATTCGCCACCATCACCCCGTCCCGCACAATCTCTTTAATCTTCGCGTGAAAAATCGCCGCGATCTGTCCCGCCTTGATCCGGTTCTCAATGTCCGGCCGCACCCAATACTTGATCGACGTCCCCAATTCCTTCCCCCGCACCAGCAACGTCACTCGCGCCCCATTTCTCCACAAATCCAGCGCTGCCTCCACCGCCGAGTTCTTCCCACCAATCACCACCACATCCTGCTTCCAAAATTCATGCGGCTCCGTGTAGTAATGACTTACATGCGGCTGATGCTCCCCCGGCACGCCCATCTCATTCGGCAAATCGTAATATCCCGTAGCCACCACCACATTCTTCGCGTGGTATCTCTGCTCGCTTCCGCTCTCCGCCTCCGTCACCACCGTGAACGCCCCCGCATGCCCATCCACCCGCAGCACCTTCTCAAACAATCGCAATTCCAGCGCGAAATGCTCCGTCCCCTTGCGGTAATACTTCAACGCCTCCGTCCTTGTGGGCTTCTCCCCGCCGCACACCATCGGCAAATCGCCAATCTCCAGCAATTCCGGCGTAGTAAAAAACACCATATTCACCGGGTAGTGGTAAATCGAATTGCACAAGCAGCCCTTATCAATCACCAGCGCCCGCATCCCCGCCCGTTTCGCTTCCATCGCGCAAGCCAACCCGGTCGGCCCTGCTCCCACGCAAACAATGTCGTATGTACTCATACCCTTTCGATTTCCCATTCCTCTCTTCGGTTACTCCTGTAGGGACGGCCTTCCGAGGCCGTCCGCGATCAACGTCACTCCACCTCACAAACGTACTTGAGGGTGCCCCATCCTTCGCGAATTATGCGAAGGGTGGGTTCCGACGATCGTATGGCTCGAACTTCCTTCTCTTTTGCTCCCTCACTGCTGCCCCGCCATCTCCAAAATCCCCACCAACTCCTCCCGAAACTTTTCCAACTCCGCCAACCGCTCCGCCGTCGCCGCCACTTCCGCCTTCTTCCACACAAACACATCCCCGCCCGGCTTCTTCAACCGCACACTCAAATTACCGTCCACCATCACCGTAACCGGCGCCAGCAACCGCAATCCCCCATTTTCCACCGGAGCCAGCAACGCCGCGCACTCTCCTCGATGCACGCACAACGCACTCTCATACGGCGCAATCGCAATCGGCCGAAATCCCGCTGCAAACAATCTCTTCAACACATCCGCCTGCACCTGCGTAAATTCCATACCGCCAAAATTATACACTCCACTCTGCTAGCGCCGGCCTTCACCCCGGATCTTCCGTCGCTTTTCCGCGGACTGGGGAATCCTCACTGTGGCCCACACTTCGTCAGCGCCTATCTTCACCCATAGCGCCGGAGGCGCGGCAGAAATTAGCCCAGTCCGTAAGGACTGGGATCGAAACCAACAAACTCTCCAGCGCCGTAGGTGCGACCCCCCCCCCAAAAAAAACAAAAACGGCGCGACCGAAGCCGCGCCGCCGATTCCTTCACTTCCTAAACGTCCTCTACTTCCTCTACTTCCTTCTAAGCCGCTGTCGAATCCGCCTCCGTCCCCTCCAACTGCGCCAGTATCTCCCGGAGCGTCCGGATCAACTCATCCCGCGACACATTGCTCTTCTTAAACTGCAGCCGAAACTTGAACGCCTCATTCTCCGGCTCGTAGTGAAAAATAAACGGCTGCGGTCGTTGCGGTCCCGTCTTATCTTCCGCCCGTTCCTTCCGCGCCTCATCTCGCGTCAACCCGCCCTGCAAAATGCGCGCAAACATCTCCAGCATCTTCTTCTCGGTCGGCTGTTTCGCAATCTGCAGCAGCAACGATTTCGACAGCACCCCATGCTCGATGCACTTCTTCCGGATCGCATCCGGAATCGTTCGCAGCATCAAAATCTCGCTCACCGAACTCCGCGCTTTCCCGATCTTTTTCGCCACATCGTCATGCGTATAATCAAACTGCTCCGCCAGCCGTTGCAATCCATCCGCCTCTTCAAACGGTGTCAGATCCTTCCGCTGAATATTCTCAATCAGCGCGATTTCCAGCGTTTCCGCGTCGTCCGCCATCTTCTCGATCGACGGCACTTCCCGCAATCCTGCCGCGCGCGCCGCGTGATACCGCCGTTCGCCCGAAATGATGTAGTAGCAATCTTCCCGCGGCACAAACCGCACCAGCAACGGCTCCAGCACGCCCTTTTCGCGAATCGATTCCGTCAATTCGCGCAAGTCTCCCAGCGCTTTTCGCGGCTGATCCGGATTCGGCCGGATTTGCTCCACGGGGATCATCCGTCCCACTGCCGCACCGCTATAGCTTGTCAACGACTCTACATAGTGCGCATCATGCCGCATCTTCAGCGTGACGGGCAACCCGGCTTTCTTCAACACGTTGTACGACCTCCGCTGCCAGTTTTTTATACTCGATTGCTCCCGGCGATTTGGGCGCAAACGAAAAAATTGTTTCCTTATACGCTGGACTTTCTTCCAGCCGCACATTCTTGCTGATCTTTGTCTTGAACAGCACTTCGCCAAACACCGACCGGATCTGCCCGTGCGTGTCCCGCGAAATATTTGTTCTCTTATCGAACAGCGTGATCACCACGCCCAGAATGCGCAATTGCGGATTCGGCCGCGCCCGGATCCGCTCGTACGTTTCCAGTAAATCGTCTGTTCCCTCAATCGCAAAGTACGCCGCCTGGATCGGTACCAGCAAATGTGTCGCGGACACCAGCGCGTTCACCGTCAGAATCCCCAGCGATGGCGGCGTATCGATCACAATGTAGTCGTAATCCTTCAGCACCGGCGCCAGTGCATCCTTCAACCGGTACGGCGCGTCAAACTGCCCGCTCAGCACTGTTTCCAACTTCGCCAGCGACAATCGTCCCGGCCCCACGCTCAGCAGCGCATCCTTGCTCGGCCTGATGATGTTCGCAATCGGCGTGTGCGCGTCACTCAACACCTCGAACATCGACTCCTTCACATCCCCCATATCGAAAAACGCAATCGTTGAGTTGGCCTGCGGATCCAGATCAATCAGCAGTGTCCGCCGCCCCTTCGTGGCAATCCCGGCCGCCAGATTAATAGCGGTCGTCGTCTTCCCCACTCCACCCTTCTGATTCGCAACCGTTATGATTGCCGTCATCTTCCCTTACCGCCTCCACGCCCTACTGGTCTCCCCCGCCTTCGACCCTTGTCTCCCAACCTTCCGCCAACTCGTTCTCTCTTCCAGATCGCTGGTCGCTGATCACCAATCCCCGTGATCCTCATCTCACTAAACGCGTCTTGCCAACCAATACACAAACTCCTCCCCACGAGGCACCGATACCACATCAACTCTATTGGTGTTTATGCCGGCAGACAAGCCCAGTGGCATACGCCTACTCTATGTTCCTCACCCTAACCCACGCAAGCAGAAATTCCCATTTTCCAAATCCCCCAGTGGAAATCTCTTGTGGCACAGCCTTGTCCTGAGCCAGATCGAAGGGCACTCCTGCCTGTCCAAACCGATGCTACATTGCCGCCATCGGAACTTGAGGGTGCCCCATCCTTTCTGCGCCGTTTGCAGAAAGGGTGGGCTCTTGGGATCTAACGTCGCAAGCCCTCCGCTATTCCTCTTCCCTCTCCAAAACAAAACCGTCCGCATCCCCGTCCTCGCTTAGGCTAAGCTTCGAAGGGCGGGTCCAAGGCCTCTCTGCTCATACGGGCACCCGACGGTCCGTTTTGACACGTGAGTCCGTACCCTCCGATTCCTCTGTGCTCTCCGTCCTCTGTGCTGAATCCGTTCTTCCCCCAAAACAAAAACGGCCGGGTGCCCCATCCTCGTTTTTTGAGGGTGGGTCTTGGGGTTCTGTGCGGGCACCCGACGGTCCGTTCTGACACATGAGTCCGTACCCTCCGATTCCTCTCTCCTCATCTCTGTGCACTCTCTGTCCTCTGTGCTGAATCCGTTCTTCCCCCAAAACAAAAACGGCGCAACCGAAGCCGCGCCGTCCAACCGGTTCCTGATATCTGATATCTCTTATCCGATATCTCTCCCTCTAAAACTCCACTCCCCAAAACTCTTCCGGTGGCTTCACCAATTCCAATCCCAATTCCCACCCAGTCCGCCCTTCATGTCCGCGCCAAATCAACACCGCCTCCGACTCCTTGGCGTTACTCCCATTCTTCAACCGCAGTTTCTGTCCCACCGCAAACCCCTGCGGCACAATCGCTAGACACCCCTTCGGACTGATATCCACCGTATAGCCTTCGGCCCGGTGACTCTTTCCGTGCTCCTCCCACTCTACTTCCACCTTCACCCGCGAATTCACTCGCGACCCGGCTCGCATATATTGCAGCATCCTCAGCGCATAATTCATTTCACTAGCAGCGTTCACGTAGTTCCCCCTGCCACACCCTCACGGACTTCCCCACAATTTCTCACCTTAAATTCCCTATCCTCCTCCGTCAATGGAACTTACCCTCCAATATCCCCTATCAGTCATCACTAGAAGTGCCACTGCCGCATAACACTCCACTTGTAGAGGCCGCTTTACGCCGCCTGCCTTCTTCTTGGTCATAGGCCTAGACGCCGAGCGTTGTCAGCCAAAGTCCGCTCCCGTGCGAAGGCTCCCAACCCAAGCGTCTTGCCTCCTGGACCTCCGCGTCCTCTGTGGCCCTCTGTGTCCTCTGTGGTAAAAACCCTCTGCCCGGGTGCCCCATCCTCGTTTTTTGAGGGTGGGTCATGGGGTTTCACGCTTCTGCTATCCGATATCTGCTAACTGATATCTGATATCGTCTTCTATTCCATGTCCTTCTTCCCCATCCTCCGTCACGAACTCCGCCCCACCTTGCGTCTCGCCCTCCCTCTCATCCTCGCCGAAATCGGCTGGATGAGCATGGTCATCGTCGACACCATGATGGTCGGCCGTCTTCCCTACTCCGCCGAAGCCATCGGCGCCGTATCCATTGCCTCCAGCATCTTCATCGTCTTCGCTTTCTTCGGCGAAGGTCTCCTGGTCGGCTTGGACACGCTCGTCTCCCAATCCTTCGGCGCTGGCCGTCGCGAAGACTGCCACACCTCGCTCGTCAACGGCATCTACCTCAGCTTCGCCATCGCGCCATTTCTGGCCATTCCCGTCTGGATCATCCCCCGTTACTTCGAGCGTTTCGGCGTCACCCACACCGTCGCCGTTCTGGCCGCTCCCTACATGCGCACTCTCTCCGCCGGACTGGTTCCGCTCCTTCTCTATTTCGCCGTCCGCCGCACCCTCCAAGGCATGAACATGGTTCGCCCCATCGCCTTCGCCCTGGTCACTGCCAACCTCGTCAATCTAGTGGGCAACTACGTCCTCATCTTCGGCAAACTCGGCTTCCCCGCCTACGGCGTCACCGGCTCCGGCATCGCTACCTGCATCTCCCGCGGCTATCTCGCGCTAGTCCTTGTCGTCTATCTCCTCTGGTACGACGCGCACCACAAAACCGAGCTCCTCAAAACTCCGCTCCAGCCCGACCTCACCCGCATCCGCCAACTCATCGCTCTCGGCGTTCCCGCCGCGATTCAACAAACCGCCGAGGTCGCCGTCTTCGCGTTAGTCGCCACGCTCATCGCCAGGCTCGGCGCCGTTGCCCAAGCTGGCCACCAAATCGCACTCAACACCGTCGCGCTCACCTACATGGTCCCTCTCGGCCTCTCTTCTGCCGCCGCTGTCAGAGTCGGCCAGGCCCTCGGCCGCCGCGATCCCGTCGGTGCTCGCAATGCAGGCAACACCGCCATCCTCCTCGGTGCTTCCTTCATGTCCTCCATGAGCGTCGCCCTCCTCGTCTTCCCTCGCTACATCGCCCGCTTCTACACCGCCAACGAAACCGTCATCCACTCCGCGACCATCCTCCTCATGGCGGGCGCTGCCTTCCAGCTTTTCGACGGCATCCAAACCGTAGCCACCGGCTCTCTCCGCGGCACTGGCGACACCCGCACTCCAATGCTCTGCCACTTCTCTGCCTACTGGCTAATGGGCCTCCCCCTCGGCGCCTACCTCTGCTTCCATCTCCATTGGGGTGCCCTGGGCCTCTGGATCGGCCTCAGTCTGAGCCTCATCCTAATCGGCGTCCTCCTCCTCCTCTTCTGGCGCCGCCGCTCCCGCCACCTCCTGAACGTCCCCGCCATCACCTCGCACATGTAGCCGCGGGTCTTTAGACCCGCAAGCACAATCCAAATTCCGTCATTCCGAGCGACGTGAGGAATCCCTCTTCGATTTCGACACCACTGTGCCTTGCCTTCAAATCCACAAACGCACACCTGCAGCGCCGGGGGCGAGCCAGAACTTAGCCCAGCCCGTAAGGCCTGGGTACGCATTCACACAAGACCCGAGCACCGGGTACCCCATCCTCATTTTGTGACGGTGGGTCTTGGGGTTCGCTTCTCTGTTCTCAGTTGTCATAGCAAGCAAAGCGAGGGAAGCTCTTTTTCGTTTTCCAAGACGAGCGGAGCAATTCCTGGCGTCTTGTTTCCCAATTCTCCGTGCTCTCTGTGGACCTCTGCGTCCTCTGTGGTGAAAAAAAACAGCCGCCCACGCTTCCACCAAAGCGTCACCGCCGTTTTGTGAGGGTGGTCTTGGGGTTAGCTCTTCCCAAAAAAAACGGCGCGACAATCGCCGCGCCACCCGATCTTTCCTGATATCTGTTATCTGCTATCCGATATCTCTTCGCCTCACATCTTATATCGTCCCAAATCCTCGTCGCTCAACCCCTCCAAATAATTCCGCAACTGCTCATTCGTCGTCCGTTCCGCCAACGCTGAACTCACCTTCGAATTCTTCAGCACTATTTCATCCACAAAAATCGGGCAATCCATCCGCAGCGCCAACGCCAACGCATCGCTTGGCCGCGAATCGATGCTCATCAATTCCCCTTCGCGTTCCACCCAGATCAACGCATAAAACGTGTCGTCGCGCAGGTCATTCACCACAATCTTCTGCACCGACACTTCCAGCCCCTGCAACACATTCTTCAGCAGATCATGCGTCATCGGGCGCGGCGTCTGTACCTTCTCAATCTCCAGCGCAATCGCGTTCGCTTCGTACGCTCCCACCCAGATCGGCAGGATCGCCTGCCCCTGCACATCCTTCAGCACCACGATCGGCATCTGCGTAACCGGATCCATCATCAGGCCGCGTATCTTCATTTCCACTTCCATCGCGCCCTCCTTACCTAACCTCATGCCGACCGCTTCCTACTCGAAACTCGCTCTTGTAGGGACCGCCTTCCGAGGCGGTCCACTCTTCCTTACTTCGGCGTAGCGCTGGCTTTCATGCCAGCGTCTTGGGTTTCCCTTCCTGCGTGCCCTCTGTGGTGAGCTTTGTCGCCGCCCACGCCACAATCCGCACAATTCGCCACCACTCTAAATAAAACCCTGTCATCCTGAGCTTGCCTGCGGCAAGCAGGCGTAGCGAAGGATCTCAACCCCTGCTTCTCGCCCCATTCCCCGCTCCCGCCCTCTTGCTTCCTGATATCTGATCGCTGGTATCTGATATCGGCTTATCCTCTCAGCTCCCCGTCCTACCCGCCGCTTCCCCAACAAGACTATTCGGCGTCGCCCCAACTACCCGAACCTGCACGTAGTCTCCCAGACTTTCTTCCTCCCGGGAAGTGAAATTCATCACTTTGTTCGATGACGTATGACCCGACCATTGGTGTTCCCGACGCGACTTCCCCTCCACCATCACCTCAAACGTCTGCCCCACCAGCTTCTCATTCCGCGCCCGCTGAATCTCCCGCTGCCTCTCCATCAAGATCGCCAGCCGCCGTGATTTCTCTTCCTCCGGAATCGCATCTTCCATCGTCAACGACGGCGTATTCGGCCTCGGCGAATACTTGAACGAAAACGCGCCATCATACTGCGCCACATCCAACAACGACAGTGTTTCCTCAAAATCCTTCTCGGTCTCCCCCGGAAATCCCACAATGATATCCGAGGTAATGCTGATCTCCCGTTTCGCCGCCCGGATCATCGCAATCTTTTCCAAATATTCATCCCGCGTATACGTCCGCGCCATCGCCCGCAGCACTTTCGTCGACCCGCTCTGCACCGGCAAGTGCACGTGCTCGCAAATCCCCGGAACCGCCTCCATCGCTTCGACAATATCTTTCCCGAAATCCCGCGGGTGCGATGTCGTAAACCTCACGCGCCGAATCCCTGCTACTTCCGCCACCGCCACCAGCAACTCCGAAAACCGCATCTTCCGCGCACTCGGGTCCGCATACGAATTTACCGTCTGCCCCAGCAACTGCACTTCCGTATACCCCGCATCCGCCAGTTTCCTGACCTCTTCCAAAATCGATGCGCTCGCACGGCTCCGTTCCGGCCCCCGCGTAAACGGCACCACGCAATACGAACACGCCTTGTCGCACCCCTCAATAATCGTCAGATACGCCCGCCACGGATTGTCTCGCCGCGTCACTTCCGTCTCAAACGTCTCGTCCGTATCCGTCTCCAGCCCGGTAACCCGCCGGTTCCCCGCCTCCAGTTGCGCCAGCAACTCCGGCAATTTCCGGTAACTCGCACTCCCGCACACCAAGCTAACCCACGGCGCCCGCGCGAAAATCTTCTGCCCCTCCTGCTGCGCCAAACACCCCAACACCCCAATGATCTTCCCTCCGCTAGCCATGGCCTGTAGCGGCCGCTTCTCGCCCTGAGCAATTGCCTCTTGCTCGCCACTCTCCACTCTCCACTCTCCACTTTTCTCTTCCCCCGGTCGAAACTCTCCCAACCTCGAATAAACTTTCTGCGCCGCCTTCTCCCGAATCGAACAGGTGTTATAAAGGACCAACCCCGCCTCCTCCACCGTCTCCACCTGCCGATACCCGCGCGCCAGCAGCACCCCCGCCACCTTCTCCGAGTCATGCTCATTCATCTGGCACCCAAACGTCTCCAGATAAAACGTCTGCCCATGTGGCGACGGGTCTTTAGACCCGTGAAGCGAAGCCCCAAACTCGGGTGCCCCATCCTCGTTTTCTGAGGGTGGGTCCTGGGCTTCCATTTGCGGCCGTCGGCCCCAGACGCCGGGTTTCTGGGTCTCCATGCAACCACCCACACTCCCGCCGATCAGCCGCTCCACGCCAATATCAAACAAATCGCCCATATCTTCGCAGTCTACCACACGCCCTTTTGGAGTGCGGGAGCCCAGCTCACGCTTTTACACTCGTCCCAACACCTCTGCCCCAATGCTCTTGAGCGCACCCACTCTTCGCCCAATTCCCTGTAGCTCAGGCCTTCCAGGCCTGAGGCATTTCTCTTGCCCCTTCATCCTTGCTTTTATAATCGAGCGTCTCGACTCCCTCTTTTCCTCGGCCCCAGACCCAAAACACGTCATTCCGAGCGCAGCGAGGAATCCCTCTTTGCTTTCCCGTCGCGATCCCGATTCTACGTCTTGGTGACGCAGAATTTGGCAGTCTTCATCGCAGCATCGACTGGACTGATGGCTGCATCGCCGTCACCAACGCTGAGATTGACGAAATCTGTCCACTCATCCCCGTTAGCACTCCTGTCGAAATTCGTCCCTGACTCTCCCTCACTCTACCCCTACCATCTTCACGCCATACGCATATTCCCCCGGCAACGACTCCGGTAACGTCACCTCGACCTCGCTCCCCTTCCGCTTCCACCCCGGCTTCCCACTCGCGCCTAGCACCGTAACCTCCGCCCCACTCTTCAACTTTACATCCTCAATCGTCACCGTCTTCCCCTTCGGCTCTCCCAACAAAAATGCATACACTGCCCCATCCTTCTGCGTAAACCTCACCTTCAACCCCTCCGCCGTCTCCCCCTCCGCCCGTTTCCACGGCTGGCTCCCATAAATCCCCTCACCATTCACCTCCAACCACGCTCCCAGCGCTCTCAACCGGTCCATCTGCACTGCCGGAATCGTTCCATCCGCCTCCGGCCCCACATCCAATAACAAATTTCCGTTCTTGCTCACAATGTCCACCAACAAATAAATCAACGCGTCCTTCGCAATCGTCTCCTTCTCCCCTTCGGCCCGGTTATACCCAAACGATCGCCCCAACCCGCGGCACTCCTCCCACTTTTTCTCCTGAATTTTCGACAGCGTCTCATACTCCGGCGAACTGAAATCCGAATGCTTCACCCCGAATCGGTCATCCACCACGCCATCCGGCATCGCGTTGTAATACTCCGCCATAATCTCCAGCGGGTGCCCGGTCTTCGGATAATCAATGTCATTCCACAAAATCGCCGGCTGATATCTCGCAATCAGCTCCCGCATGTGCGCGTCTGCATATTTCCCGTACGCCTCGCTCTGTGGCTGCACCGTCTTCGACTGCTCCCAATCCGTAATCGGCCCCGGCACAAACGTCCAGTCATATCCGCCCGAATAATAAAGACCCATGCGCATCCCTTGCGCCCGCACCGCTGCCGTCAACTCCCCTACCAGATCCCGCGTTGCGTGTTGCCGGTCCTTCGGCAAAGTCGGATTCGCAATCTCGCTCGGCCATAACGTGAATCCCTCATGGTGCTTCGACGTCAGCACCACATACCGCGCTCCCGCCATCTTAAAAGCCTGCGCCATCTCCTCCGGCTTCCACTTCTGAATCTCTTTGCCAAACGTTTCCGCGAAGTTGTAGTAATCGTAGTTCGCCCCATAGTGTTCTTTGTGATATTCCTGCGTCGGCGATCCCTCCAGCCGCATTGTGTTGTAATACCACTCCGCATACGGATTCCTCTTCACGTACTCCTTCACTGGCAATTTCGACAATTCCGCCTCCGGCGTCAGCACCGCCCACCCAGGCACCGAATACAATCCCCAATGAATAAAAATTCCCAACTTCGCATCCGCATACCACTCCGGCAACGGATGCTTATTCAACGATTCAATCGTCGCCTCATACTTCACCGCTTCTGCCTTCGCCGTTTCTCCGGCCGCGCCGTTCTTTCCCTGTCCCTGTGCGCATAATCCACCCGCAACCACCAAGCTCAACGTCACTGCCGTTGCCAATTTGCTTCGCTCCCTCATCGTCCTCACCCTCTCTCCCTTTCTTCTCTGTGCTCTCTGTGTCCTCTGTGGTGAAACACTTATCCTCCGCTCCCACTCTCTCCGCGAAATTCGCCTAATGGATCCAGAAAATGTGGCCGCCTTTGGCGTGCGGCAGCCCAGCTGCCGCTTTTACGGTGTCAACCAAATCGCAAATCGTATCCCCACCCAACCCCGTCATTCCGAGCGAACTCCGCGAAGCGAGCACCTCTGCCTCTCTCTCCTTTTGCGGAAACAATCCCTATTCCTCCAAACAAACAACGAACCCTCCCGAGTGCAGCAAGGGCTCCCCTTTCTTTTCTAGGGCCCGCTCTCCGAAAGCGGGCCGTTCTCTGTTTCCCTACTACTGCGCCTTCTTCTCCGCCGCAGCCTTCGGTTTCCAGAAGTCCGGGTCCGCCTTGATCCATTCATCCTTCACATAGCTCATGTGCGGATTGAACGCAAACAATTGTTGCTGCGTACTCTCCACGCAGGACGCGAACAGTTCGTTCAGCTTCCTCATTCCCTCTTCGCCCATCGCTGTTTCGAAGTTTTTCCCGTCCGCAAACCCCTTGTCGATTTCCGCCAGGGATTTGTGTCCGCTCAGCAATAGATACGTCCCTCCGTCGCCTCCATACACTTGCTCAAACATGCCCCAGTGTGCGTCCGGCATGCTCTTCTCATAGCCCGCCTTCGCCATTTTCACCACTTCTCTCCACTCTTTATCCTTACCCGGCTTCACATGAAACATTGTGAATTCCATGTACCGAAACTGCGACAAGTCCGCCCTCGGCCTGAAGCTCATCTCTTCGCTGAAATAAAACACTCCCTGGTCGAGTGCCTCCAGCAGTTCTCCGTCTGCCATGTACGCTCGGTCGATCGCACTGGACAGCGTTGCGTTCTTTGCCGCCGCGTCGCCATCCTTTTGCCACGCATCGAACGATTCATACGACGTCAGGAACAACGCACGCGATTTCCCCGACAGCGAAGTCATGCCGATATAGTTCGTCGGCCACTTTGCCCGCCGCATCGCTTCTACAAACACGCTCTCGGTCTTTTCGTGCGCCATTCCCGCTCTTCCTGGCTTCACATACTCCCGCGTAATCTGCAACACCTTCGGTATGCCCGCCGGCTTGTCCTGCGCCCCTGTGATGCACGCACAACCAAATGCCATCGACACACCCAATACGATCTTGCTCAATTTCCTCATCTTTGCTTTCTCCTCTTTTCTTTTCGTTGTTCTCGACTGATTTGGATAGGCCTGTGGTAGGAAAACTGCAACTGCAATGCTGCCAGAGCCTATAGGAGTCTCACCCTGCGGTCAAGCGTAGCGACCCCGCTGGGTCACGGTATTGCCCTCTTACCACCGGACGTCACAACCCTTGGAGTGCGGCAGCCCAGCTGCCCTTTTACGGTGTCAACTAAATCACAAATCGCAGCCATAATAACCATTCTTTACCATTCACGGTATTGTCATCCCGAGCTTGCCAGCCAGCGAGGCAGGCGCAGCGCGGGACCTGCTTTTCTCTTTTCTTGCTCACCACTCGCCACTCGTCACTTTCCTTCACCTCCTCTACCTCCTGAACCTCCTTACTTCCCGTATCTCTTTGCTTCATTGCTTCGCCTCTGCTACGCTCATTTTGTCAGCAAATTTTGCTCTAAATGAGGGACTGACATCATTTCTTTCCTATCCGCACTCTATATCGGCAACATCTTTGACATTCTTGCGCAAACGGGCTGGGTCGCGCGCGTCGTCCTGGCCATCCTCCTGTTCTTTTCTCTCATCTCCTGGGCGCTGATTTTCCAGAAACTCAGCCTCTTCGGCCGCGTCCGCCGGCAAAGCGATCAATTCCTCAAAATCTTTCGCGCCACCAAGGGCATTGCCAATCCTCAAGGACTCGTCTCCGCCGGTTCCCCCTTCGCCAACGTTTACGCCGCCGGCTATCGTGAACTCCAGTCCCAAATGACCGGCACCGGGAATCCCGCTCCGCAGAAAATTAAGTCCCTTCAGGCCGTCACCGTCAGCATGCAATTGGCATCCACCGACGAAGTTCGCCGCGTCGAAAAAGGTATGTCCTGGCTCGCCACCACCGCTGGCGTCACTCCTTTCATCGGTCTCTTCGGCACCGTCTGGGGCATCATCGACGCCTTCTCCGGCCTCGGCACTTCCGGTTCTGCCAGCCTTCGCGCCGTCGCTCCCGGCATCGCCGAAGCCCTCGTCACCACCGCTGCGGGACTCTTCGCCGCCATCCCCGCCCTCATCGCCTACAACTATTTCCTCCAAGACATTCGCGATCTCGCTCTGCGCCTGGACACCTTCGCCAGCGAATTCGCCTCCCAGATCGAAAAAACCTTCACTTGATATGTGTAAATACGCCAACGCGTCCGTCGCCGCAAAATGCCCCGTCATTCCCTTTGGAGTGCGGTGGCTTGCCACCGCTTTTACGGTCGCAGTCGCACCGCCGCATTCTTTCCATCTACCAAACAAAAAATGTGTCTGTCATCCTGAGCGCGTTTTGTGCGCGAAGGATCTGCTTTTTCTTTCTCAATCCACCTCCCCGTTGCAACCGCTCTGTCATCCTGACGACCGTTTCTTCCGCGCGACCAGGGATCTCCACCGATCCGCCACCCGCTCACTCGCTCCCTCCTCCCAACCGCTTCCTGATGTCTGTTCGCTGACACCCGATATCCCTGTTCCCAGCCACCATCCCTGAGGAGCGCACCCATGCCTCAACTATCCAAATCCACGCAAACCAGCCTCTCCGACATCAACATGGTTCCCTTCATCGATGTCGTCCTCGTCCTCCTCATCATCTTCATGATCACCGCTCCCATCCTCCAGTCCGGCATCGAAGTCGACGTCCCCAAAACGCACACGGTAAAGGAAATCACCCAACAGCGTCTCGTTGTCACCATGGACAAACGGCAGCTCATCTACCTCGGCAACGAGCCCGTCAACATTCACCAGCTCGCCGACAAAATCAAAAAACAGTCCAAGCGTGAGAACGATGTCGTCTATCTTCGCGCTGACGAAACCGTTCCCTTCGGCGCCTTCTGCAGCGTCATCGACACCCTTCGTGTCTCCGGCATCTCCAACATCAGCATCGTCACGCAACCCATCACCGACCGCAACAAATGACCACTTTTTGCCATTCACGGCATTGTCATTCCGAGCTTGCCAGCGGCAGGCTGGCGCAGCGATGGACCCTCTCACAACCCATCGCCATCCACCCATGACCGACGCCTTCTACACCTCCGACGACCTCAACCTCAAACGCTACTTCTCCTACTCCGTCTTCCTCCACATCTCTCTCACTGTCCTCATGCTTCTCGGCGTCTGGATTCAACGCACCGGCGAATCTTGGGGCGGCATCGGCACTGGCGGCGATTCCAGCGTCAAAGTCAATCTCGTCGCTGGCGCCAGCATTCCCATGCCTCCCGAAATCAACCCCACCGATTCCCAAGTCGTCGATCCCACCAAAGGTCTCAACGTCGAAGAACCGCAGCCCAAGCCTCCCGAGCCCAAAACCGACGCCGTCGACATCAAGAAGTTCGAGAAAGAAAAGCCTCTTCCTCCCAGCAAACCCTCTAAAGTTTTCGCCAACAAAACTCCTCCCCCTCCCAACGCCATCAACTACGGCAAGGGCGGCTCGCCAAACATGCCCAGCGGTCTTTCCCCCAACCCCGGCCCTCTCAATGGTAGCGGTATCGGCATGCAAGGCCAGGGTGGCGGCGATTTCGCCGCGCGTTATGCCTGGTACGTCGAATCCGTTCGTCGCGCCATCTCTCAAAACTGGATGCAGAGCACCATCGACCCCGGCGTTCGCGCTGCTCGTCGCGCCAAAACCACCCTGACCTTCACCATCAATCGCGATGGCACCGTCAGGAATATCCGCATCTCCGAATCCAGCGGCAATCGTTCCATGGACGATTCCGCTCAGCGCGCCCTCCTCTCCATTGACAAGTTCCCCGCCCTCCCCGCCGACTATTCCGGCACCTCCGTCGACGTTATCTTCGATTTTGACCTGAGCATGGCCCGATGATGCCCTTCCCTTTGGAGTGCGGCAGCCCGGCTGCCGCTTTTACGGTCGATACCACGAAGCCAATCTCCTCGTTACATCACAACCCAAGACTCCTTGCGGGTGCCCCATCCTCGTTTTTTGAGGTTGGACTCTTACGCCTTATCGCCACCACTCCTCCTCTCTTCCCTTTTTCTCCTTGCGCATCTGCTATCCTATTTTTTCCAGCTCTCGCTCTCCACCCATTCACCACCTGGAGGATCGCTTGTCTCTAAAGAAATCCGCGCGTCCGCTCCCATCTTCCTCTATGCTCTCTGCGATGAAACTCTTCCCGTTCCTCGCTCTCGTCCTTCTCTTCCTCTCTCCCTCTTCCTTCTCGCAAGAGCGCGACTGGTTCCGCATCGGCACCGGCATCGGGCAGGAGAAACCTCGCATCGCCGTCTCCGACTTCGCTCCCAAATCCGACACCGCCCAGTCTCACTCCACGCTCTTCACCTCCGTCGTCCGCGACGATCTCGCCTTCTCCGGTATTCTCGAACTCGCCAGCCCCAGCTTCTATCCCACCAAAGCGCCTTCCCAACCCGGCGAACTCCAGATGCTCGATTGGTCCCAGCCTCCCGTCAACGCCAATTTCCTCGCCTTCGGCAATCTCACCGAATCCTCCGCCGAAGTCGCCATCTTTGCTTGGATGTTCGACGTTCGCAACACCTCCAGCCAGGCTGTCGTCGGCAAGGTCTATCGCGGCGCTCCCACCGACGCCAACGTCCGCAAATTCGCCCACCAATTCGCCGACGAAATCATCAACAAACTTTCCGGAGGACTCGCCAGCATCGCCTCCACGCAGATCGCCTTCATTCGCGGCACCTACGGCTCCAAGGAACTTTGGGTCATGGATTACGATGGCGCCAATCAACACAAGCTCACCTCCCTCGGCTCCGTTGCGCTCACCCCGCGCTGGTCGCCCGACGCTTCACGCATCGCCTTCACCTGTTTCATTCCCGTCAGTGGCGTGGTCAGCGCGCAGATCTGCATGTATTCCTTCGACGCCAACAAACTCGTCTCCTTCGCTCGTTACCGTGGCACCAACAACTCTCCCACCTGGTCACCCGACGGCTCGCAAGTCATGTTCTCTTCCTCCATGCAGGGCAATCCCGCTATTTACGTCACCGACGCCAGCGGCAATCGTCCCAAGCGCCTCACCTTCGCTTCCAACGGTGCAGACACTTCACCCGCCTGGAATCCCAAAACCGGTCAACTCGTCGCGTTCGTCAGCGATCGCGGTGGAATTCCTATGTTGTATCTAATGAACTCCGACGGCACCGACACGCACAAGGTCGACCTGCCGGATATGGGCTATGTCGTCGATCCTGCTTGGTCTCCTAACGGCCAGCTTCTCGCCTTTTCCTGGCGTCGTCCCTCCGGCAATTACGACATCTACATCATGGACGTGGTCTCTCACCATATCCTCGAAATTACCCGCGATTCCGGCCGCAGTGAACGCCCCTCCTGGGCTCCCGATGGCCGCCACATCGTCTTCGAATCCACTCGCGGCGGCTCTCGCCAGATCTGGACCATGCTCGCCGACGGCTCCCAACCTCACCAGCTCACTAACGCCGGCCACAACGAATCCCCCAACTGGTCCACCCGCTAACATGCCCCTCCAACTATTCGCGAATCCCTGTAGCGCTGGCTTTTATGCCAGCGCTTTCCACTCCATCGCCAACTCGTCATTCCAAGCCTGTAGCTCGGGCCTTCAGGCCCGAGGAATCCCTCTTGCCATCTGTGCCACACCACCGTCCTCTTCCCATGTGCACAACCAAAAACACGCCTGTCATCCTGAGGAGCGCGCCTTTAGCGCGACGAAGGCTCGCCCTGAGTTTCGAAGGGACCTCAACCTCCGCGTCTTGCCTCCCCAGTCTCCGCTCTCTCTCCGCCCTCTCTGTTCCCTCTGCGGTAATCCTTTCTCTTCTGTCCCCTCTACCCAATTGCTTCCTGATATCGGGTCGCTGATATCTGATATCCAGCCCCCCCATTGCTCCATACGTCATTTCGCCACTGTTGCCCGGCACTCATTTCAGTTACAATATATCGTGTCACGACATATCCCCCGGACCCGGTCCTCCGGTGGTAGTATCGCTCTATCCGGCGGACCCAACACGGGGCTTCTCGGTGTCTTAGGAGGACACGCATGACTCAGTCGCACCGCCCGCTCGCTCGCTCGTTGCTTCTTTCTCTTTCCACCCTCGCTCTCTTCGTTGCCGCCTGCAACAAGAAACCACCTGAAACGCCTAAGCCTGCCTATACGCCTCCACCCGCTGCGGTGAAGCCTACGGCCAGCCTCTCAGCCGATCGCAATTCCATCAATAAGGGTGATTCCGTCAAGCTCTCTTGGACCACTACCGACGCCACCAACGTCTCCATCGCTCCGGAAGTCGGCGCCGTCACTCCTCAGGGTTCCACCACCGTCTCCCCCGTGGAATCCACCACCTATACCCTCACCGCAAGTGGTACTGGTGGAACCACGGACGCCACCGTGCGTGTCTCCGTCAACGTCCCTGTGGTCGTCACCGAAGCCCCCAAGAGCACCAATTTCGATGAACTCTTCCTCAAGGAAATGCGCGACGCCTATTTTGATTACGATTCCGCCGCCATTCGGCCCGACGCCCGCGAAGCTCTCCAGAAATCCGCGGACTTTCTCAAGAACTACCCCAACACCCGCGTTACCATCGAAGGCCACTGCGACGAACGCGGCTCCACCGAATACAACCTCGCTCTCGGCCAGCGCCGCGCCAACGCCGTCAAGGAATACCTTGTCAGCCTCGGCATTCCTGCCGACCATCTCAGCACCACCAGTTGGGGCAAAGAAAAGCCCTTCTGCACCGACTCCAGTGAAGCCTGCTATCAACAAAACCGTCGCGGCCACTTCACCCTAAACAAGCAGTAGCCGCACTCGCCTTTGTAGCAGGTGCCCCATCCTCTTTTTTTGAGAGTGGATCTTGGGTTTCCTCTTTGTAGGGACGGCCTTCCAAGGCCGTCCGCTCTCGGGTTCACGTGTGGCGCCGCGTCTTTAGCTTGCCCTGACGCAGGAAGGGACCCGCCATCCTGGGTTCGAAGGTGGGTCTTGGCTTTCCTCTTTGTAGGGACCGCCTTCCGAGGCGGTCCGTTCACGCCCAATCCTTCGCGGGTTGTCATCTTCGTAGGGGCGCAGCACCGCTGCGCCCTATGTCCCGACATAACGCCACCACTTTGGAGTGCGGCAGCCCAGCTGCCGCTTTTACCGCCGATACCACGAAGCCGATTCCGTCTCCGTGCCACTCATCCTGACGAGCGCGCCGAACGATCTCAACCACTCGGCTACTCCCGTCGTTACACCACAATCTAGAAGCCTTGCGGGTGCCCCATCCTCGTTGTTTGAGGGTGGGTCCTGGGTTTCGTCTTTGAAGGGACCGCCTTCCGAGTGCGAAGGGTGGGTTCTTACCTTGTGTTACGCCCCCATCTCTCTCCACCACCTCTCCGTTACCTCTGCTCTCCCCTGTTTCCCCTGCGGTAATCCCTTCTCTTCTCCGCGCTCCGTGCACTCTGTGGTGAAACACTCTTCCCTGATATCCGATATCTGATATCTCTCTTCCCCCACACAACCACTTGCTCCATTCCCTCACTCCCAGTAAATTGGAGGATTGGGATTCGCTCAGCTCTTCATCCCAAAATCTCTGGAGGCTTCTTCATGCGTACGCGTAACATATTTCTGTTTGCCGGCACCATGTTCGTCAGCGCCGTTGCCGGCAGTCTCGTCGGCCCCAAACCTGCCCTCGCTGTCGCTCGTGAAATCATCGAACTGCAGCGCGATGTCACCACTCTCCTCCAGGGTCAGAAAGAAATTCAAACCCAAATGACCCAGGACCATACCGTCCAGAAAACTTTGATCGAGCAATCCTCCGATACCGTCAACAAGCTCAACTCCACCATGTCCGGCTTACAAAAATCCGTCCAGGACGTCCAAGCCAACTCCGGCACCCGTCTCGACACCATGTCCACCCAAGTCCAGGGCCTCTCCGACAACCTCGAGGAAATCAAATCCCGCATTGGCAAACTCAATCAGCAGCTCGTCGATCTGCAAAACTCCGTCCAGAGCATTGATTCACGTCTTGCCGGTGGCGCCCCCACGTCCGCTCCCGCTGGCGCAACTGGCGCGCCCTCTCCCGGCTCCGCCTCCAACTCCGGACCCGCTCCTTCCGCAGACACGCTCTATTCCAACGGCCTCCGCGATCTCACCGGCGGCAAATACGAACTCGCTCACTCCGAGTTTCAGGATTATTTGAAGTACTACGGCGACACAGACCTCGCCTCCAACGCCCAGTTCTGGCTTGGCGAAATTGCCTACGCGCAAAAAAATTATGATGGAGCCGTTCAGGAATACGACAAGGTTATCAACAACTATCCAAAAAGTTTCAAACTCGCTCCCGCCCACCTCAAAAAAGGCATGGCCCTCATCGAACTAGGTCAGAAAAATTCCGGTGTCCGCGAACTCCGCGAAGTCGTCAAGCGCTACCCCGGCACCGAAGAAGAACGCCGCGCCCGCGCCAAGCTCAAGGATATGGGCGTAGCCGTCTCCGCCTCCACGCACTGATTTGCAGTGCGGCAGCCCTGCTGCCGCTTTTACGATCTCCGCAGCACCGCAACTCCTCCCCGATTGCCGACTCCCCCAAAGTAAACTCCCTCCCGGGCTCTCTCGGCTCCCGAACTAAAACCGCAACTACCATTCTGAGGGGCGCTCTTCGCGACGAAGGCTCGCCCTGAATTTCGAAGGGATCTCAACGCCGCCTCTAACTCTCCGTTGCCTCCGCTCCCCTCTGTTCCCTCTGCGGTAATCCTCATTCTTCTCTTCTCCGAACTCCGTGCCCTCTGTGTCCTCTGTGGTGAAACTCTTCATCCGGCGCACTCAATGGTGTCCACCACCCCCACCGCCCCCCGACGTTCCACCGCCGGACGATCCGCCCGAAGATCCACTCGACGATCCACCGCCACCCGAATGTCCTCCACTCGATCCTCCCCCACTCGATCCCCCACCTCCGCTCGACCCATGCGACCCACCGCCACCGCCACCTCCCCCTCCCGATCCCCCATGCGAACCTCCACCCACTCCGCCGCTACCACCAGATCCCACATGCGCCATCACCACCCCATGCCCACTTCCTCCCGCTCCCGCGGTCGATCTCCCCACAAAATTCCCGGTCTTGAAATCCAATCGAATGGCTCCCACATCCTTTGTCGCCGTCGTGTGTGACGCGCTCGACACCCCTCGCGGCAGCAGTCCTTCCGCCGTCCTCGCTTCAATCACTGGCTGCGCCACTCGCGGCACATTCGCCAGCGACCCCTTTTCCAGTCCTCGATCCGTTCTGCTCAACTCATGTTCCGTCAAGTGCACTGCCCCGCTCGGCGCAGCGCGCACGCCCGCCGACAATTTCCCCTTCTCCACCGCCAGCACCAACACCTTCCCGTTCACCGGCGCATGCCCTTTCGGATCCAATGAATGTTTCGGCATAATTCCGATTCCATGGCGCCCTACTTTCACGGTGTCGCACTCGTGGTGATGATGGTGATGATGGTGATGATGATGGTGGTGAGGAAAGTACGTGCCCTCCACCCACGTAGGCCCAACCCAGCAATTTGCCCAGTAAATTCCGGTGACGTAGGGATACAAGCACGGGTCATTTAAATTGCTCGCCAAATTCGAGCCCCATTGCAGATCGCTCCATTCTCCCGACAAACACGCGCCATACTGCACGCCTGGCGACCGCACGGGGATCCGCCCTTGTCTCCCCGCAGTTACTCGCCACGCCTCCATCGGGCATCTCGTCAACATCGTGCGATTCACCACAATCTGCGGCGCGGCTGCAGTCGTGCTTACCTGTCTGCTGGCCATAGCTCTCGGCGCCGTTCCCGTTCCCGTCGTTGGTTGTGTGACCGCCAACTGCGCTGCCGCCACATTTGGCTCCCAGCATTTTCCATACGGCGGGCAATCATAAAATCTTCCACCTTCCACCATGCCGGCCAACCCTGGAATCGGCTCCTGCAATCCCGCCTCTTTCATTCCTTGTTCTACCAGTGCCTTCCGCCTCGCCAATCGGCCGGTCACCCAGTCATTCCACTCCTTCTGCTCCGCCGTTTTCGCGCTGTCCGGCAGCGGAATCTCCTGTCCGTCCACATACGCTACCGTCTCCCCAGCCTTCAGTGTCCGGATTCCTCCCATGCCACTGCCCAACGTCAGTTCTTCCACGGCTCCCACCACCACTCCATCCAAAGTGCTTTCCACCGTGATCGTTTGCTTTGTCTTGATCCGTAAAGTACTCGCCGCCGGAGTGCTCAAGTACATGAAATTGTCCGACCCGTGCGCGATCGTTGCCGTCCCCGTCAGCAAACTCAAATCCGTATCCGTCGCATCGCCTTTCACCGACAACCAGTTGAATTCCAAAGCTGAATGCTCCGCCAGATACAGCGCTGTCCCATCTTCAAACTCAATTTCCGCTCGACCTCTTTCTGTTACCAGTGTGTAGCCGTCCTCCATCACTTGCCCGGCATTCGCCTCAATCCAATTCTTTCCCAACTGTGGCTGCCCTTTATGACCCGGCGAAAACTTCACCTCGCCTTCCGCATAGTTCACCCACACCATTTGCGGTTCACTTTCTTCTTGCCCTTTTATCTGTTGGGGTACTGCCGCGAAACTCGCTGAAGCAAACACGTAGAACAACATTCTCGGGGTCCATCGCATGAGAAACCTCCCGAACGATCCATTTACCCCTTGCTAATTTTATGACGTAAAGCATTCCCCCGCGGGTACACCTCACCTGTAGCGGCGGGTCTTTAGATCCGCGCTGCTCTGCTGTTTTTGTAGGGACGGCCTTCCGAGGCCGTCCGCTCCGGTCCTACGCTGTCATCCTGGCGGTTGTGGTGCGCGCCACATCCCGACCTCGCTCTTCAAAACTAAACTTGTCATCCTGAGCGACGCGCCGTGTGCGTCGCGAAGCATCTCAACCTTTGCGTCTTGTCTCCCAACTCTCCGCGCCCTCTGTGGCTCTCTGTGACCTCTGCGGTAATGTTTTCTCTTCTCCCTCTTCGACCTCAGCCCTTCGTGCCGTCCCTCCAAAAATCCAATATTCCCAATGCGTTTTTTGCGTGACCGTCATCCCCTCCTCCAGGTGTACATTCACCTCATTCGGAAGCGCCAAAACCGCTTCCCGGCAATCCCAATCCTGGAGGACTCTATCGTGCTCAATCCATCCAACCGCGTGAAGCTCATTGTCATCGTCGCCGTCTTCCTTGCCGCCGTCACTTTTCTCGGCACTGCCGCCGCTCAAAAAGCATCCGTCCCCAAGACCCAGGACCGCCTCACTCTCGGCGAGGAAAACGTCAAACAACTCCTCCTCCTCATGGACACCGACAAAAATGGCATGGTCTCCAAGCAGGACTACATGAAGTTCATGGAAGCCGAATTCCAGCGCCTGGACAAATCCCACCAGGGCCAGCTCAACGCCAAGCAACTAACCCAGTCCAACCTATCCGCCGCCCGCTACGTCGGCAAATAACCCCGCACCACACACCGCATCGCGGCCACTTCATCATCTGCCGTAGGCACCGCCTTCTGAGGCGGTCCGCCCTCGCATCTTATGCCCGAACAAAACGTACTTGAGGGCGCCCCATCCTTCGCGGGTTGTGCCTGCCTACCGCGGGCAGGCGAAGGGTGGGTCTTACGTTGTTACGCCCCAATCTCTCTCCGTTCTTTGTTCTGCAATATAAAAACTAGCCGTCATCCTGAGCGCTCCTTCCGCCTGCCTACCGCAGGCAGGCGCGAAGGACCTCAACCCCGCGTCTTGTTTCCCAACTCTCCGTTCCCTCTGCGATTCTCTCTGTTCTTGCCGCGTTAGGCCCGAACAAAAGTTTCCCAACTCTCCGTTCCCTCCGCGGCCCTCTGTGTCCTCGGTGGTAAATCTTTTGCCTTTTCTCTTGCCTTCTGGTTTTCTCTCTCAGTCCCTCGCATTTCATTTTTCCTTCTCCGCATGCTATCTTCCTTTCATCAGGAAGATTTGCACTCACCACCCTCAAGAGCAACGCGACGCACGATCCCGTACTCTTCAAGCTTCCTGATTTGGAGCACCTTTCATGTCCGTCAATAAAGCGGCAATCCGATGAGGATTGCCGTCCTGAGGAGTAACGCGACGAAGGATCTCGTGGTTCTCAGCCGCACGCAAAGGAGCATCTTTCATGTCCGTCAATAAAGTCATTCTCGTCGGCCGTCTCGGCCGCGATCCGGAAACCCGCTACACCTCCGGCGGTCAAGCTGTCGCCAATTTTTCCGTCGCCACCGATGAATCCTACAAAGACAAAAACGGGGAACGCCAGAAGCGCACCGAGTGGCACAAAATTGTCGTTTGGGGCAAGCAAGCCGAAATCGCCCAGCAATATCTGAAGAAGGGTTCCTTGATCTTCATCGAAGGCCGCATCCAATCCCGCGAGTGGCAGGATAAAGAAGGCCAAAAGCGCACCAGCTTCGAGATCGTCGCCACCAATTTCCGCATGCTAGGTGGACGTGGGGAGGGCATGGCCGCAGGCGCCGGAGCAACTGCCGCCGGCGGCGGCACCCGCGACGAGTCCGAACACGCCGGCCCCTCCGACGAATTCCCCGCCGCCTCCGGCCCCGACATCAACGACGAAGACATCCCCTTCTAATATCGCCCTGTTAAGCCTGCCTTCTGCCTGCCTATGTAGCGCTGGCTTTCATGCCAGCGCTCTTCGTAGGGGCGCAGGACTGTTTACCCTGAGCCGCGAAGGGCTGCGCCCCAAGTCCGCACAATCCCCTGAATTCCACAGCTGCCCCACGGGCGCTGTCGCACGTGGGCTCTTGGGCTCTTCCTCCACCAACCTTTCTCTCTAAAACTGTAGTGAAAATGAATGCCGTCATTCCGAGCGAAGTCCTCGGAGCGAGGAATCCCTCTTTCCTTCCGCTCTCCCACCAATTGCGATTGACAATTCGCGAATCACACTTGCGGTATCATTCTCCCCATGAACATCCGTGATTTCCGCCGCATCGCCCTCAGTTTCCCCGGTGCCGAAGAATCCTCCCATATGGGCCAACCCGATTTCCGCGTCGACGGCCGCATCTTCGCCACCCTTGCTTCCGCCAAGCAGGGCTACGGCAATCTCATGCTCACCCTCGAACAGCAACAAGCTTTCGTCGCCGATCTCCCCAAAGTCTTTCTTCCCATCCCCGGTGGCTGGGGCCGTATGGGCATGACCCACATCCGTCTCGCGGCCGCCACCGAAGACATCCTCACCGGTGCTCTCCACACCGCCTACCAGCTCCGCGTCGCCAAAAATGCCAAATCCAAATCCCCAAAATCCAAGCGCGCCTCCACCACTCCCCGCAAAAAGCGCTAACCTACGGTCCACTTTTCCTTTTCTTCCCGCGCCAACCGAACCCGTTGTCATCCGAGGGCGCACGTCTTTTGCGCCCGAAGAATCCTTAACTGCTACGTCCCCGCACCCACCAGCCCAATCCCTGCTTTTCTTCCTCTGTGCGCTCTGTGCCCTCAGTGGTGAAAATTTTTCTACCCAAAAAAAACGGCGCGACCGAAGCCGCGCCGCCGATTCCGCTTCCTGATATCTGATATCCGCTATCTGATATCTCCTCCCCCTCACATCGTCAACACCACCCGAAACTCCGCCTTCCCGCTCTCCATCCTCTCAAATCCTTCCTTCACCTTCTGTAGCGGATACTTCTCAATCATCGGCCGCACTCCCGCAAATTTTGAAAACTCCAGCGTATCCTGCGAATCCCGCGCCGTCCCCGAAGGCCAACCCTGTATCCCTCGCCGCGCCAGCAGCAGTTGAAACACGGACACTTCCAACGGCTCAAACGGTGCCCCCACCACCAGCAACTTCCCTCCTACTCCCAATCCGTCCACCAGCTCCGACATCGCCTTCGCATTCGGCGCCGTAGCCAGAATCACTTTCGCCCCGCCCAGCTTCTTCAACTCCTCCGCTGCCTTGGTTGCCTTCGTATCGATGTACGCGAACGCTCCCAACTTCTTTGCCAGCGCCGCATTCTCCGGCCCCCGTCCGATCCCTACCACGCGATACCCAGCCTTCGCCGCATACTGAATTCCCAAATGGCCCAATCCCCCAATTCCCTGCACGCCTACCAAATCCCCCAACACCGCCCCGCTGTGCCGCAGCGCATTAAACGTCGTAATTCCCGCGCACATCAACGGACCCGCCTCCGCCGCATCCAGCCCTTCCGGCACCAACGCCACCGCCTCATGCCGCGCCAACATATATTGCTGGTATCCGCCATCCCGCGTAACTCCCGTAATTGCCTCCTGCTGGCAGGTCACAAAATCTCCGCGCCGGCACGAATCGCACACAAAGCAATGCCCGCCATGCCAGCCCACTCCCACGCGGTCGCCTTTCTTCCATTCCGTCACGCCGCTTCCCACTTCATCTACAATTCCCACTGCCTCATGCCCCGGCACTCGCGGGTACACCAAGCCAGGAAATCCGCCTTGTTTCACCAGCATGTCGCTATGACAAATCCCGCATGCCTCCACCTTGATTCGAATCTCCCCCACCCCCGGCTGCGGAATGTCCCGCTCCACCAGCTCAAATTCCCCTCCGGCCTTCGACACCTGTACCGCCAGATTCTTCGCCATCTTCTCTCTCCCGTTATTGTGATTCGCCAGAGCTCAACCAGTCCGACGCCAATCCACCGCGCCCATTTGGATGCACGCCCCCAATCCCTCGTTAACTCTGTACCGCAGGGTCTTTCGCCCCGTGCCTTCCTGTAGGGACGGCCTTCCGAGGCCGTCCGCTCAAGCGTTCTCTGTGCTCTCTGTGTCCTCTGTGGTGAGAACATCCTTTCCCCCGCCCCTCACTCTCCGTTCCCTCCCTGCCCCTCTGTTACCTCTGCGGTGAACTCTTTCTCTTCTCCCCGCCGGCTGCCAAATCCTCCCTGCCTTTGAACGGCGGCTCCTGGCTTCTCAGCACTAGTGGCGCTCAATTCATCCTCAGAAAAGCAAACGCCCGCCGAATCACCAACCGGCGGGCAAACATCCTCTCCTCTGCTCCCTTTCCCTCCTTTACTTCCTTTCCTTCCTTTACCTCATTAACTTCCTCTACTTCCTCACCCTCCTGAACCTCCTCCTACTCCACCGCCCACGCCGCATTCTCCTCCCCCAACTGCACGTCCACATGCCCTTCCGCTGGCATCACATCGATCGGCAATCCTCCGTGCCACAACGCCACTCCCAACGTAATCTTCGTCAGCCCTTTCAACTCCAGCGCATCCTTTCGAATTGCCACTTCCAGCGTTCGCTGGAACGCTGCTGCCACAATCGCTTCCGGCTGCAGCAAGCACACCCGGTTTTTCTCCAGCGCAAATTCCTTCATCCGCCCGCGTTCCAGATTCACCACCACCGTCAGCTCTTCCCCCGCTCCAACAACGATCCGGAATTCCGGCGACTCCAGCTCCGCCAACGAATCCGGAAAACATTCCACCCGCACCACAAACCGTTCTTCCTCAAACCCATACCGCAATTCCTTCAGGAAGAACACTCGCCCGTGCATTGCCCCGCCCCGCTGCAACGGCGAATACACTCCCGCTCCCAGCCATTCGAAATAGCTCGAATCTACTCCATCCACCTTCACCTTCAAGTTCGTGCTCGGTGGCAACTGGTACGCCCGCTCCGGCTTCTTCTTGATCGGTTTCGCCAATTCCTCCGGCGCCACCTGCCCCAGCGCCAGATACACGCCCGTTAAATGTTTCCGGAACAATGCGTCAAACTCCGCATCATTCGCCGTGCTGTGCTCCGGTCCATACCACCAGCACCAGTCGCTTCCCTCACCTGCCAGCAGCGATTCTTGCGCCTTTTTTAAACCCTCTTCCGTCGGCGCGTCCGTCCGTCCCTTCGCTCGCGCATCCACCGCTCGCGCATATGCCTCCCGCGCATCCCACAGCAGTTCCCATGCCGCCACGTCCTCCGCATTCCCGATCCACACATCAAAATTCGCGTTGATCCACGACGCCGGAAATATCCCATTCGTTGTCGGCACTTCGCCCGCCGCTGCAATCGCTTCGCTACACGTCACCGCCCGGAAATCCTGGTCGTCACTCACTCGCCGGTAAAATTCCCGCAAGAATTTCCTTCCATTCCCCGGGTAGTATTCCCAAGCATTCTCGCCATCCAGGAACAAGCACACCGTCAGCGGCTTTCCCATCTTCACGGAGTCGCCCAAATGCCGCAATCTTCCATGCAAATCTGCCGCTGCAGCCACGCTATCCATGCGGCTGTACACAAATCCCACCAGGTCCGATAAATGATGGTCCCGGAACAACCCTGTAATCCCATTGGTCCCCAGTTGCAATCGCCACGGCTCGTACAAGCGCTCCGCGTTCGCCGCAATTCCATTCGAATCGCGGAAGAATCCCACATTCAATGTTCGCCCCAGCACCCCTTCATCCGTTCCAAACCATTGAAACCCTTCTTCCGCCGCAATGCTCATCGCCTGATCGGACACCGATCCTTCCGACGGCCACAGCCCCACCGGTTTGGCTCCAAACACTCGTTCGTGATACTCCTTCGCCCTTCGCAACTGTTCCCGCGCATCTTCCGGCCGGCGAAACGCCCGCCTAGGCAACGGCGTCCCAGGATTTGCCACCCGCGCAATATCCGAATCGCACAACAGCGGCAGGATCGGGTGATAAAACGGTGTTGTGCTGATCTCGATCTGCTTCCGCGCCGCCGCCGTTCGACACTCCGGCAACACCATTCCCATCAACTCGATCTGCTTCGCCTTCAAATCCGCTTTGTCTTTTTCGCTGAAATCTTTTCCGCGATTCGCCAGCCGGCTCACTACTTCATCCTTCGCCAGCCACTCTTCATCCATCCACGCCAACTGCGACAGCAGCTGCAAATCCCGCCAATCCCTCGCCGTGAACGTCACCAGCGCCTGTGCCCCTCCCGCCACTCGCGACCATTCAAACAATTCCACAAACCGCGGCCACCGCGCCATCAGCCGTTCATGATTCAACTGAAATGCCCGCTCCAGGATCTCCCGCTTATCTTCCTTTGTCAGCTTCTCTGCCGCTTGGAACGCCAGGTTGAACCATGGCTCCCTAAACTTCCCGCTCGCGTATTCCTCCAACTGCATGCACAGCGACGGCACCATGTTGATCGTCACATGGAACTTCGGAAACTCTTCGAAGATCTTCACCATTCCCCAATAATCTTTCGTCGCATGCAACCGCGTCCACGGCAACACGTACGCCCCCGTTTCCGGGTCCCGATACTGCGGCTGATGCATGTGCCATAACACCACCAAATGGATTCGATTCATTCCCCTCTTCTCTCCGTTCGCCGTCCCCAACGGCTCGCCAACATCTCCACTCCCTCTACAGTCGGCGTCTTGCCCCGCAGGTTCTATCCCCACACCGACCCGTCATTCCGAGCGAAGTCTGCGCAGGAGGCAATGTTTTCCATCGCGCCCTCTGCTACCTCTGTGGTAAAGAAACTTTTTCAGCCTCGATCTTCTTCACCGACTTCCTTTCCTTTACTTCCTTTATCTCCTCAACCTCCTGAAACCTCCTCCCCCTCCATCCCCATGTTACACTCCTCCTTCTGCCCATGCGTCTTCTTGATCGCTATATCGCCCGCGAAGTCATCCGTCACGCGTTCCTCGGCCTCCTCATCTTTACCTTTGTCCTCTTCGTCCCCAAACTCGTCAAGCTCATGGAGATTTTCGTTCGCCATTCCGGCTCCGGCTCGCAAGTCGCCATCCTGTTCCTCTGCATCGTCCCCAGCGTTCTCGTTTTCACCATTCCCATGGCCGTCCTCATCGGCGTTCTTCTCGGCCTCGGCCGCATGTCCATGGACAGCGAAATCATCGCCCTCACCGCTTTGGGCATCAGTCGCAAACGCATTCTCGTCCCGGTAGGTGTGCTCGCCGTTCTCGGCGCCGTCCTCACCCTCGTCATGACCGCCTGGCTCGCTCCTCTATCCCTCCGCACCGGCAGGGACATCGAGGGCACGCTCATCACTTCCCAAATCTCCTTCGCCGTCCAACCACGCGTCTTCGATGAGCGCTTCCCTCACCTCGTCCTCTATGTCAACGATGTTTCCGCCAGCGGCACGCACTGGAACGGCGTTTTCCTCGCCGAAGCCGGCGCAGACAGCAATTCCCAGATCACTCTTGCGGAAAGTGCGATTGTAATCGCCGAACCTACCCTCGGCAAGTTAGAGCTCCATCTCAACGATGGCACCACTCACGAATTCTCTCGTACCACTCCCGATCACTACTCCATCACTGCCTTCGGCCGCACCGACTGGCCCATGGAATTCACCACCATGCTTCCTCCCAAGGAACGCACCATCAGCTACCCCGAGCGCCCTCTCCGCGAACTTTGGCGCGACCATGGCCCCAACTGGCGTGACGCTCGCGTCGAACTCAATCAACGCCTCGCCTTTCCTGCCGCCTGCTTCGTCTTCGCGCTCATCGCCGTTCCTCTCGGCGCGCAACCTCGTCGCGGAGGCCGCGCTGCCGGCTCGCTTCTTGCCATCGTTATCATCGCCGGCTACTACCTCATCCTCGTTACCGGCGCGGGCTTCGCTCGCCAAGGCATCCTTCCTCCCTTCTTCGGTATCTGGGCGGCTAACATCGCCATCGCTCTCATCGCTCTTTTTCTTTTTCCTCGCATGGAGCGCTATCGCGGCGATGTCCGCACTCCGGAATTCGTCACTCGCCTCAGTGCCTTCTGGCGACTCCTTCGCCGTCGCACCGTCCGCGTCAAACCGCGCCAGGCTTCCACTCGCGTCCTCAACGGAGAATCCTCCCGTCCTTCCTATTCCAGCCTTCCTTCCATCCTCGACCTCTACATCCTCCGCCGCTTTTTCTACTTCTTCTTCGTCATCATGCTCGCGTTCATTTTCCTCTTCGAAATCTTCACCTTCTTCGAGCTCGCCGAAGACATTCGCCGCCACAACGTCCCCTTCATGATCGTTCTCGGCTATTTCCGTTACCTCATTCCCTATTCGCTGTACCAATTCGCGCCGCTCGGCGCCCTCGTTTCCACCCTCGTTACTCTCGGCATCCTCAGCAAGAACAACGAAATCGTCGCCTTTAAGGCCAGCGGCATCTCTCTCTATCGCATCGCTCTCCCTCTGCTTTTCGCCGGTTGCGCCATTGCTATCGCTCTCCTCATCCTCGACGACACCTATCTCCCCTACGCCAACCAGCGCCAGGACGCCTACCGCGCCATCATCAAAGGTAAGCCTCCACAGACCTACACCCGTCCCCAGCGCTGGATTTTCGGCGTCAACTCCAAGGTTTACAATTACGATCTCTTTGATCCCAAGGAAAAACTTTTCGGCGGACTTTCCGTCATCGAACTCGATCCCGCCACCTTCCAGATGAAACGCCGCATTTTTGCCACCCGCGCCGAATGGCTCGATTCCGAAAATACTTGGGTCCTCGAATCCGGATGGTTCCGCGATTTCTCCGGCGGCGCCGTCACGCGCTTCACTCCCTTCAAAGTCACTTCGCTCCCCGAACTCACCGAGCCGCCTTCCTATTTCAATCGCGAAGTGATCCAAGCGTTCCAGATGAGTTGGCGCGAACTCCTTCGCTACATCGAGGGCCTGCGCACCGCCGGATTCGATGTCTCTTCCCTCACCGTCCAATTTCACAAAAAATTTGCCTACCCGCTGATCGCCCCGATCAGCATGATGCTAGCCATCCCCTTCGCCCTCTTCGTAGGTAGTCGCGGTGCGGTCGGCGGTTTGGCTCTCGGTGTCGGCATCGGCATCGCCTATTGGGCGCTCTCCGCCTTAACTGAAGCTATGGGCGGCATAGGTCAACTCCCCCCATTCCTCGCCGCCTGGTCCCCCGACCTGGTCTTCTTCTTCCTGGCCCTCTACTTCTTTTTTAAGATGCCCACCTAATGTGGAGTGCGGCAGCCCAGCTGCCGCTTTTACAATCAACTTCACAACTCCTTAATTCCCAGTGCGCAACCAAAGCCCCTTAGCCCCGCCTCGCGGCCGGGTGCCCCATCCTCGTTTTCTGACGCTGCGTCTTGGGTTGTCCTGCTCTTGTAGGGACCGCCTTCCGAGGTTCCTTTACTTCCTTTACTTCCTTTACTTCCTTTACTTCCTTTACTTCCTTTACTTCCTTTACTTCCTTTACTTCCTTTACTTCCTTTACTTCCTTTACTTCCTGTACGTCCTCAACT
>Ga0074046_10000620_pt1 | contig 32549 bp, 25 predicted proteins | sample BogForMeECP23OM3_FD_94441 | JGI IMG/M metagenome (GOLD analysis project Ga0074046, IMG submission 94441) | Bog forest soil microbial communities from Calvert Island, British Columbia, Canada - Bog Forest MetaG ECP23OM3 | ecosystem: Environmental > Terrestrial > Soil > Wetlands ... | reverse complement strand
GGGCGGCCAGAAATCTGCCGAATCCGTAACGTATTTACTCCGCCCCAGTCACTTCTTCTCAAACAGTGCTTCCTCGATCAGTTCGCAAAGAATGTGTCCAGTTACGGGCATTCGCTTTCAGCCAACTCCTTCTGCCACTTTCATGCACACCCTCAATCCGTCACGGCTCATACCAGAAAACTGCGCCCTTCTCGATTGCCGGGAGCTTGTAGGTGATGCCGCTGGCACCGGCGGTTCCATACAGCGGTCGCAGGTCTCCTAGAAACGGCAGAAAGAATCCACGTCCCTTCGCCACTCCAGAAACGGTGACTTGCACTCCGGTCTGGGGCGTCTGCACCGGATTCACTCCTCCGCGGAGCCCCGCGAAGTTTGCGAAGAACACGTGAGGCTTTCCATCAATCCGGGCGATCGACGTAGCGATCATGGGGGAGCCAACTACGCGGATCGCCGAACCAGTCGCCAGTCTCTCTAAGAATTCGCGCTCTTGATCGGGGGTCGACGCGTCGAAGTCTTTTTGCAAGGCCGCGCTGTAATCCTTTCCCGGGCACTTGCGGAAGCGGAGGATGTTTGCTGCGGTGCCGAGTCCGGTGACATCCTCGCCCGTGATCATCAGAATCTTGTCGCGACCAACGTACGTCCGAAGCCACGCCCTCTCGCCCTCACTCATGATCCGCACATCGGGAAGAATCAGATTGCTTCCCTGGAATTCCGAAAGCGTGCGGGGAGTGACAATCTGAAACTCCAGGTGCTTCTGCATGAGCAGAATAAGGATTCCGCGATAGGAAGCAATGAATTCGTTCGCGTTGTAGTTTCGCGTCTCGGGAGAAAAGTAAACGCCGATCGGATCGATTGCTGTGCGCGGGCGGTAGAAGGTTTGCTCGTGGGCCTTGATCCAGGAAAAGATCTTCTTTCGTGTCGGCAGGTCGTTCGATCCTGCCATCGAGTGCCCGGGCGCATCCCAGAAGTTTGCGCCGGCCATGATCTCCGAGGCGGCCAGGTTCATCATCGCTTCGCGCGCATCCACTTTCTTGTCGCCGTCCCACGAGTAATTCAGGATCCAGGTGGCCTTGCCTTGGGCGAAGGCACGGAACGAGTGCATGCCTACCTGGTAGCGGAACCAGTCCAGCGGGGTTCGGGAAGAGGCCATGTGATCGCCTTCGCCAAATTCGTATTCGTGCGCGATCGCATCCACCACGGGATAGAGGCTGTAAACATCAGACCCAACCCGAACCGCTTCTTCCTCGATGCCGGGATAGATTTCGGGAATGGTCTTGATTTCAGGGTTGACTGATTTGGCGGTGCGGTCAATCTCCTGCATGAATGCGGTAATGGCTTGAATTCGGAAGTCGATCCACTTGCGAAAATTCGGATCAGAAAAATCTCCGAGCCTCACTGCTTTTCTGGCGTCGATCCCGGTCTGCTTCTGGAAAGCGGCAACGGTGTAATCGTCGAAGCTGGCCCAGGTGTCCTCCCACCCGTCGAAATGGGTCATCCAGTACGGGATGTCGACATAGATGCCGTCAATCCCGGTGGCGGCGATCTGCCGCACTCGCTCCATGTAGGTTTTGCGCCACCCGGGAGCATACGGACTGACCCAGACGTCCTCGTCGCCTTGCCTGATCCAGAAAGCCGCGCCACCGCCGAAGACGGCTGGTTCGCCGGTAATTTTGCGCTGCAGCCAGTCGGGATGATCCTTGGCAAGGGTGTGTGCGCTCTTATCGGCGTTCGCGGTAATGCACTCAGTCCCCGCGATGTAGACGAACGCCCGGTTCCCGGCCGCATGCGCCTTCTCAGCCACGGCGCGAATTGCCTTCAGCTTTTCTTCGGGACTGAGAAAGCTTTCGTAGCGTCCGGGAATGTCGTTGTCGACTTCGATACCAAGAACATCACCGTCCTGGGCGTTATGTACGATCTTGTCGGCATTGTCAGATTGCAGGCCGTAGGCGCCGATGCGAACGTAGTTGGTCCAATTCTGTTCGGCAACATCGGAGCCAGCAGCGGGTTTCAGGACATACATCAGCAGACAGATTGCGAGAGCACGGTTTTGTTTCACAGTTTCAAAGGCCTCAATCAGTGTCGTGAGTGATCATTCGAACGAAAGCTAGCCGGGGGCTAGGCCTCCGGTCTCCTGCGTTGCCTCCCGATTACTGCGGATGGTTTGTGATGTCGAAAATCAATCCCGTATTGTCCAGGGTAAGCGGCAGCACGTAGCTGTCATAGGTCGGATGATCGGCAGCGTCCAAGGCACGGATCTGGTAATTCAGGGTTTTGGTGCCGCCCAAGGTTGCGGTTTCGAAGCTGGCGGTCTGAACGCCGGGATCGACGATGTCGAGCGCGGCACCCGCGGCGACTTCCTTCCAGGTCCAGTCCGTGCCTGTGCCCGTGTACTGCCACAAGCGGGCGGTGCCGCTCTCGGCTTCGAACATATATTCCGCCCCAACCGCAATTCCGCCGCCGGTGTACCCGGTCTTCGATTTCTGATCGGTGTCCAGAAAAATCTGCCAGTGCCCAGTGCCCACTCCATCCCAACGAATCGAGGTGCGCCCGCGAAGCGGCGCGCCCTGCGAATCGAACGAACCGGGCCATGCACTGGCAAACGGGGCCTGCACTCCCTGCTGTTCCACCGCCGCAGCTTCCGCCTCCCAATATTGCGGTGGGCTCGCATACGGATTGCCCGTCTCCTGCGTCAGGTAAACCCAACCTGCGTTGCGCTGCTTCGCCAAGTTCAAGGCCGCCGGGAGTTGGTCCGCGCTCATTCCATAGACGATGTGCCAGAACCGGTCGGGCGGGTACTTGTGCACCCAGGCATAATCGACATAGTTGGTCTTGTAATTCGCCAGACCCTGGTCTTCCCAGTTCATCAGGATGTTGGTGATCCCCATCCAGCAGTCGCTTGGACTGTAGGTTCCGGGATTGAGCACGGTAATCCGCGCGCCCGCCTTCTCGCGCACGTAGTTTGTGAGTGCCTCGTAGTACAAGAACTGGGTGGGAAAAAATTGGTCGCTGGCATTGCAATCGGTTGAGACCTCATCGAAGAAGATGCCATCGACCAGATAGTTGTGGTACACCGAATCGATCCTTCGCCGGACAATTTTCGGATCGCGCGCGCCGTAGCCTGTGTAGGTATATCCGATCACGAAGATGCCATGCCTGCGGGCGGCGCGGATCGCCCGGTCTACGCTGGGATAATAGATTTCGTCGTCCCCATTGTTGAGGTTGACGATCATGATGCCGATGGCCTTGGCCCCCGGCGCTGCCCATGCTGCCCATTGCACCGACCCCGGGTCCTGATAGGACGGCACGCCGAGGCGCGTTTGGCCTGCGGCCATCACCGCCATGCATACCATGATGAGGCATCCGCTGAGCCTTACCCCGCGCTGCATATTGGTCATGGCTGAACCTCTGTCCATTTGTGAATCGACGCGCTCAGAACTCGAATCTCAATCCGAACTGGAAGTACCGGGGCGTGTACCCTGTCGCATCATTGGTTATCAACCCAAATTGGGAATTTCCAAAAGCCAAATTCGGCGGCGGCGAATAGTTGCCAAAGGCGAAGCGAGGATGATTTGCGAAGTTGAATATCTCAGCTCGCACGTCCAACTTCATGCCCTCCTTGGGCACAAACGACTTGTAGAGATTTAGATCCACGTTGTGGATGCCCTCGCTGCGCAGGTTGGAAAAATAGCGTGGAGCATTGCCCGGATTCTGGTCGCCAGGGTCGGCAAAACAGCTGGAGTTGAAGTAAGAGAGTGGTGTCGCGCTTTGCCAGCTCATGGCTACGTCATTCATGCTAGGCCCAGACTTGAGTTGGGGGCACACGACGTTGGGACGCTGGCTGCCATTCGCCAGCCGCGGGGTGGCCATACTAATCGCCATGGGTTGGCCCGATTGTTCCGTGATCATGGTTGCGATCGACCAGCCTCCGACGACGGCGTCGAGCGCGCGGTTCATATCGCCGCCAATCCATTGCTGGCGGCCGACGGGCATGTCGACGACAACGGCGGCTGCCAGACGCTGCGGCGTGTCATTGGCGCTGATGGCGTGCTCCAGATACAGGCGGTCCAATTGTTGCACCGTGCCGTTACCGAGCGCCCCCACCCAACTATTTCTGCCTGCCGAGGAATCGTCGGTTGACTTCGACACCGTGTAACTGCCATCGAAGCTGATGTGGTGCGTGGTGCGCTTCTGGAAACGAATCTGCATCGCGTTGTACCAGGAACTGGCTTCCTCCAACATCAGGCCTTCGAAGTCTCCGGCAAATTGTGGATAGGAATTGAGCAGAGTTCCCAAAGGGAGCGTCGGCTGGCCATAGTTCGAATCGGGCTCGTTGAAGCACGGGTTGGAGGGAGCTGGGGTACAAGGGACGCTAAACATGGGCAAGAACGGATTGGCCACCTGAGTATTAAGAAATTGGCTCACGCAACTGTCTGCCTGGCAGATCGAATCGGTGGGAGTTACCGCCGCCGAAATATTCGCCAGCAGAGCTGATGGGAGGAAATCCCGGTTGTTCGTGCCGGACCATGGTAGATGGGTGCTCCGGTTTGCGGAGTAGTCCACACCGAGCACGATTTCGCTGGGCAGTTCCCGCTGGATTCCAAGATTCCACTGGTAAATGTTAGCGTCTCGCGCCGCGGTCGTGCCCAGATCGTTATTGTTGACGTACCCCCAATTCGCCAGCTTGCCGTACTTCGTACCCTGCGGGCCGGTAAATCCGCCTGGAAACGGAGTTTCCAGGGTGGCGGATTGAGTTGCAAAATTGTCGTTGGTGAAGAACATGGTAGCGGTCGTGCGGAAGGCGGTGCCGGCATACTGGAAGTTTGTGGCTGGGCTCATTCCGAAATACACGCCGGCCCCACCACGCACCACCGTCTTCGAATCGAACTGGTAGGCAAAACCCAGTCTCGGTCCAACGTCTTTGCGGTACGTCGGAACAGTCCTGTTGCTGGAGGTGGGGAACACGGTAGTGCCAAGCAACTCCTCCGAGGAAGGGATACTCACCCCGTACGGCTGCAGAGCCGCCTGGGCACTGCTCAAGTCGAGATTGACGCCGGTGTCGGCGGTGAAATTGCTGAATTCGATCCGGTTATGGCGCTCGTTGTATGGTGTGCTCCACTGGTAGCGTAAGCCGAGATTGAGTGTGAGCTTTGTGTTCACCTTCCAGTCGTCCTGGAAATACAACCCGGTCTCCGCCGACCGGTTGGCCACCGAGGGGAAAACAGCGAGATAAGCAGAGGCGTTTACATTGTCGGCGTAACCAAAAAGGAGGCTGGCGAACGGATTGCCTGTCGGATTCCCTGTAACCGGATCAGTGTTGCTGTTCGGAGTCGGCGAGGTGACGAAATCCGTAAAGGTGAAGAGGCCATTCGGATTCGACGGCTGAAAGTAGTTATTGTAGAACAGTCTCTGCTCCCCGCCGAACTTGATCAAGTGCGAGCCCTTGGAAATCACCAACTGCGACGAATAACTGTATAGAGTGTGTGCAAAGGTGGTGTTGATGCAGCACTGATCGAAAAGATCGGTCCACGGCGATGTCCCCACCATGTCGAATGTTGGCATTTGATCTATCCCGTTGGCCTGCTGGAGCACGGCCGGCAATCCCTGAACGCCGCTTGGCAAGGAAGCATTGAAGCTGGAGATCGAGGGAATACCGGATGTCGACACTTCATGCACCCGGTCCACAGCCAGGTGGTTGGTCCAGACAATCCTTGGGTTGACGGTCCATGAATATTCGAACGAGCCGTTTTGCACCGTGGTCGGACCGCTAGCGATGCCGTCGCCTGAAGGGCTATCAAAGCTGTCTCCCAGAATCAACGGACTGGTGAAATTGCTCGAGCTCCGGCTGTAGCGACCGTTAACGCGCTGCTTATCATTGATCTGGTGGTCCACCTTGATGTCGAACTGGTAGCCCGGTGAATTCGCTGTAGTGCTGAAATTGAAGTTATTGAATTCTCCCGGGAGGTTGGGTTTGGGATAGAGATTGAGGACGGCCTGCCCGATGGGATCAATCTCGGTCGAGGGTATCACGTTGCCTTGAACCGGTTGCCGGCATAGACCGGTCGCTGGCGGGGTGCAGGCAACCCAAGGTTGCGTCGGGTCATATATCGGATTGGGAGCGGGGTCGGTGGCAGTTGGGGCAAAATTGCCTGACCGCTGTGCCATCGTTGGCACGGACGCGACCGAGCTGGCCGCAGTGAGGCTGCGGACTTTCTCAAAATCGACGAAGAAAAAAGTCTTGTTTTTCCGGATCGGGCCACCGATGGAAAAACCACCCTGGTCGCGCCGGACGTCTGGTTTGGGACTGGGTTCGGGGTTGAAGAAATCGCGGGCGTCCATCTGCGGACGCTGCAAGAAATACCAGCCGCTGCCATGGAAGGCATTTGTCCCGCTCTTCATGGCCATGTTGACGACGGTGCCTCCGTTGTTGCCAAACTCGGCCGAGAAGCTGTTGTTCTGGACTTTCACTTCCTGCATGCTCTCGACCAAGGGCTCGTAGTAAACGTTGGAGTTTCCTCCCTCGCCCGGCTCCGGCGCGCTAATCAAGGCACCATCCATCCTTACCTCGGCGGTGGCGTTGCGCTGCCCGTTGGAAACGAAGTTGGTCCCCGTAGGATAGCCATCCATCGTGCCCGACCCTGCTACCTCGGTCACGCCCGCCGATAAGAACATCAGGCCGAAGAAGCTGCGGTTAATCAGAGGGAGTTCCTTCACGTATTCGCTGGTGATGTCGGTGCCCAGCGTGGCGTTGTCCGTGTCCAGCAGCGGCTGCGTGGTTGTAACGCTGATAGAAGTCGATGTCCCTGCAACCTCCAGCTTGAAGTTCAGCGATGACTCCTGATCGACCGCCAGAACCACTCCGGTCCGCTCCACTGCACGAAAGCCGGAGGCCTCGACCTTGACGGCATAAGAGGAAGGGCGCAAATCAGTGAAGAAATATGAGCCTTTGTCGTCGGTATGCGCGGAACCGGCAATGTTCGTGCCGACGTCGCGGATGGTCACCGTGGCATGGGCGACAACCGCTCCCGTCGCATCGGTAACCACCCCGCGCAACTGCGCCCGGTACGATCCCTGGCCCCAAACGGACAGAGCCAATCCAAGGATTGCGACAAGGCAGATGGCGGAGGATAAATGAAGGCGAACCGACAAACATTCTGGGATGCGCATGAACGACCTCCCGCAAAAGACAAGGTATGCAGGTTTCGAATAATTTCGTTCAATAACTTTTAATTCCGTTTACGATCGAGTGTCAAGCGTAAAATCCGGGCAGTGCGGGTTCGGGAGCGTCGCCAGTGTTTGACCCTGATCTTTATCTTGGGAGCTTCGGATCAGAACCTTACATGGCCGTCTCAGGGTCAGTCTTGGGGAGGAATCTCACAGCGATCAGGGCTTGTCTTGCAGGTCCTTCTGCCGGGCCTTTTCTCTGGCTTTGGCCCACCGCACCTTTCCTGCCACAGGTTACGAGTCTTTGACCCTGGCCCTCTGCTTGGCAACCAGGCGCTGCATGAACGTGAGCCCTTCCTTTTTGGAGCTCGACACACCAAAAGAGGTTGTTAATGTGACTAATGGTCATTGTCGGGATCCCAGCCCAGCCGCTTAATCGATATGAAACGGCGATGTACCGTTCAAGAGCCGCGAACTGGTGCGACGTTGGCGAACTTGAATAGCGGCCGCGTTTCCAAGCGTGTACTCATGACTTGTCCGCCTTTGCTCGCGATTCTTCCAGGCTGGCAAGCCGCTGTTGGACGTCCGTACTTTCGAAGGCTTTCAAAAGGGGTCCGGCCATGTAGGTGAGCGTGCTTGCAATCCTCGGATCCATCTTTTTCGCCAGCACATCGACCATGGCTTGGGCCAGCAGGTTCTTGACCTCTTCCGGCGATGACGGCGGGGCGATGGTGATTGGCTCAGCGTCCACATAGTGACGGTTCTTGCGGCCGCCCATCCGGCCGAGCTCGGCAGCCCGTTCCGGGTCTCCGTGAAAAGCACAGAAGAGTGTTCCCACGACCGCTGGCGCTCGGCATTCCTTTCCGAGCTCCGTTTTCGCGCTACATTTGTCTGACATCTTGTTTCCTTCGTATCCTCGCTGCACGGCATCGATTTCGAGCACTGCGAGCCTGGAGAGTTTCCGGACTACGTATAGCGCGGGCGCCAATACCTTCCGAGCCTTACCGGCCGATCCCTGGGCCGCGGATCTTCGGTCATTTGCAGATAGCGAATCAGGCAACTTGTCAAATCACCTTGCGCGGCCATGGGCGCTATCGCTTCCCGTGCAATGAGTTCCTGGGGCTTTTCTGAAGATGTGATGAACGTGTAGATCCCATATCGGGCACTGTCGACCACGTCGTCCAGCGGATCACCCGTAACCTTCACCAAATCACCGGATCGTTTGTCGTCATGTATACGGCTCGGAATCGCTTCGATCAGCTTCGGGCAATTGTCGGCGATCTGCCATTCGCCCGTCTGCAACTTCCGGTACATCAACTGCCAGCCGCCGATACGATCATTGGATGCGGCCTGCACGCCGAGATCGTAATCATCCAGAATCTCATTGATCTGGTTGGCGATCGTATGACCATCGCCGATGTTCTTGAAATTTGCCGGGTCGAGATACACCGCTAGAATCTTTCTACGCTGACCCTGTATCGTCGGAGCAACGAAACACCCGACGACTTCCTTGGCGAACTCGTACGCAGGTAAGCGTTGAGCGACGAACTCCCCAATGGTTACAATCCTGCCACCTTCGGTACACACGTGTAAGTGGGCGGCCGCGCTCGATTTGCCAAAGCCAAAATCAAGGCTGATGAAGCAATAGTCCCACCAATTCACTGCAATGCTCCCATAAGGAACGACCATTTTCTTGGAGTCCCAGTTGGCAAAGTACGCGCCCTCAAGCGCGCACCAGCACCCCTGTTCCATAGCCGCGGAAAGGGAGCCAGACATTCCGCGCAAACGATAGACATATTTGTCATCAAGCAGGTTATGGTCGGTGAGGCGGCCGGGAATGAAGGCGACGGAGAAACCGTTGCCATCGGCGTCCTTTAAGGGCTGTTGGTCGGAAGGCCAACATGCATCCCAATATAGTTTGCCCGGCTCCGCACATTGCCGGGGGGTGTGAACAGGGCAGCCTCCACGGAGGAACATTTTCTTGTGAAAGGCGGCGCCAGTCTGCCCAGGGTTACTTGCCAGGCGCATGCGTAACCGTAAAGCTCGGTCGGTAGAGCTAAGCCTGCCTAGCATGTTCCTGATCTGATACTCCGAGTGAAAAGTCGATTCGTCGAAGCCGATAAAACTGTAGCGGGGCCCCAAGTACTCCCAGATATCCTGATCGGTAGAAATGTAGGCAAATCGGATGGTGGCACCGGATGGAAATGTCCAAGTCAACGTGGAAGACGAGTACTCCGCACCCATTGGTCTGTACAAGCGGTGTGATTTGTCCACGATGTCGGAGTGCTGCGTCAGCCTTTGGCGAAAGATGATGGCGCGAAGGTTGGGATTGCACGACTCCCGCGCAGCATCGACGAGCATCGTTTCGGTTTTCAAAGAACCGGCGGCGCCGCCGAAGAAAAGGATATCGGCCTTCGATTCCAGGGCAGCCTTCTGCGAGGCAGACTTCGGGGACCACCCAGGCGGGTAGGCGTTAGCGCCGATGGCGGTGTCGTCCTTCTTGCGGCACAATTCTTGTTTGTGTCGGGCTTCTAAGCTTTCCAGTCGGGTTTTGATCGTTGCCATAAGCTAGGGTCCCTTCGTGTTCTGGGGTCATTGTGATACGCTTTTGCTTAATGGTAAACCGTGACTACGCGTATACGGGTAAACTACCGTTAAGTCCGTACTCGATGTTTGCGGTCCACAGCCCGCGGACCCGGACGGGCGTCGATTTGCCTGTGCCAGCACAGTTCAGGCTGGTAAAGACGGCTTTGGTTGGGCAGGATCTGATCGGCGAGCGCGGAGGCGACTTAGATTACGGGTACAACCCATTCGAATTATATGGTGCGGCGTCTCATGCGAGAGGGCAGCCCCTTCCGCCTCACTTGGTGTTTGCGAGCTTGGACAGGACCGTTGTTCAGGACGCATGCGCGTTTCTGGACGCATACGGCCCCTTAGAGGGAACGAATCAATACGACATGCTTACCGCAGACTGCAAGAGCAAATGGGAGGAAGTATCGGCTCAGCGTAATTCGCCCGAAGAACACTTCCGCGCCATATTGGGCCAGGTTCCTCTTCTCCCCCCTCCACCGATACCACAGGATTTGTATCACTGCTATAACCTGAAACAGTTCTGGGAGGCTCAATCACGATTTGAGCTGGCATTGCGCCTTAGCAGCGCTTTGAATTCTCCTACCGATCAACTTGCAGAGGTCCAGCGGGCTCTCAGACGCATGGACGAAAAATGGAATTTCGAGGGACCAAACGCGGAACGCTCGTACATAAGGCGTGCGCAAGGGCTGGTTTTTGAGACCTTGAACTCGAGCCTCCAAACAATGCCGCCCCGGGTCACCAGAGATCTGAGCAGTGCGACCGCAATCGCGGGTGTCTGGCCCTGCTACGCGCTTTTGGACGCGATGTACTTGATGCTCTTTTTGGACATTGCCAGTCGTGGAGCGCGCATTGCACAGTGCGAGAAATGCGCAAGACTCTTCTACACGGATCGGGAAAAGGGAAAGTATTGCTCCACGGTCTGCGAAAACCGCGCCCGCGCCCTGCGCGCCTATCATCGACGGCGGGCCACCAAAGAGACAACGTAGGAGGGTTCCACCCACGGACTACTCATTGGCGTAATCTCGTTTACCCGCGGCTCGAGATCGACGCGATTCGCGCACCTGCGCACGCACGAAAACGCACGTTTGCACGCCGCGAAGCTCTGAACCGAGGCCGTCCCAGGTCAATCTTGGGGAGGAATCTCACGATGGTTAGGTTTTGTCTTGCAGGTCCTTCTGCGGGGTTCTTGCTCTGGCTTTGGCCCACCGTATCTTCCCTACCACAGGTCACGAGTCTTTGACCCTGGCCTTCTGCTTGGCGACCAGGCGCTGCATGAACTTGGGTCCTTCCTTCTTGGAGCCCTCAACACCTTCGTACAGGAACATCTCGCAAACCTGAGACAGAGCCCTCTGCTCGTCAAGCGCTATGCGCTGTAGCTCACGTTTGAGTTCCGGAGAAACCCGAAAAGCGATGAATTCGGTCTTGGCCACACTCGAAATATAGCTGTTTGCGTAATCGTCGGGCAACACCATTTGACAAAGTTAACAGTGTGATGTATGTTATCATTCGATAACATAGGAGGTTTGATGAAACTCTCCAAATTGGACACAAGATCGGTTTTAAATTTCAAGAGGTTACTTCGGGAGAATATTCGACTTGCCAAGGGAACTGCGCCCTTCTCACGCCGTGCCACTGATCTTCTCGCGTCCATCACAAGAGACTTCCAGTTTTCCTTTAAGGCGGGCGAACTCCAGATCATTAACGGCAACTGGTACGTAACGCACACAGGGCTGCTGCGGCTGGCGCGCCGCAAGAGATGTAGCGGCATCCATGTTGAAGCCGTCGATTCGCTGTGCGATTCAGGAGCGAATCGATTTGTCCTTAAAGCCACTGTCTTTCCGTCCAAGGGCTCCTCCGGCTTTGTCGGCTACGGCGACGCAGACCCATCTAATGTTTCCACCCTCGTTCGTGGCGCCGAGATGCGCGTGGCCGAGACGCGAGCGGTCAATCGCGCCCTGCGCAAGGCTTATGGCATCGGTCTCTGTTCGGTCGAGGAAATCGGGACCATGCCGAACACTGGAGAAAAGTTCCCTCCGCAGAACACGAACGGCAATGGCAACGGTACCGGACCCAAGGTCCGCGACCGCCTCTGCCAGATCATCCGGCAGCACAAGCTGGACGCCGAGCTCGTAAAGGCCTACGCCGTCGACTTCTGCGGTACGAAGACTCTCAGAGATGCGACCCGCGAGCAAGTCGAGAACTTCGTCCAGCAACTGGCCGACTGGGCCGAGAAAGACCGCAATGCCCTCGTCTGCCAGCTCAACAGCTACGCGGTGCCGAAACAGGAGGTGGTCGCATGAAACGCCAAGTCCCTGGCCTTGCCGAAACTGCCCGCGATTCGCGCCCCGAGATTCCCGATGGCGTCTTCCTCGTGCGCGTCGATGGTGCCCAGTTCCGCTGGCACGCCCATAAACCGTTCTACGTCCTCCGACTCTCCATCCTTGAGCCCCGTCCTCTAGGCGGGCAGTCCATCGTCGGTCGTCTCTACTGCACCCAGAAGGCGATGTGGAAGCTCGGCTGGTTCCTGCGGGATTTCCTCTATGACCCGGAACTTCTGGCCCACGAGCAGGTCGACGAGAAGGCCCTGCCCGGACTCCGCGGTGTCGTCAAGATCAGCCACACCGTCATCAACGGCATTTCGCTCATCAACCTCGACGGCTTCGCCCCTGCCAGCCAGTGGGAAGAACTATCCGCAACTCCGATATCGAGCGTTCCTCGCTCCAACACCGCGGAGGCAACCCGATGACCTACTCCTACACCCAGATCAGCCAGTACCTTAGCTGCCCGCGCCGTTACCGCCACCGCTACCTCGACGGCTGGCAAGAAAAAGACACACGCGCCGCCATGCTCTTTGGTCGAGCCTTCGAACAGGCCGTTGCCGCCCTTTTTCGCCGGGAAGACCCGGCCGCCGTGCTGTTCGAGCAGTGGGGCCTTTCGAAGGGAATGGGCCTGACCTATTCGGGCAACGATACTTGGGATCGCATGCTGCAACAAGGCATCCAGTTGCTCGAGCGCTTTGCCCAGGACGGCCGCGTTCGCATTCGGCGTCCTCGTTCTACGCAGCAGATTCAGTTCAACCGAACCCTGGCCTCTGGCAACAATTTCGTCGCCTACATCGATGCCATTGGTGAACTCGACGGCACGCCCTGCGTTCTGGAATGGAAGACCACCTCGGCCCGATATCCGGAAGAGCCGGCCGGGATTTCCGCCCTGGATCCGCAACTCGTCTGCTATTCCTGGATGACCGGCATCGACGAAGTTGCCCAGGTCGTTTTCGTTCGCAAGCGCCTGGTCGAGATTCAGTACCTGCGTGCCACGATTACCGAGGAACAGCGCCAGGAGTTCGCGACCCTGGTCGATGACACAGCCCGTCGAATCGAGTCGGGACTGTTCCTGCCCCACAGCGGCATCCGCTTCCCCCAGAATCCCTGTACCACCTGCCCCTTCCTCGGGCTCTGCCTCGACAAGCCCGACCTAGTCGAAGCCGGGCTCGTGCGCAAGCCAGGAGTGGATCTTGGTCTGTTTGACGAACTTGTTTACTAGGTATCCGCCAATGCCGCCCCAGCTCAATCGCAAGCGCGCCCTGTTCGTCCTCACCAAGATCGACGAGATCCTGGCGTGGGAGAAGCAGAAAGAGGCAGAGCGCGACACCCGGTTCGTCGATTTGGGCAGGTATCTGTGCGAGGTGCGGGCAGGACAGTACTGGAGGCTGGAGAATCTGAAGTCGTTCGACGAGTTCCTGGCGAGGCGGTTCCCGGAATCGCGGAGGAAGGCGTACTACCTGATGTCGATCCACGAGCACCTGCCGCCGCAGGCGCGGAAGGATCTGAAGGAAGTGGGATGGACGAAAGGGCTGGAACTGGCGAAAGTGGCACGCAGGGACGGTCAGCACTTCGATTGTGCAACCTGGTTGCACAAAGCTCGCTCCATGCCCAAAGAAGACTTCAGACGAGAGGTGGAGAAGGAACTGACGGGAAGGGAAGAGGAACCGTCGGAGTTGATCTACTTCAAGGTCTACAAGAGCCAGATTCCGGTGATCGAGCAGGCGATTGAGACGGCGGCCCTAATGCTGGGCACTGACAAATCGCGTGGTTACTGTCTGGAGATGATCTGCGCTGACTTTCTGGCCGGCGCGCACCTGGACAATGGCAACCCGGAGATTCTTCTGAACTCGATTTCCCGCTACTACAGGTTCTTACCCGGCGAACAACAGCAGGCTTTCCTCGAAAACCTGCGTGAGAAGGCGTCCTGAGGATGATTCGCTCCTCACGCCTTCGACTGGACCCCTTGTCGTACGAAAGTCTGCGGCAGCAGGTTCTGCGCCGCGACAGCTGGAGGTGTCAATCCTGTGGCACGATGTCGAATCTTGAGGTGCACCACAGGGAATTCCGCAGCCATTCGGGGGCCGATTCAGAGGAGAACTTGATTACGCTGTGCACAGCATGCCACGCCACAGCACATCGCCATTAACGCCACGAACGGGCACCCTCCACTTCACGTTTGGTACTTTCCATGACGGCGCTTTTCAGGCCGCATTCGACTCCGGAGCAAGAAGCTGGCTCATGTCAGTCTGCTGGATCTAACGAACCGATGCTGCGACAGTTACTTCGATCAGTTGAGGGGGGTAGTCGTCCTGATTGAGAGGATGCCCAGCACTGGTTACTTCTTTCGCGGGATTGCACATCATCACTGGGCAGGGTACATGTCTCGGCCCGATTTGGCGGTTCGAGTATAAGCCTTACTCCATGTCGATCGATCTTTGCGAAGAACCTCTCATTCGGGAGTGAGCAGGGAACTGACTTCCTTCCACGTCAGATATCCTCCGTTCGCGCCTGACGATATACTTATGGCCAATGACGGCAAGCCAGAATCGCATACGCTATCATAAGAGCTGGCCCCCGGAGAGTTTCCCGCAATGAACCAACTCGAGTTCCATCCCCCGATCCGCACTGAAGCAGCGTCTGAAGGCGCTGCCAATTCTTCCGCGGTCATGGGTTCACGCCCTTATCTTCCGGTTCTGTTGTTGCTTTTTGTCGGCAGCGGCTGTGCCGCGCTGATTTATGAAGTGGTCTGGTTCCAGTTGCTGCAACTGGCAATCGGGTCCTCCGCAGTCTCCCTCGGCGTTCTGCTGGGAACGTACATGGGCGGCATGTGCGTGGGCAGCCTGCTGCTTTCCAAATACGTCTCCTTCCGCCAGCATCCGTTGCGCGTCTACGCGAAGATCGAATGCGGAATCGGCGGGTTCGCGATTCTGGTGTTGTGGGCGATCCCGTATCTGGACAAGATTTACGCCGCGGTCGCGTCGCATGGGCTGCAAGGAATCGCGCTGCGAGCGGTGTTCGCGGCGGTCTGCCTGATTCCCCCGACGCTGCTGATGGGCGCTTCTCTGCCCGCGATGTCGCGCTGGGTGGAGGCCACGCCGGAGGGCGTCTCCTGGCTTGGTTTCCTTTACGGCGGCAATCTGGCCGGGGCCGTCACGGGCTGCCTTCTCGCGGGATTCTATCTGCTGCGCGTGTTTGACATGCCGACCGCGACCTACGTTGCGGCGCTGATCAACGGCGCGGTCGCTCTCACCAGTTGGTTGCTGGCCAAGCGCACGGAGTTCAGGGCGTCGCCCGAGATCCAACCGGCGGCAGCCACGCCGCGAGCTCAAGGCGTGTGGGCCGTGTACGTGGCGATCGCACTGTCTGGCATGTCCGCCCTCGGCGCCGAGGTGGTCTGGACGCGGCTGCTCTCGATGATGATCGGCGCGACAGTCTATACCTTTTCGATCATTCTGGCCGTGTTCCTGGTCGGACTGGGCATCGGCAGCGCGGGCGGGGCTGTTCTGGGCCGAAAGTCTCCGCGCGCAGCGCTCGGCTGGTGCCAGTTGCTGCTGGCCGCCGGCATTGCCTGGGCCGCATTTTCGGTGGCCGATTCGATCCCGTACTGGCCCATCATTGCGCAATATTCCACCAGCGCCTGGTTCAACTTTCAAGTGGACCTGGTGCGCTGCTTCTGGGTGATTCTCCCGCCCGCCGTTCTGTGGGGCGCGAGTTTTCCATTGGCCCTGGCTGCAGCAGCCGCGGGCCGGCAGGAAGATCCGGGCAAACTGGTCGGCGAGACGTATGCCGCCAACACGATCGGGGCGATTCTGGGCGCGATCGGCTTCAGCCTCATCTTTGTTCCGTGGCTGGGATCGCGTAATTCCGAGCGTCTCCTCATTCTGTTGGCCATCACCAGCGCGCTCCTGGTGCTGATGCCGCTCGCCCGGAACTGGCGGATGACCGCAAGGGTGGCTTTGTTAGCGTCAACGGGTCTCGCGGTGGTGTTGGCCTGGAAAGTGGATGCAGTGCCGTGGCTCGCGCTAGCCTACGGGCGGCAGATGCTTATTGCCGTGGGGCCAGGCCATCCTCTGTATCAGGCCGAAGGCATGAACTCCACGATCGTGGTTTCGCAGCCCGATACCGGCCAGATCTCCTTCCACGTCAGCGGGAAGGTGGAGGCCTCCACTGAACTGAAGGACATGAGGGTGCAACGCATGCTGGGGCATCTGCCCGCGCTGATACATCCCAATCCACACTCGGTGCTCATCGTGGGCTTTGGGGCCGGCGTCACCGCGGGCACCTTCGTCGTACACCCGGAAATCCAAAAAATCGACATCTGCGAGATCGAGAAAGTGATCCCGCCCGCCACGTCGTACTACTTCAATGTCCAGAATCACAACGTGCTGAACGATTCGCGCACGACCGTTCACTACGACGACGCACGGCACTTCGTACTGACCTCCAGCGACAAGTACGACATCATTACCTCGGACCCGATTCATCCATGGGTCAAGGGCACCGCAACGCTGTATTCGCGGGAATACTTTCAGATTGTGAAGGACCACCTGAACCCAGGGGGAGTAGTTACGCAGTGGGTGCCGATCTACGAAAGCGATCCCGCCACGATCAAGACCGAACTGGCGACGTTCTTTGCAGTTTTCCCGAACGGTACCGTCTGGGCGAACGACGCCGACAACAGGGGCTATGATGTTCTCCTGCTGGGACAGAACGGACCCGCTACGATCGACCTGGATCAGATGGCCCGGCGCTGGACCGGCGCGGTGGCGCAGTCGAATGGCGAAGTCGGGTTCAAGTCGCCTGTCGATTTGATGTCCACCTACGTGGGGCGCAACTCAGAACTGCAGAAGTGGACCGCCGGCGCGCACATCAACGGCGATATGGACCTGCGCCTCCAATATATGGCCGGCATGGGTCTGAACTACAACAGCGCGAGCACCATCAGGTGGCAGATTTCGGAGTACTACAAATATCCGGACGAGATGTTCACGGGATCACCGGAATTGCGGGCCGAGGTCCAACAGGCTCTGCACTAAGAGAAGCCGTCGGGGGGAGTCCCAACCCGGCCTGTGCTCTGCTCCTCAACAGAATGTTCCTAGATAGTGGTCCTTGAATCCGAGCCGCGATTAAGTTGTAATCCTTGGTCTGCCGCATGCCCATGCCATTGCCGAGTGCCATGGCTTTCTTGATGTCGGTATCAGCGCCAGTGAGATCGAAGTCGTAGCGGCGACAGTCGTAGCCGCTGATTTGTTCATCGCCGACCTCGCCGGGCGAGACGCAGACCCTTGGCCCCTAATTGGAGAGCGCGCGCGCCCTTTGGTGTGCCTGTCCAGCAGGTTGCGGCTGTCCAATGGCATCATAGAAGTCACCCAGTGCTTGCCAGAGGCTCGCATCATTCGGTGCTCGGCGGATTGCCTCTTGCAGCACCTCGAGCGCCCGTTGCTGATCTCCTAATTCGAGATACGCCGCGGAGCGGCCCTCGGCAAGCTGCGCAAAGAACTCCGGGTCCAAATCCTGCCGCCCCTGCGCAGCCTTTTCGGCCTTGTCGTAGTCAATCAGAGCCTCTCCAGGGTGCCGCAGCTTCACGTCAATCGAGCCGAGTTCGGTGTACTCCTTGATTGGAATCCCGGACAGTTGGGTCGCTCGATAGATGTAGGGTCGCGCGTCGGCATAGCGGCCATGTACGTCATAGAATTGGCCAACGTTATACAACAACCACGGATCATATTTTCTTTGCGATAGAGAGATCTTCAATTCGCGTTCTGCATCTCCAAGGCGGTGTTGTGAGTTGTAAAGCAAGGCAAGGCTCAGACGCATTGTCGGCTCTTCGGGGCAAATGGCTAGGCCGTGATTCAGTACGTCCTGCGCCTCGCTAAGGCGCCGCAAGGGCAATAGAACGTGACCCGCGTTGGCATAGAAATCGCACAGATTCCCACGCGATGCGTGCGGCGGTGCAAAGTTCTGGGTTTGGCAATTGACTTCGTATTTGTCAATCCACGGCTGATTTTCGTGCCGGTTGCGAAGCAATACGATCGAAACCTCATCCAGATACACGGGGCGCCACTGCCGGCTCTGGCATAAGGACAATAGAACCTGGGTTTCGATGCCATAGGATCGACCCAGCGGCAAGAATACGACATTTAAATTTCTACGATCCGACTCCGCTTCCCAGACCGGCGAGTCAAGCGAGGAAGACAGCAGGTTCTTCTGTTCAGCCCAGACCGTGGAGCTCACGCCACGTCCGTCAATGAAATCGCCGTAAGTAGGACCTAGCCGCCAAGCAGCAAATCCGCCCAGATTATAGGGGTGGAAGATATTGCCGGGCAGATGCTCGCGCTGAATAAACGCGGCAGCGCGTTCCGGGAACCACCAGGACTCTCCTGTGCCAAACCTCATTTCAAAACTGAACATGTGATAAAAACGATTAGAGGCAAGATCGGCGATGCGCACACACGTCAGCAGGCACAGAAGGCTGGCGGCAATAACAGGCATTACGCGTAGAATGCCAGACCATTTGGCGACAAACTTCGCTTCACTTTGTTTCTTTTCCTGAAGTCCTTCGGCCAAGATTGTGCTGCCCACCACCACGACAACACAAGCGAACAAAGCTTGGTAGCGAAGATGCTGTATCGAAACGTAGAGGGCCGCGGCCATCAGCAATACCGCTCCGAATTGCCGGCGCCAGAGCGCCAGAGCAATCACAACCACAGCCACGAACGCCAGCCACCAGTAGCTGCTGAGAGGATCGCGCCAATCCAGCGCCTGGGCCAAGCTAGGGAGGGTCAGCCGTACAGTTAGTAGTTCCACCACGTCGGGGCCAGTGCCCGGCAGACTGGATCGTGGCAGGCCCGCGAGGCGAAGCGAGGCTTTGAATATCCTGAGGCCATACGGATTGAACAGGGTAGCAACGACGGTTGCAGCCAGCGGTGGTCCGGCCTGTTTCAAGCGCTCCAGCACCGCCGGTCTCCGGCTCAGAAACAACAGGTCCAATCCCTCGATTAGAAGATAGGCGGATAACACACCCAGACCTGCGATAAAGCCAGGATGAAGATTGACCCAAAGCAGCATCAGCAAAGGCAGAATCCACAGCCGCGACGGCCCCGGGCAAGGTTCGCCTTGGCTGTCCGGAACAACAGCGCCACTCCGGTGAAAGCGCCAAAGGCGGACAAGAAAAACTGCGAAAAACAAAGTGGTAAAAAGGTCGGCACGGGGCGTAGCGCGCTGCGCCAAGCCAGGCACGGCTATGATAGCCAAACCCGCAGCGATGCCGCTCTCCTTTCGGGAAGGGCTGCGCAGGAGGCAGGCAACCATCGCCACTAAGCCCAGCGTGCAAAACCAACTCAAGCCTGCATGTCCCCAGGCACTGAAAACACCATAGAGCAGTACGCCAGCAAACGGCGGATAAATCCACTCCATTCCCGCTGAGGTGTAGGACAGGACGTCTGTGTGGGGAATTACATGATGCTGCACCACGTACCGGCCCGTAGCCAGGTGCCATCCCATGTCGAGATCGAAGACCGTGTGCAGCCCAGCAAAAAAAGCATACAGCAGGGCCAGGATGATCAAGGCCAGGTTCACCCTGCGCCGCGTGAGACGAAATCGACCACCATTTTCCACTTGCGGCTTGCCTTGCGCCGGTCCTTTCAGCTTTGTCCCATCCGAAGCATTAGGGCGGCCAGAAATCTGTCGAATCCGTAGCGTATTTACTCCAGCCCAGTCAACTCTTCTCAAACAATGCTTCTTCGATCAGTTCGCAAAGAATGTGTCCGGTTAAGATGTGCGCTTCCTGGATACGAGGTGTCTGATCGCTGGGAATGCAGATGCAATGCTCGACTGTGCTATGCAGCTTCCCGCCGGTTTTTCCGGTCAGACCCACCGTGACGAGTTTCTTCTCACGAGCCACGTTTACGGCTCGCAGCACGTTGGAGGAGTTCCCGCTGGTACTGATGGCGAAGGCGACGTCATTAGGACTGCCGATCCCCTGGACTTGACGTGCGAACACGTCGTCAAAGGAATAATCATTGCCGATGGCGGTTAGAACGGAAGAATTCGTGGTCAGCGCCCAGCCCGAGAGGCTTTTGCGTTCTTTCAGAAACCGTCCGCTCAGTTCCGCGGCCAGGTGCTGGGCGTCCGCGGCACTGCCGCCATTGCCAAAGAACAGGACCTTGTTCCCGGAGCGGAGGCTCTTCGTCATTGCCTCCGCTACCTTGACCACGGCGCTCAAGTACGCTTTAGACTCCAGCAGACTCTGCATCACCGACGCGCAGTCGCGAATTCTGGCGAGTGCCAGAGACTCCGCCGTATCAGCGTTCATAGAACCTCTCCGGCCGCGTATGGACCTTCACGAGCTTGCACTGGATTGGGCCTCGCCTTCCTGTAATCGGTCCCGCAATGGTTCCCCCGCGCCATACTCGAAATTGATCCGCTCCTGCTCGACCACCAGCGGCCGCTTCTGCACCAGGGTATGGATGGTTCCGATGTATTCCCCAATGATGCCCATAAACAACATCTGGATCGACATGAAGAAAAATACACCAATAACCAATGGGGCGATGCCGACCGAGAAGCGGCTCCAGAAGATCAGTTTGTAGATGAGGTAGGCCAACGACACCAGAACCGAAACGAGCGCGCCCGCAAAGCCGGAAAAAGTCACCAGTCGCAGCGGCACCTTAGAGAGGTTAGTGATCCCGAGCATCGCCATGTCATAAAGCGAATAAAAATTGTTCTTGGTGATTCCGCGACTGCGTTTGGGTTGATGATACGGAATATCGAAATGCCGGAACCCAGCTTCCGCGATCATGCCTCGAAAGTACGGGTAGGGATCATCGAAGTTCTTTATGACTTCCACTACCTGGCGGTCATACAGGCCAAACCCGGTATAGTTCTCGTAGGTTTCCACTCCAGAAAGACGATTCACCAGCCGATAATATTGCTTCCGGATCCAGAACATCAGTCTGTGTTCATCACTGGTCGACTTTACAGTGATCACGACTGGGTATCCCTCTTCCCACTTACGGACGAGGTCCACGATCATCTCCGGCGGGTCTTGCAGGTCCGCCACAATGCCGATCACCGCGTCTCCGCTTGCCTGATACAAGGCGTGCATTGGCGACCTTATGGTGCCGAAGTTGCGTGTATTGCGGATCACTTTGACGTTCTTATCCATGGCAGCGAGGGCCTTGAGCTCATTCAAAGTGTTGTCGGTCGACGCATTGTCGATAAAAATGTGTTCGTACTTATAGTCGCCGGCGGCAACCACGGCAGCGCGCACTCGGAGGTACACCTCGCGCACGTTTGCCTCTTCGTTATAACAGGGCGTCAGGATGGTCAGTGTCTTGGGCATGATCTCAGACATCGATCGCAGCTAGGCACGTCGCAGTCTGCGGTTCGGAATGGCATAGCAAACTCCCTCCCAACACTCTTCCGCATAGCGCCGTAAGAATAAATGGTACTCGGGTGAAATGGAGTGGATGAGATTCGGTATCTGCCAAAGGTGCTCGCTTCGGTGATACGTACAGATCGCGAGCACAGGCTGATGACGTCGTAACAATTCACTCGCCCCGGCAAGCGCTTCTGGTTCCGCGCTTTCGATGTCCATTTTGATGTACGTGGGTATCAGAGGCCACTCGATGTCATCCAGGCGGCGGCATTCGATCGCCGATCCCGCATCGGATTTCACGTTCTCGGCCGTGACGTGCGAGGAAGCAGAACTATTGAAAGCAAAGGAGACTGGGCCACTGGTGTTCCCGACGGCATAGGGCATTACCGTAACCCGATCGCTGATTCCCATGGCTTTCATGTTGGAGGCTAATGCCTCCCGGTTTACCGGATCGGGCTCGAAAGCGAAGGCATGACGGAACCTGCCGCCCCAGTGGCCATTGAAGCTCCGGATGCTGTCGCCGTCAAAACTGCCGCAATCGACGAACACTTCATCGGAAACGGGCGAGAGTAAATCTCCGGGAAAGTACGTGTCATTCGCGTCCAGTTGTGGCGACAATGCCGAAAAGTCAAGCCAGTACCGCCAGAGCAGCTGTTCGCGCAGTTCGCGCTTCGAGAGTTCATCCCCCAACGTGGCGTAACATTGCCGGATATCGTGACACTGTTCTCGAAATCTGTGGGGCAGTTCGAGTCCACATTGCGGGATGAAAATGTCAGCGTACTTCCAGAGGAGTGGTGCGCAGGCCACCACCTGCTGACAGCCTAACGATGCCAACTGGCGACGAACTGAAGAGCCTTGATATATGGTGACGACAAAGCATGCCGTCTGGCCGTATCGTTCGACCGCTTCAGCGGGAGGCAACACGGGAAGCCCAATCACCTGCTGCTGCCAACGATCGCGATTGTTGTCGGCAAAGGCCAGGGGCTCAACTCCTGCTTTGCGCAGTCCGGCAAGGACGCTCTTGCCCAGAGGCCCGGCGCCGAATAGCACCAACCTTTCGTTAAGGGGGCTCGCGAGGTCGTCGAAGGCACTGCGCTCTCGCGCCCGTACCGTGTCTGGTGGCTCCGCCTCGATTCGCCCCAAGATGGTTTCGAGTTGCTCCACGTCGCTGCTGGCGAGCGCCTGAGTTGGGGTCACTGGCTCACTCCGATTTCGTTTTGCTCGTCGAACCTTAGCGATTCGACGTCGATCCCTTCGTGCCGCTCATACCAGGCATAAAGGTCCCTGATCGCGGCCTCTAAATCCCAAAACTGATATCCGCCCATTTCCGTCAGCATACGCGAGTTGTCTGCCGAGTACTCCGGCCCGATGCCTTCGTTCACGACCGACATATTGGGATTACGCCCCGAGACCCGGGCAATCACTCGGGCTAGCTCGGTCAGCGCCACGGGCCGTCCGGTGCAGACGTTGTATACCTTGTAGCGGGCGTCATTCTCTAGGAACCACGTCGTCAGCTTGACCAAGTCTTTGATGTACAGGTAATCGAACACGATATCCTGCCGCAGCACAATCGGCAATCCTTTCAGCGCGCGGCAACAAGCGTTGGAAATGAAACGCACGGTGTAGTCCTCGTAGGCGCCAAAAACTCCGAACAACCGCAAATTGACGATTTGGTCGGAGCGTTCGATATATTTAGCGCAAATGTACTTGGAAAATCCGTACGTGTCCTTGGGCACACGGGTATCGAAATAGTCTTCCCGTACTCGCGCCGGCAACTGAACGCGGTCGTACTCCGCACCCGACCCGAAGTGAATCATTTTTCCGAATCGTCCCTGATTGCGCACGAGATTGAAAAACATGCGGCAATTGCGGTCAAACAGATCCGGAGGAGCAGCCACGCGCCGATTCGACCGCGTGGTCGCGGCATGCACGATCACGTCGAAACTGTGCGCGCCGAGATAATCGCGCACCGCCTGCTCGTTCAGCAGATCCAGTTCGGCCGAGGAGGGCGCCATCACCTGGAACGTGGAGGCAAGTTGCTCCGCCAGATTTCGTCCGATGAATCCCGAGCCGCCGGTGATGAGTATGCGCATTAGGCAGGCGTCCGAAACGAAAAATTCTTATGCCCCAAAAAGTTGTAAACCACGGCAAAGACAGTCACGACAGCGCCGGCAATGTAAGGGGCCTCGGCAAAAAAGCGACTGTTGTGCCTGATCAGGAATACGAGCACGGGGAGCGCGATCAGGCCAAAAGCAATTCCACTGCTGTAGACCGCGACGCAGCGCATCCATTCGCGCAGGTAATTGCCCTTCGTCTTGAACACGAACCATTTATAACCGAAGTAGGCCACGGTGATGTTTAACACGCTGGAGAGCAGGGAAGCCCAGATGTAACTATGAGGCACAATGGGATTCAGAACCGCCGTGAATAGCGCGAACATGCCGTAACCGAACAAGGTATTCCAGGCGCCCACCAAAAGGTAGCGCCCGAACTGCCCGGGCGGAATGTGACCCGTGATTTCCGCGCGCCATTTGTTGGCAAGATCTGAAAGGCTCATCTCTTTACATCTTTACACAGGCAAGACGCCACACGGGAATACTAACCGAATAGCCTTGGCCGAGGCTCTCAAAGCACGCCATTAAGTGCGAGCAGTTGTACGGGAAAGATTTGGCTCAGTTCATGGGGGCGGACCTCACTTGCCATTGTGACATCTGCCACATACAACCGTGGGGCGCTCGGCTAAGGTCGCGCAATGACCACGGCACCGAAAACCCGAGGGTCACAACCACGGTTCGGGAAGTCCCGTCTGTTTTCTTTTTCCGAGGCGGCGCACCTGTCGATGCTCAGCCCACGCACCGCCATAGCTACGGTTTACGGCAAGATTTCCGGGAAGACTCCCAGCTATCCGCGCATGATTTTGCTGAACCTTACGAATAGGTGTAATTTCGCCTGCCCGATGTGTGCAGTCGGCGAGTCGAGAAGGCAGGAACTGGCTGCAGGAGCAGCTGATCTGCAATTCGAGCTCATCAGTGATGTCATTCAGCAGTCGCGCAGATACGGGTCGATCTTTCACCTGTTCGGCGGGGAGCCTTTACTTTACAAACGTGTCCACGAGGTGATTTCGCTTGTGCGTCGTAACCACATGATTCCGTTCCTAACCACCAATGGGCTGCTTCTGCAGAAGCACGCAGCGAAATTGGTGACCAGCGGACTTGCGGTATTGCATGTGTCATTGGATGGCTGGGATGACGACTCGCAGACTAAGAGAGGGAATGTAAGAGGCTCATTTGACCGCATTATCGCCGGCGTGAAAGAAGTGGCGCGCTGCAGGACAGGTAAATTCCCTATCGTGCGCATGTCCACCGTTGTGACAAAACACAACTATCATTCCTTGGACAAAATACAACAGGTGGTCGCCGGCCTAGGCGTCGAGGAATGGACAATCGCAAATTACTTCTTCGCTGTTCGGGGCGTCGCTGAGGCTCATAACGAGTTCAGACAGAGAACTGGTATTGGAGGAGCGCTGCCGCTGCACGTGATAGATGGTGATCACTATTTGTCGGAAGAACAGGTTTTAGACTTGAGAACGTCGCTCGCAAGAATACGAAAAAACAATGAGCGTCACGCAATGAGAATCGACTATAGCTGGTCGACTGATCTAAATGCGTATTACTGTTCAGCCAAAATCCCAAGCGCCGACTCGAAGTGTGATTTCCCGTACTCAAGGCTAGACGTTCAGCCGTCTGGCCTAATGGGTTTCTGCGGAGGTGGACATACGATAGGTGATTTGCACTCAACCACCGTCAAAGACGCATGGTCAGGAGAAAAAGCGAGCCATTTCCGAGACATGCACCGCTCGCACGGTATTTTCCCGATGTGCTTTCGGTGCTGCGGAATTAAAGACACGATCTCATTTGCCGACAAAGCGTTCGGGGATATTCAATTTGAGCCTGGGCAGGCGGCATGAGGACTTTGAGAGCTTAGGCTTCGCTCCTCAGCCGATTCGCGGGGACGGCATAACATACCAATTGCCATCCATCGACGTCATGCGGGCGCAAGAACAAACGGTAGTCTTCCACCAGTGTGTGGATGAAGAGCGGAATGCGCCACAGATCGTTTTGCTTGTGGTAAACGCAGATGGAAAGAATCGGACGGTGCGTCTGAATCGAGCGGCGAGCGCCCTCGAGCGCGTCAAGCTCAGCCCCTTCGATATCCATCTTGATGAAAGTGGGTCCGGCTTCGGTCGCTAAGTCATCAATCGGAACGCACTCCACCACGACATTGCCATCGGCTGCAAGCTTGGCGCCTTCGCCGCCGCCCGCCTGAAAGCGCAGTTGGCCGCGTTTAGCGCCCACGGCGACATTCAGCGCGTCAATCCTGGATGCAACGGGCGGCTCCAAGGTACCAACCCACTTCGTAAGACGATCGAAATTCTCCGGGTCCGCCTCAATCGCGATAATCCTGGAGAAAGCAGGATTTCTGCGGATCACCTGTTCAGCCGTGTCTCCAGTGTAGGCGCCGCAATCCACAAAGACTTCGTGATCGTCGATGCAATACAGGCTGTCCAGGAAATACGACTCTTCTTTGACCGGGGGTCCAAGGGCGTTCTGATCGCCGAGAGCGCGCCATTTCAGGTGGTTCAGATATTCCTGGCGCGAGGAGTCATCGGCCCACAGGGACGCTGCCTTGCGCACCTCGGCCGCTTGTTCGTACAGCTTGTGGGGCAGATCCTGGCAGAAATCGGGCAACAATCGGTCGGCGAACTTCCAGCGTAAGGATGCCGTGGACTCGACGTGCGTACATCCCATACGCTCCAGCATCGCTCGGCTTTCCGGGTAAGAGTGCCCCAGCGACCAAATGGTGACCAGGAACAAGGCCGATGCTCCATACCGCGCTGCCGCATCCTTGGGCGACAGAACCGGAACTCCGTCCACGTTCGATCCCCACTTGGACTGGCTGTTGTCGGCAAAGGCCAGGGGCTCCACGCCAATGCTGCGAACGCATTGCAGAGCTTTACGCCCAAGGTTCCCCGCGCCGAAAAACACTAAACGATTTCCGCAACCCGCTAGCAGCGTGTCAAAAACCGATTTCTCGCGATCGCGCACGGCACTCAGCGGCTCACTGAGAATCCGATCTAGTTCGACGAGGTATTCGTCTGCTTTTGTTACCGTCATTCGCTTACCGGCTCCACGATCATGTTCTGAGCGAACTCGTCGCGATCCAGGAAGGGCCACAGATCTTCCAGAGGCTTGGAAAGGAATGAGCCGTCGGGACGCTGAATCGAGGTTACGCGCGGAGCCCTGATCTCATCGGGAATGACGTGCACGTCGCAAAGCACCGGTCCACGACCGCGCAGAACTTTACGGACAGAGGCACGCAAGTCCGCTTGACCTTCCCCTTGGCCTTCGATCACCGCTGTCTTTAGCCCATAGGCGCGAGCGACCTTACGATAATCAGGGATCGACACACCTGTTTCAGGACTGCATCCGATGTTGGGGCAGCCAAAGTAGTTGGTTTGACTGGCCCGAATCGATGCGTATCCTTGGTTGTTGAGAACGAAAAGCTTAATCGGCAGTTGCAGGTGCGCGATGGTCGCCAGCTCCTGGATGTTGAGCTGAAGCCCGCCATCACCGTCAACGCAGATCGTCTTCTTGCCGCTGCCAAGACACACGCCGATACTTGCCGGGATGCCGTACCCCATCGCCCCCAATCCTGCCGTATGAAATACCCGGCGCCCTTTTCGCGCCCGGTAGGCCAGCAGAAAAACTTCAATGGCGCTCCCCGAACTTCCGGAGACGACTCGGTCATTAGGCCCAGCTTCCTGCCCGATGATCTCCGCCAGATGGTACACACTGACCAACCCCGGAGCGCGATGCTCGGGCAAAACGATGGGATAACGGGCCTTCCAGTCCTGACACCGCTTGATCCACGCGCTGCGATCTTTGTCTTTGTCCAGTACAGAGCCGGCTTGCTTGAGCATCTGGTCAATAAAGGTCCGAGCAGCGGCGCAGATCGGATTGTCGATAGCGCCTTCCAGCTTGCGCAGTTCCGCCGGATCGATATCGACGACAGTTTTGTAAGCTCCGCGCGCGAATTGATGAGGATCCCAGCCCATCAAGGGCGGGTCGAGACGCGTTCCGATCACGAGAACAAAATCGGCATTCTGCAGGGCGAAGTTCGCGCCACGAGATGCAACCGTGCCGGGACGGCCGACGAACAGCGGATCGTCATCGTCCAACAAATCCATGGCCATCCAAGTCAGGCCGACCGGGACATTCAAGCAACGCATAAGTTTCTCGAACGCCGCCGCCGCACCGGAGACTCGAACCCCATTCCCAGCGAAGATGAATGGCCGCTCAGCCCGGTTCAGCCGATTAAGCACATCGCGAACTTTGGTAGCTAAGTCGTCTTGAGAGTGCTGCGACAACTCGGCAGGATCAAAGCCGCGCATCGTATCGGTCTCAATAGGCGCAGCCTGGACGTCGATCGGAATATCGATCCAAACCGGACCCGGTCTTCCAGTTCGAGCCAGGTGTACCGCTTTTTCGAGATGGTAGCGAATGCTTTGCGGATCCTCGATGGTCACCGCGTACTTCGTAATCGGTTTGACCAGAGAGACAATATCAACCTCTTGACTGCCTCGCTGGCGCACTCCGAGAGACGTGCCATCCGGACGATACATGCGGTCGGCGCGTTTCACCTGTCCCGAGATGACGAGCATGGGAGTCGAATCAAGCCATGCACCGACCACGCCCGTGATCGCATTGGTGCCGCCAGGGCCAGTCGTCACCAGGGCGACGCCAAGATTGTTCGTAGCCTTCGAATAGTTTTCCGCGGCGATTGCGCTCGCTTGTTCGTGATGGTTGCAGACGAAGGTCAAATCGCCGCACCGGGCGAGTGCATCGTTCAAATGCATGGCCCCGCCACCGGTGAGAAGGAATACGTGCTTCACGCCCTGCTGGGCGACAAAGCTCATGACATAGTCAGCGACTTTCATGCTCTCCTAGCGAACCGGCTTTGCGGCCTTGCGGGCAGACGCGAGCAACATGTCCACAACCTCGCGCACGGCGCCGTTGCCGCCGGCGAGTTTGGTGACCACCTGGCAGTGTTTATGGATCGAAGGGCGCGCATCGGCAGGACAAGCGCTGAGACCAACGATGCTGAGCGCGGGTAAATCGTTGACATCGTCCCCAATGAAGCAAATCTCCTCGAGGCGCAACCCGTGCCGCTCCGAGAACGTCCGCAGCGCGGCGGCTTTGTCCTTGCAGTCCTTGTGAACGTCGCTAATCCCGAACTTACTGGCAAGCCGGTCAACCAGCGGGCTGTTCTCGCCCGACATCAGAGCAATCACCATTCCCGATTTTCGCGCCAGCGACAGACCCATGATGTCGGCAAAGTGAAAACGCTTCCATTCTTCGCCATTTGGCCCCCACCACACCCCGCCGTCGGTGAGCACTCCATCGACATCCATGGCGATGGCTTTTATCTTTGACGCGACCTGGGATGCGATCTTCGGCACGATCTTCGCCATGAACTTCGCCACTATGCTGCACCCACGCGCCGCAGCTTCTTGATGATCGGTTGCTCGCGCTCCAGCACTCGCTTGACGCCGTCACCCATCGATTTTTCGATCAAGCGGATGTCTCGAACCAGGCGCGTGATGCCATTCGGTTCGAGCGACGCGGCGTGGTCGGAACCCCACATGGAGCGATCGAGCGTGATGTGCCGCTCGACCATGCAGGCGCCGAGCACCGCAGCCGCAACACTCGAGGGCAACCCGGTTTCGTGGCCGGAGTAGCCAACCGGAACGCCGTAGCGATCTCTCAGAACATCGATAACCTTCAGGTTCAATTCTTCGTAGTAGGCGGGATACGTACTGCAAGCGTGCAAGATGGCGAGATCCTTTTTGCCCAGAACCTCCACCGCATGGTCGACCTCTTGGATCGTACTCATTCCGGTCGACAAGATGATGGGTTTGCCCACCCCGCGAGTATGGCGCAGCAGGTTGTCATCGGTGAGGGATGCGGAAGCGATTTTGAAGCAGGGAACTGAAAACTGGGCTATGAAATCGACCGATGCCTCATCCCAGCAAGATGCGAACCAGTCAATCTTGACTTCGCGGCAATAACGGTCGATCTCGCGATACTCTTCGATCTCGAATTCGAGGCCGCGCTTCAGATCGCCGTTGGTGGGTCCAAAGGGGCTTTCTCTAGGCTTCGCCAGTTCCTCCGCCGTGTAGACGACGTCGATAGTTCTCTTCTGAAACTTGACCGCGTCACAACCGGCGCCCAGGGCCACGTTGATAAGTTTCTTCGCCAGATCGATATCGCCGTTGTGGTTGATTCCGATTTCAGCGATTACGTAGCAAGGCTTCCCAGGTCCGATCACCCTGGACCCCAATCGAATCTCGGTAAGCGGGCTGGAGGAATGGCTTTTATTTTCGTGCGGCATCGGAGAGTACCCCCTTTGAAGCGATTTCGTTGATCGTTTCCAGAACGTAATCCAACATCGCCGGCGTCAGACCGGGGTATACGCCAAGCCAGAAGGTTCCGTTCATGACGCGGTCACTCGCCGCCAGTTCGCCCACTACACGATAGTTGAGATCCGCATAGGCGGGTTGACGGACCAGGTTGCCGCCGAACAGCTGGCGAGTGGCGATCTTTCTCCCATAGAGGAACTCAATGAGCGCGTTACGTGAGAAGGGAGCTGTCTCCCTTACCAGAAGCGGAAATCCAAACCAGCTGGGGTCGGAATTCGGGGTTGCTTCGGGCAGGACGAAATGCTCCTCGACGTTTTTGTCTTTCAGTCCTGTCTTCAAGTACGCAAAGTTTCGCTTTCTCGCCTCAATGAATGCCGGTAGTTTCTTTAACTGCGCGACGCCAACGGCCGCTTGCATGTCAGTAGCTTTGAGATTGTAACCGACATGCGAATAAATGTACTTGTGGTCATACCCGTGGGGCAGTGCACCCAACTGCCAGTCGAAGCGCTTGCCGCAGGTGTTCTCTTTACCTGGAGCACACCAGCAATCACGGCCCCAATCACGAAACGATTCGACGAGCGTGCGCAACAGCGGCTGGTTGGTCAAGACGCATCCGCCTTCGCCCATGGTGATGTGGTGCGCAGGGTAGAAGCTGACAGTTGCAAGATCGCCGAAGGTTCCAACTTTGTCGCCGCGATAAGTCGAACCGAGGGCGTCACAACAGTCTTCGACCAGCCACAAGCCTTGCTTCTTCGCGAATGCGGTCACGGCATCAAGATCGAACGGATTGCCCAGCGTATGCGCAAAGATGATGGCTCGTGTGCGGCCGGATAGCGCTGCTTCGAGGTAACTGACATCCACGTTGAACGTGGGAATTTGAACATCGACGAAGACGGGAACCAGTCGGTTCTGCACGATCGGATTGACCGTGGTCGGGAATCCCGCAGCCAGGGTAATGACCTCGTCTCCGGGTCGCAGCCGCCGGTCGCCCAATTTGGGTGAAGTCAGGGCTGCGATCGCCAGCAGGTTGGCCGACGAGCCCGAGTTCACCAGCACCGCCTCGCGCACACCGACGAATTTGGCGAACTCACGTTCGAACTGTTCGGCAAAGCGCCCGGTGGTCAACCAGAAATCGAGCGAGGAGTCGACCAACAGTTCGAGTTCCTGTTCGTCGAAAACACGGCCGGAAATAGGGATCTGGGACGATCCCGGCACGAACTCGCTAGCAGGGAAGGCCTCACGGTAGTACTCGCCCACCAGGGCGCGAATCCGCTCGCGCAAGTCATTTGCCCGCAGCTCGTTCGCTCGTGACACTACTTCAGCGCCTCCCGGTACCACGCGATGGTCTTTTCCAATCCTTCATCCAGCGTGAACATGGGCTTCCAGTTCAACTCCGTGCGGGCCCGCTCGGCGCTCAGGAACTGATGGCGGATCTCATTCGACGCCTGGTTCTGAATTTCGGGCTTCAACTTCGATCCCATTTTCGCCAGAATGGCATTCACCAGCTCAAGCACGCTGATCTGCGCTTCATTCGAAAAGTTATAGGCCGCGCCGCAAAGCTTCGAATTCTGCAAAAGCTTCTCTGCCAGTAGCATGTACGCCGCGGCGCCATCTTCCACGTAGAAGTAGTCGCGCACGAATTTGCCGTCAGAACGAATAATGGGTCGTTCGCCGCGAATCACGGAGCGGATCGTGCCCGGCACAACGCGGTTCCAGTTCAGGTCTCCACCACCGTAAAAATTGCCGCAGCGCGTGATCGCCACTGGGACACCAAACGTGCGGGCGTAGGACTGCGCAATCAGGTCGGCGCACGACTTGCTTACGTCGTAGGGATGCTTCCCCTGCAACGGCATGTCTTCCTTGTAGGGAAGCACCTTCTGATCACCGTAAGCCTTGTCCGAAGATGCGAGGATGACCGATTTCACCAGCGGCGAACGACGGCAGGCCTCGAGAAGATTCCACGTTCCGCGAACGTTGCTCTCGAAAGTTGAAAGTGGATTGCGGTTGGCGATTCCCACGATCGTCTGGGCGGCGAGATGAAAGACGACTTCGATCTCGTATTCGCCCAACACTCGTTCGAGCAGATATGGACTGCTCAGGCCGCCGCGTACTATGTTGACGCGGTCCGCTAGCCCCCGGTGCACAAATTCGCTGGCGGGAACCCAGTCGCGCACCAGCGCCGTCACCGACGCGTCCTGTTCCAGCAGGTGTTTCGTCAGCCATCCGCCGACTAGTCCCGTGGCACCAGTGATAAACACGGCACGGTCACGCCAGAAGCCGTTCTTCATTACTTCCAAACCTTCCAGGGCGCTTGGCCCTTGCTCCAAAGCTCGTTCAGGTACTCGTACTCGCGATACGTATCCATCGCGAAGAAGAACCCCTCGTGCTTGTAGGCCATGAGTTCTCCCTCCCGCGCCAACCGCTCCAGAGGTTCGTGTTCGAGGATACAGTCGTCGCCACCGAGATAGTCGAACACTTTCCGGTTGAAAACGAAAAAGCCCGCGCTGGCAATCCCCTCGGTACGCGGTTTTTCCAGGAAACTCATGACGCGGTTCTTATTAGTCTCGAGCACACCGAAACGCGAACTGGGCGAAACAGCGGTGACGGTGGCCAGTTT
>Ga0074046_10000619_pt1 | contig 32555 bp, 28 predicted proteins | sample BogForMeECP23OM3_FD_94441 | JGI IMG/M metagenome (GOLD analysis project Ga0074046, IMG submission 94441) | Bog forest soil microbial communities from Calvert Island, British Columbia, Canada - Bog Forest MetaG ECP23OM3 | ecosystem: Environmental > Terrestrial > Soil > Wetlands ... | reverse complement strand
TCCTCGCGGCTATCCATGAAGTAGGTGAGGTGGTGGAAGCGCCCGTGCGCTCCGCTGTGATCCTTGGTAATAGCCACATCGTAGGACTTCAGCGTAGTGGCGAGCCAGGCTCCCATCTCCTGTTCTTCCGGAAACACGATCTGCTCAGTGACACGCATGCCCAGCATGTCTCGAAAAAAAAGCCGGCAAGCCCGCACGTCATCCGCCAGCAGGTTGATATGGTCAAGCCGTCGCGGAGCGATGCCGTGCGCAATATACTTCTGCGGCTGGTTCTTGAAGTAAGCGCGATTCTCCTGCGCCGGAGTGAACCGCTCCGCCGCAAAGTAGAGTTCCAAAGCGTGGCCATCGGGAGACAAAAAGCGAAAGGCGCGCCCATGCCCAAAATCGCCGTCGTGCCATTCCCCGGCGACCCCACTCTCCAACAGGAATCCGGCCATCGACTCAAGAACCTCCGCGCTTCGTGTGCGCAATGCCAGGTGCCCGAGTCCGGCTTTAGGCGAGGCCGTGAGTTTCAACGTGTAGCGAGCGTAGTCTCCCCAAGCCCGCAGATAGACGCTCGATCCCGATCGTCCGCTCTCGTGCAAGCCCACAATATTCTTGAAGAACGCCACGCTCTCCTCGAACTTCGGAGTGAAAAGTTCAACGTGCCCAACATGCGCAATATCCTGAAAAGAGGGTCGGTAGGTCATGGTAGTCTCCTGCCTTGAGTTCTACGTTTTTCCCATGTGTCGAGGGAAAAGGGTCGCGGCAATAGAAGTGTAATATGCCGGGTGCCCCATCCTTGCGCGTTCCGTGCTGGGGTGCGCCACTTCTCACGCTTTTTGAGAAGTGGCCCTCGCTGTCGCCACCCGCCAGGTTATGGTTGTCCGCAGGCCACTCTCAAAAGCGAGAAGTGGCGCACCCGCAAGCCGCATCCCTAGGCTAGAATCGAGCCACACGCGGATCTGGCGGGCCTTCACCGGCGCATCGATCTGCTCTGAGGTGACCTCATGCGCTTGAAGCCCTTTCTGCTCGATGCTTGGTTCGACACCTACGAACACGGCATCGAATTCAATCTCGCCGCTAGCGCCGGCCCCACTTGGACTGCCAACGAACTCCTCGACCTCGGCGGCGAAGCCTCTCGCCAGCGTTACCTGAATCACAAAGTGGGATTCGGCCGTCCCGCGGGCGCCGACAGTTTGCGCCAGGCGATCGCCGAGATGCAGGGCGTCAGTGTCGACCACGTCCAGGTGGTCACGGGCGCCTCCGAAGCCCTCCTCGTGCTCATGTGGCTTGCCGCCGAGCCCGGAGCCAACGTCATCGTGCCGCTGCCCGGCTTGACGAACTTCTCGGCGCTTCCCGAGTCGCTCGGCCTCGAGCTGCGCTGCTTCCGCCTGCGCCGGGAAAACAGCTTCCGCATCGATGTGGACGAGATCAAGCGTCTCGCCGATTCGAAGACCAAGCTGATCCTGGTAAACAGCCCGCATAACCCGACCGGCGCCACCATCAGCGACTCCGAGATGGAGGCTCTGCACGAGTTCACCTCCCAGCATGGCATCCAACTGATTAGCGACGAGGTCTTTCACCCCATCTATCACGGACGCGAAACCAAGTCCGCCGCGCGCCTCCCCCATGCCACCGTGATCAACGATCTATCCAAGGCCTTCCCGCTCGCGGGAACGCGCACTGGATGGATCATCGAGCGCGACCCCAGGCGACGCGCGCAATACTTGACCGCCCGCTCCTATTTCACGGCCTGCAACAGCAGTCCGGGAGAAATTCTCGCCGAGATCGCCGTCCGCAACCACTCCACCGTTCTCGCGAGGACGCAGGAAACTGCCAGCCAGAATCTGCAGCAACTGGATCGCTTCATGGCTGCGCATCGCGACCTTCTCGGCTGGATCCGCCCGCAAGGTGGAATGACGGCCTTCCCGTGGTTTTTAAACGGCGAGGACACACGCCCCTTCTGCCAGGCCGCAACCGAGCGCGGAATTCTGTTGGCACCGGGAGATTGTTTCGACGTGCCCTCGCATTTCCGCCTCGGCTTTGCCGCGTCAGCCGACAACTTTGCCCAAGCACTCGGCCGCATGGCAGAGTTCGTGAAGACGTGGTCTGCGAAGATGGTTACCGCGTAGGAAATCTGCCAGGTGCCCCGGGCAATCGCACCCTGCTGAACTCGCGAGGGTGCCGGGTGCCCCATCCTTGCGCGTTCTGTGCGCAAGGGTGGGATTCCACGCCCGTGTCAAATCTTAGGATTTCCCGGCATCCGTATCGACAGTGCCAGAAGCCCGGCCCACCAAATAATGGGCAATGTAATAAGTACAGAGTAAGAAGTACACTACTGTGGCTATCTAACCGCAAACGACCCCGAGCATTATCACAGACTTACAACCCTCACTTCCGCGCCTTCTTTCTCCCCTCAATCTTTCTCTCGTCGCTCATCACCTTCCGCAGAGCCCGGTTGATTCGCGTCTGGTAGCCTCGCCCGGCCCGTTGGAACCATGCCAGCAGGTCGGCGTCCAGCCGCAGTGTCACCGGCTTCTTCACCGGCTTGTACATGCCGGCCCACTCCTCCGGCAGGTACTGCGGACGCTTCCTCGACCCCGCCGACGCCTCGATTTTCGTCACTTTTCGCGACGCCCTGGCTCGCTTCGTAACTCGCGTTGTAACTCGCTTCGATTGTTTCATTTGAGTCCTGTTGTCCGTACACACTTATACTAATATAAATTACTGCATAATGTTTCACGTGAAACACTTCTCGCATTTGTAAGAAACCGGCCGCCCCCCCTACATTCCCGGAAACTTCATCCCCGCCATGCGCCGAGCGAAGCTCGGCTTGCCCATCTGCTTGAACATTTTTTTCATCTGCGCGTATTGCCGGAGCAGGTTGTTGACTTCCTGCACGCTGGTGCCGGAGCCGCGCGCGATGCGCTTGCGGCGGCTGCCGTTGATGGCTTCGTGATGGTTGCGCTCATACCCGGTCATGGAATTGATGATGGCCTCGACGCGGTTAATCTGTTTTTCGTCAACCTTGTCGGCAGCTTTCTGCAGGCCGGAAAACGCACCGATACTGGGCAACATGCCCATGAGGCTTTGCACCGATCCCATCTTGCGAACCTGCCGCAACTGATCGCGGAAGTCTTCGAGCGAAAAGCCGTCCCCGCTGAGGACTTTGGAAGCAAGTTCGTTAGCCTTCTTCTTGTCGATCTGCGACTCGGCTTTTTCGATCAGCGAGAGGATGTCGCCCATGCCAAGAATCCGCGAGACGATGCGGTCGGGATGGAAGGGCTCAAGCGCGTCGTATTTTTCGCCGATGCCAATGAACTTGATGGGCTGACCCGTGACCTGGCGGATGGAGAGCGCCGCGCCGCCGCGGGCGTCGCCATCCATCTTAGTAAGCACGACGCCGGTAAGCGTGAGCTTCTTGTGGAATTCGTCAGCGGAGCGGACGGCGTCCTGCCCGGTCATCGAATCGGCGACGAACAAAATTTCCTGTGGATTAAGCAGCCGCTTGAGCGATTGCATCTCGTCCATGAGCTGGTCGTCAATGTGGAGACGCCCGGCAGTATCGACGATCAGCACGTCGCATCCGGTGTTGATGGCTTCGCGGCGCGCTTCTTTGGCAAGCCGCTCGACGGTAGCCGTATTGGCCTCGCCGACCTCGCCTTCGTAAAGGTTGGCCTTGATCGCGGCTGCAACCACTTTGAGTTGCTCGCGAGCCGCAGGGCGATACACGTCGACGGAAACCAGCAGCGGCCGGTGGCCACCATTTTTTAGCCAATTGGCCAGCTTGCCCGAGGTCGTGGTTTTGCCCGAGCCCTGCAGCCCCGCCATGAGCACGACGGTCGGTGGTTGCGACGCGAATTTTAACTTAGCCGTGTCTTTGCCGAGGGTTTCGACCAGTTCGTCGCGGACAATCTTGATGACCTGCTCGCCGGGCGAAAGCGCGGTCAGCACTTCCTGGCCAACAGCTTTGGCCTGGATGCGGTCGATGAGGTCTTTAACGACTTTGAAGTTAACGTCGGCTTCAAGCAGCGCCAGACGAATTTGTTTCATCGCCTCGGCGATGTTCTCTTCCGTGAGGACGGCCTGTCCGCGAAGAGACTTAAAGGCGCGCTGGAGTTTTTCCTGGAGATTTTCGAACATAGGTTAATTTCTTTATTTTACCAGTGGGAGCCTTATGAAATCGCTCCTACCGACCACAATGAGTTTTCTCGATTCTCGGCGTTTTGACCTTTCCGAAAACTATGGCATGCTGAAGTCGATAAGCGAGACCAACCGTAAGAGGACGGTCGAGCAATCCCAAAAGGGAGCAGATATGACAGTACAGCCGTGGTTTGCAGATCCAAAGGAACGAGAACGAAGACTGCGCGAGAATAGGAACATGGAGTGCGACGCGCTGAATCGCGCAATCTCCGAACGATCCGATCTTGCGGTCGACGGAGAGCCTAAGGCATGGGGAGACAGAATTGAGCTGACTTATCGAATTCGACGGGTGAATCGCACCGACGGACAGAACGATCTCTTCTTTCTCTCTGGACCGAAGATACCAATGACGCGGGCCGAACTAGAGCTGCACTTTAGAACGCAACTCGCGCCGCATCTTGAGTAGCTGAACGCTTCGCGTCACACCCGATCCCTCCAGTATCCGGGCCTCCGCCTACTGTGGGCGACGGCTACGATACTCACGACGGCAGGTTCATCCAGATAAATGATGGAAAACGGGAAGCTGTATAGTATGAACCGCCGAGTCCCATGCACATATTTGGGCCAGCGTTGCGGTGACTCGACAATCGTTTCAAGAGCATCATAGACAGCCGCCAAGAACCGGACACTTGCCTCGGGACTGCGTTGCAGGTACCAGTCGTCGGCGGCCTCTAGTTCCAGCCAGGCTTGCGGATCGAAGCGGTACGGCTTATTTCCCGGCATCCGCCAGACGGGCCGCCAGGCGGCGGCGCACCTCTTCGTACGGTATCATCTTGGTCTTCCCGGAGCGGATGTCATCGACGCGGCGCTTGATTTCCTCCGACCAAGCTTTCTCGGCACCTTCTTCGGCGGGTTCCTCGTCGACCTTGCCGCCTAGGTTCGACATCAACGAGTTTGCCAACGCTTCTTGCTCCTCGACTGATAGGGACAAGGCTCGTTGTAGCAGCTTGGAGACTTCCGGGGTCAGTTGCGCCACACTCTACCTCACCGTCCCATCTTACGCCTTGTTACTCCACCTTCGGCCGCACCATTTCAAAGCGCTCGGTGGTTCGCGTGTATTGCATGCCGCCCATGCGCCCGATCAGATCGAGCGCGTTCCGGTCGATGCGGCCTTCTTTGATGTGCTGCTCGTTGATGTGAACGGAGACGATTTCTCCAATCACCAGGCTGCCGCCCTCGGGAGCGGGATTGAAGTCAAGGATCTGATGCAGCTTGCATTCAAAGCTCGCGGGAGACTCGGCCACGCGCCGCGGCCGTACGATTTTTGAAGGTGCGGAAGCGATCTTTGCCAATTCGAATTCATTGACGGACGCGTCATAGTCGCCGCTGGTCAGGTTCATGGCCTCGGCCAGTTTGAAGGTGACCATGTTGATGACGAATTCTCCGGTCTCACGAACATTGCGCAGCGTGTCTTTTGTCACACCTGCGGGCGGCGCTCCTGCCGGCTCGACTGCCTCGGCTCCCGATTTTTTCGGTAATCGCATTCCCGGCGCAAACGCCAGCAGCGGAGGCTTGGCGCACACGGCGTTGAAAAACGAAAAGGGCGCCAGGTTGGGTTGTCCGGAAGCGCTGAGGCTCGAGACCCACGCGATCGGCCGCGGCGCCACAACGCTGATCAGAATGTTATAGAACTCACGATGCGCAAGCTGAGAAGGGGCAACATCCATAACGTCGAGTATATCTTTTGCACTTTGTTATTGACTCCGGAATTCACTTTGTCAGTTCACTTTGTCAGCCCTTCCCGCCGAACACTTCCCTGGCGGCGACCACCGTGTTGCAGTGAATCGTGATGGTGTCTTCGAGCTTCAGGGCGTAGCCACCGGCGAGTGTGACCATCACGGGAATGCCGCGCGCTTTGGCGATTTGGAACATGAGAGCATCGCGCTGCTTCAATCCCTCGATCGTCAATGACAATCCGCCAAGCTGATCTTCGCGATAAGGATCGGCGCCGGCGAGGTAGCAGATCAGTTCCGGCTCCGGCTTCATCTTGTCCAATCCCAAACTGAGCGCATCGCCGAGGCACGCCAGATAGTCGGCGTCGCCTATGCCGTCGGGCAAATTCAGGTCGAGCGACGAAGGGGGTTTATACGGCGGATAATTGTTTAGCTGATGGAGGGAGATGGTGAAGACGTCGCCGGCGTGGCTGCTGCGCGGCCTGGTTCCATGCAGGGCAGGGCGCGCGGCAGCGTTCTCAGAATTACGATGGGGAGGATTCAGATGCGCGGGATTAAGAACAGAAGCAGACGCCGAGGGCAGCAGATCGTAGGGAACCCGCTCGCCGGAAAAAATTGCGGCCGTGCCATTGCCTTGATGGACGTCGCAATCGACGGTCATCGCGGTACGAATCTTGTCGTCACGCTGCATGCAGCGGATGGCGACGGCCACGTCGTTGATCACACAAAAGCCTTCGCCGTGATCGGGGAAGGCGTGATGGAATCCTCCGCCGATGCTGATCGCCACGCCGTCGTTCAGGGCATGGTCGGCGGCCAGCACGGAACCGCCCGCAGCCAACCAGAAGGCGCGCACTAACTCCGGTGAGTACGGGACTTCGAGTTCTAACTCTTCGAGCGCTGTGAGCGTGCCTGTCTTTAATTTGTGGACGTACTGCGGAGTGTGCACGAGCAGCACGTCCTGGTCGGTTGCCGGGCGAGGAGCGACAAAATCGGAAGGCTCGGCCATTCCCGATGCAAGCAGCCGGTCATAAATGCACTTGTATTTTTCCGCGGGAAAAATGTGAGAGCCGATGGGTAGATAGTAGTCGTCGCTGTAGACGAGCTTGAATGGCAGCATGAAGTACTCAGCATTCAGCACTCAGCGGTTCGGGTGCGGAAAACTCCATATCATACGCGATATCTCACAGCAAATTGATTTCGAGAGCGGGTAGTGGCGCAGTTTGAAAATCGCCGTCCCTCAGCGGCTAAAGCCGCAATGAAAATACGATGCTTACGGCACGGCTGAAGCCGAGCCCTTTCAAAGCCGATTCAAACTGCACCGCTACTCGAAAGCGCTCGCTTTCCCTGTGTTCCTCTGTATCCCCTGTGGTTAAGAATTTGTCAACTGTTAAACTTAATGAATTGCCTGCCAAAAAGAAATCGCCGCCACAAGAGAGCGCCGCGCCGGGGCCTCCGCCTGTTTCGGGTAAGGGTCCTATTGAAGGCGAGGGCCGAATTTTCCTGATCGATACCATGTCGTTCATTTTTCGCGCCTATCACGCGATGGCGCGGCAACGGCCGATGTCCACGAAGACGGGGGTCCCGACGGCCGCGACCTATGTATTCGTCAACATGCTGCGCAAACTGCGGGACGATTTTTCGCCCGAGTATCTGGCGGCGGTGTTCGACGTGGGCGCGCCGACGATCCGCAATCAGCAGGCAGAAGCGATTACGACGATTCGCAAGTTCGACATCAAAACGCAAACCTTCAAAGAATCGCAGTATGGCGGCTACAAGGCGAACCGCGCCGAGATGCCGGGAGACCTGGTGCAGCAGATTCCGTACATTCGGCGGGCGCTGGACGCGTATCGCATTCCGATTTTGCAACTGGAGGGCTACGAAGCTGACGATGTGATCGGAACCCTGGCACGGAAAGCCGCGGCGGAATCGTATCCGGTGTTCGTAGTGTCGAGCGACAAAGACATGCTGCAACTGGTGAACGATAAGGTGTGTGTGCTGAATCCGCCGAAGGACAACCTGATTTGCGATGCGGCCAAGGTGGAGGAAATTCTTGGGGTGCCTCCGTCGAAGGTTGTCGACGTGATGGCGCTGCGTGGCGATTCGGTCGACAACATTCCGGGCGCACCGGGGATTGGCGACAAGGGGTCGGTGGAACTGATTCAGCGTTTTGGAAGTGTGGAGCAGGCGCTGGAACATGCGGCTGAGGTGGAGAAGAAAACGTATCGGGAATCGCTGCAGAACAATCGCGACAACATTCTGTACAGCAAACAACTGGTGACGATTGATACCGAAGTTGCGGTCGAGCTGGATGTTGCGGCAATGAAAGCGGGCGAACCGGACGTTGAATCTCTGCGCGCATTGTTTGCCGAGCTCGAATTTACGTCTTTGTTGAAAGAACTTCTTCCAGTAGTTGAAGTGAAGGAGGGCGACTACCGGGAGATCAAATCGGCGGCTGAATTCGACGAGTATTTAAGAGGCTTGGGCGAGAGCGTGGCGCTCGCGCTGGCCATTCCCCCCGAGCACACGGAGAATGTTGAAGAGGAAGATGAGGAGCCTCAGCCAACCGAGAGTGGTTTTTTGGCGCTGCGGCCTGCGGGGACTCTGGATCTGGACGCTGGGACGGCGGAACGGAGCGCGGGAAATCTGAAGCCCATCGGCGTCTCCAACGCACCGGGGGTGGGTGCGATGGTCGCGCTGGAAGATAAGGCGCTGGCCGATCGCGTGAAACGCGTGCTCGAAGATGCCGCTCTGCCGAAGACGTTCCACGATTTCAAATCTGCACTTCACCATTTTAGTCAGCAGGGAATTGCGCTGGCCGGAGTGCAGCACGATCCGATGCTGTATTCCTATTTGCTCGACCCGACCTACTCATCGCATTCGTTGCCGGAGGTTGCGCTGCGGAGATTCAATTTGAAGTTGAGCGGCAATCTGGCGGAAGCGGCGGACGTCACGGGCAGGCTGGCGAGCGCGCTCCGAAAAGAAGTTGACGATTTGGGATTGACCTCGGTGTATGAAGAGATCGATGCGCCGCTGGTGCCTGTGCTGGCGCGTATGGAAGACGCCGGAGTGAAGATTGATCTGGCGGCGCTGGAGCAGATGTCGGCGAAGTTGCAGCATGAGGCTGCGGGCAAGGCACGAGACATTTACGAGCGTTGCGGCATTGAGTTCAACATCAATTCGCCGAAGCAGTTGGGCGACGTGCTGTTCAACAAATTGGCACTCCCGATCCCAGTGAAATACGGCAAAGGAAAAAAGATTTCGACGGCGGTGGATGTATTGGAAGGACTGGCTGCGGAGCACGAAGTTCCGCGGTTGGTGCTGGAGTATCGGCAACTCACAAAGTTGAAGTCGACTTACGTGGATGCATTGCCAGCGCTGATTCGCAGCCACAGTGGCCGGGTTCATACGACTTTTGGGCAGACCGGGACAGCGACGGGGAGGCTGTCGTCGGCGAATCCGAACTTGCAGAATATTCCGATTCGCACGGAACTTGGGCGAGAGATTCGAGCCGCCTTCATCGCCGAACCGGGGCATGTATTGCTGGCGGCGGATTATTCGCAGATCGAACTGCGGTTGCTGGCGCACTATTCGAAAGACAAGTTGCTGGTGGAGGCATTTCGGCGCGGCGACGACATTCACACTTTGACCGCGTCGCAGGTTTTTGGCGTGCCACCGCTGATGGTGACGGCGGAGCATCGTCGGGCCGCGAAGGTGGTGAACTTTGGGATCGTCTACGGCTTGTCGCCGTTTGGGCTGTCGCAGAACTTGGGTATTGAGCCGAGTGAGGCCCGAAAATTTATCGATGCGTATTTTGAAAAATATGCGGGGGTGCGGGCATTCATCGATGCAATCCTCGAACAAACGCGGCGCGATCAGAGAGTGAAAACGCTGTTCGGGCGCATTCGACCGATTCCCGATATCAACAGTAAAAACGCCACCCAGCGCGGGTTTGCGGAGCGCACGGCGGTGAACACTCCGCTCCAGGGAACGGCCGCGGACGTGATCAAACTGGCGATGATCCGGATTGATGAGGAAATTCGAAAGCGGGGATTGAAGTCTCGGATGACGCTGCAGGTGCATGATGAACTGGTGTTCGAGGTCCCGGAGAATGAAGTGGAGACTGTAACGCCAATGGTGCGCGAGCACATGGAGGGCGCGCATGCGCTCGAGGTTCCGCTGCTGGTCGAAATCGGAGTGGGGTCGAACTGGCGGGACCTGGAGTAGGAAACCTAGAGTAGGGCAACCATTTCGGGAATGACACTCGAAGCTGAGGAAAACTATTCCAGCGTTTCCGTTCCAAGGTTCGCTATACTCGGAGACGATCTTGGGAAGCACCGTATTGGGGTTCCAGCCGATTGAGTCCAGCCGCGTGACGGGATTTTCGATCTAGCATTTTCGGTCTAGCATTTTCGATTCAGGCTTTTCGATCCTGCGGAGGCAGTCCGATGAGTGCAGCTCCAGCGCTGGCGTTCGAAGAAGCGCCACGACGTGTTTTTCCGCGTCACCCCATTACCGTACCACTGGACTTGATCGTGTTGCGGTCCGGGGTTCCCGAGACTTTACCTGGGCGCTGTACAGACATCAGCGAAACCGGCGCGGGCGCGGTGGTGGCCGGAGAAATGACCGCAGGCCAACAAGTGGCAGTCGAACTGCGGCTTCCGAATGTGGGCGTGCCGGTTCGGGCGCGAGCTCTGGTTCGTTACCAGCGACGGCTTCATTGCGGGCTACAGTTTGTGGGGCTCTCGGCGGAGCAGCGGGAGATGATCCGGTATTGGGTTTACCGCTCCTCCTCAGATTCGGTGGAGGTTGGAAAAGAAGACAAAGTTGGAGTGCCCAGCGCGGAACCACATGCGGTCGCCGTGGAACCTGTGGCCGCACCGAGGCGCAAAATTCGCATTGGCCGTCGCGGATTTTATGTGCTGCTCGCTTGCCTGGCCGCGCTATCCGCTTTGGGATGGTGGCAGTGGCAGAGATCATGGAACGAATTGGAAAGGCGCGCGCCGGTTGAGGAGTCGGGGCTGCGAGTTTCTCCCGACACCATGGACAAACGGATTCTAACCAAGGTGGAGCCGGTTTATCCCGAGTCCGCTCGCACGGCGGGGACCGCAGGGCTGGTGGTGCTGGATGCGATGATCGCGCCAGATGGCAGCGTGCAAAGTTTACGGCCTGTGTCCGGAAACGACCTGCTGGTACGGTCGGCGACCGAGGCGGTGCAGTCCTGGAAATTTGAACCCTACCTCTTCAGCGGTAAACCGGTTGCGGTAGAAACCACGATCGCGGTCGAGTTCAGGCTGAATTGACGGGTTACGAATCAAATTTTTCGGCCTGCTCGAAGGGTAGGCCACGCTGGTCTTTTGCAGAGACGACAGCAGAGACGATCGCGGAGGCGGCCGGTTTGCCGTCGAATTGCCAATCGATATTCAACGCCGGATCATTCCATAACACCGTGCGTTCGTGCTCGGGAGCATAAAAGTCCGTCGCCTTATAGAGGACATGAGCCGTTTCGGAAACGACTCGGAAGCCGTGAGCAAAGCCGCGCGGAATCCATAAAATATGTTTGTTCTCGCCGGAAAGTTTGAACGATTCCCATTTTCCGAGAGTGGGCGAACTGCGGCGAAGGTCGAGCGCGACATCGAGGATCTCGCCGGTGATGGCGCGGACGAGCTTTCCCTGGGGTTGCTGAATCTGATAGTGCAGGCCGCGGACGACATTTTTCTCGGAGTAGGAATGATTGTCCTGTACGAATGCCTCTGGAATGCCGAGGTCCGTAAACGTGCGCTGGTTGTAGCTTTCGAGAAAGAATCCTCGGTCATCGCCGAACACACGCGGCTCGAGGAGGAGAAGGCCGGGGAGGCTGGTGGCGATTTTTTTCATCGGACAGTTTTCGTCTTGATGCCGGCAAAACGCATAGGTCCTTCGCTTCGCTCAGGATGACAGTATTTAGTTAGCGGCGATTTCATGGGAGAGCACATCCTTATGGGATCGCACACTAGAAAACGCGTTCCCGCAGCAGTTGCAACAGGTAGGCGCCGTATCCATTGCTGCGCATCGGCTGCGCCAGTGCTTCGAGTTGCGCGGCGGTGATGTAGCCGGAGCGGTACGCGATTTCCTCGGGGCACGCGACCATCAGGCCCTGGCGCTTCTGCAGGGTCTGGATGAATAGTGAGGCCTCCATCAAGGCTTCGTGTGTGCCCGTGTCGAGCCAGGCTGTGCCTCGTCCCATCACGCAGACGTTCAATTGATTGCGTTCGAGATACACGCGGTTAACGTCAGTGATTTCGAGTTCGCCGCGTTTCGAAGGCTTGAGACTGGCGGCGATTTCGACGACCTGGCGGTCGTAAAAGTAAAGTCCGGTAACAGCGTAACGCGATTTCGGCTGCGCAGGCTTCTCTTCAATGCTGAGCGCCTTTGGCGTCTTTCCCTGCCGATCGAACTCGACGACACCGTAGCGCTCGGGGTCATGAACGGGGTATGCAAAAACGCGGGCGCCTTTTGCCTGGAGCGTGGCGGCGCGTAATTCCTTAACCAGGTCATGTCCGTAGAAAATATTGTCGCCGAGCACCAGCGCGCAGCCGCTGGAGCCGATAAACTCTTTGCCGATTAGAAATGCCTGGGCTATGCCTTCGGGCTTCGGCTGCTCCGCGTACTGGAAATGGACGCCGTACCGCGATCCATCGCCGAGCAAGTGCTGAAAGCGGTGCAGATCCTCGGGAGTGGAGATGAGCAGAATTTCGCGGATGCCGGCCAGCATCAGCGTGGAGAGCGGGTAATAGACCATCGGTTTGTCGTACACCGGCAGAAGGCTCTTCGGAAGCGCGTGAGTGACGGGATACAAGCGCGTTCCCGATCCTCCCGCGAGAATGATGCCTTTGTAATTCGATGACGCGGTTTTGGTCATGTCGAGTTTCAGTCTCGGCTTTCCGTCTCAGGTTTTCCTTTTCAACGTTCGGTGGCGTAATGTTTCGTCATCCATTGACGATAGCTGCCGCTGGTAACATCGCGAACCCAGTCTTCATGTTCAAGATACCAGCGAACGGTTTTGGCGATGCCGCTCTCAAAAGTCTCCAGCGGGCGCCAGTTCAGCTGGCGCTCGATTTTGCGCGTGTCCATGGCGTAGCGGCGGTCGTGGCCGGGGCGGTCTTTGACAAACGTAACGAGCGTGCTGTGGGGAACGGCGGGATCGTTCGGGCGCAGTTCGTCCAGCAGTTCGCAAATGGCCCCGATAATCTCGAGGTTCTTCTTTTCGCTTCGCCCACCGATGTTATAGGTTTCTCCGACACGGCCGTGGGAGAGGACGGTGCGGATGGCGCGGCAGTGATCCTCGACGTAGAGCCAGTCGCGAACATTTTCGCCGTCTCCATACACCGGGAGCGGCTTGCCAGCGCAAGCATTCAGGATCATGAGCGGAATCAGTTTTTCGGGAAACTGATAAGGCCCGTAATTGTTGGAGCAGTTGGTGGTCAGGACGGGAAGGCCGTAAGTATGGTGATAGGCGCGGACCAGATGGTCGGAAGCCGCCTTGGACGCGGAGTAGGGACTGTTGGGCGAGTAGGGAGTGGTTTCGCTGAAAGCCGGGTCGCTCGGGCCGAGCGATCCGTAGACTTCATCGGTGGAGACGTGCAGAAAACGGAACGAGGCGCGATCGGGTTCCGGAAGCGCCGACCAGTAGGCTCGCGCTTCTTCGAGCAGACTGAATGTGCCGTTGACGTTGGTGCGAACGAAATCGTCGGGGCCGTGGATGGAGCGGTCAACGTGGCTTTCGGCGGCGAAGTGAACGATGGCGCGGGGTTGTTCGCGCCCCAGCAAATCGCGCAAGAGCTCACGATCGGTGATGTCGCCCTGCTCGAAGCGATAGCGCGGATGGGCTTCGACAGCGCGCAGGTTATTGAGATTGCCTGCGTACGTGAGCTTGTCGAGATTCACGATGCACGCGTTCTCGTCTTTGGTGTTAGTGGCAATCCATTGGAGAACGAAGTTCGAGCCAATGAAGCCCGCGCCGCCGGTAACAAGGATGAGATCTTCCATGCTAAGTAAGCTGCGTCGTGTAGAGACGCCGTTTCGATTCTAATCGTAATCACAGCCGGACGCGAAGTTGGTGGCGGACATCCAATTCGGGCGGGTACGGGCGCGGTCTGGCTGCGGTCTGGCGGACGGGACTCGACCCAGACGCTACCGGGTTGCGGAAGTCCGGATCGGGATTTGTTCGTTTGGCATTTGATCGTTCGAACCCCAGCCCAGAACGTTGTAATAGGCTCTTTCGATGGAGCGGGCGATTTGGGGCCAGAGATACTCACCTTGAATACGTTCGCGTCCCCGGGTTGCGGACTGACGGCGAAGGTCGGGATTGTGGACGAGCAAGTCGAGCATGCGCTCCAGATCAGCCTGGTCCCCGCGATGGAAAGTGAAGCCGGCGTTCTCGATCACTTCATTATTTTCCGGAATATCGCTGGTCAGAACGCAGACGCCGGCCGCCATGGCGTCGAGTAGAGCCAATGACAAACCCTCGATTTCAGACGGGAGCACGAACAGAGCGGCATTGGAGAGAAGCTCTTCGAGATCGCTTCCCGAGACCCAGGGAAGGAAGCGGATCTGGTCGGATTCGTGTTGGCGCAGGCTCTTCGCGTAGGCGTCGGAGTGACTCGAGCCCCCGGCTAGCACCAGTTTCATGTTGGTGTGAAGGTTTTCAAAGGCATTGATCAGGAGATGGCAGTTTTTTTCCGGCGAAAACCTGCCTAAGAAAAGAACGTAGTTGTCGGCGAGGAGGTCCCACTCGATCAGTTTCCTGGGGAATCGTCTTGGCGCGAGGGTGGCTCCGTTCGGGACATAGATGGTATCGCGCTTGAACTGCTGGCGGTAGTGCTGCTGCAGAGTGCGCGAGACGACCATGGTGGCATGGGGCGAGGAAACGGCGGCGGCTTCTCCCCAGCGCAGTATGCGCGCCGCGATCCGGCCCCACTTGCCGCGTTGCCAGTCGAGCCCCTGCACGGTGACGACGGTCTTCTTGCCGGCAAGCCGGGGAAGAAACGAAAACAACGCCGGCCCCAGGCAGTGGTAATGGACGACATCGTAGTCGGACGTCATGGCGTGCGCCGTGCTCAACAGAGTGTGGACGACAGTTTCCAGGTGCTTGGAGCGGATGGTCGGCAATCGCCGCACCCGCATGCCGTTATACGTGTTTATTGGAGGAGTGAAATAACTGCGGCAATATACGGTGACTTCGTGCCCCAGGCGGGCCAGTTCGTGGCCAGCCTGCTCGTAATAGGATTCGATGCCGCTGTACTTGGAGACAACGCCGCGACCTCCAATGAAGGCGACACGGACGCCGCGGCGCGGGCGAGCGGGCTCCTGTGCAGCGGAGAAAGACATAACTTTTTTGGTGGATTGTAAGCGGGAATAAACTTCTAGCAGCTTCTCCATGTGCTGCTCGGGGTCGTGGTTTGCTTTCACGCGACTGCGAGCGGCGGCGCCCATCTTCTCGATCAGATCGGGGCGGTCGAAGAGAAATCCGATGGAATGAGCGAGTTGTTCGCGATCTCCATCGGAATAAAGGAGGCCGGTGACGCCATGCTGGAGGAGTTCGCGACGCGAACCGAGATCGGAAGCGATGACGGGTTTTCCCCAGGCATAGGATTCCAGAATCGACTTGCCCAAGGTCTCGTAGGCATGGGATGGAAAAACCGAGAAGCTGCAACCAGCGATAAGTTTCTGGAGTTGCTCGCCGTGAACCATCCCGGCGAAGAGGACCTGGTTCAAGTTCAATTCCCTTGCTAGCGACTCCAGACGGGGACGCTCGGGACCATCTCCCGCGATGACGAGTGGAGTGTGAGGCAACCGCACCATGGCGCGCAAGAGTTCGTAAACGCCTTTCTCGGGCGAGAGTCGGCCGAAGTAGAGCAGATATCCTTCGTCGGGGGATAAGTCTTCATCGCGCGGAAGGGCCTGGAAGTGGGGCAGGACTTCGATGCGTTCGGCTGGGAACCCGCTGCCGATCAGTTTAGAACGTACGAATTCGCTGGGAGCGAGGAACAGGTCGACGCAACGTTCGTACGTCCGCAACCATTTGTGCAGGTAGGCCTCGGCGGCAAGAACCGCCGCGCTGGAACGTGGGCCGGTGTAGCAGCCTTTGGTGGCGGCATGGTGGAACGCGCCGTGGCTGCACAGTTCGCAGGAGCGGCCATTGGCGACAAAATTGTAGGTTGGGCATAGGATCTTGAAATCGTTCATGTGGTAGAGCACGGGGATTTGCTGGCGCTTCAGTTCCCAAAGGATCGAAGGCGACAAGTGATGGTAGATGCCGCGAATGTGAGCGAGATCAGGTGAAAAATCAGCGAGGCAACTGCGCATCGCGCGCCGCGCCGATGGCGAATAGATGGCGTGCGCCGCCATCTTAACCTTCTTGAGGAAGCTGGCGTCTGGATCCTTGAAATCAAGATGCGGAATGCAATAGCTGCGGCCTGTGAACGCCGGAGTGCGCCCGTGATCCATGCTGAACAGAGCGGTTTCCTGGCCGCGCTTGTCCATCTGTTGGATGAGGTCGAAAAGATAGGCTTCAGTTCCGCTGAACGGATAGTTGTATTTGTTGCAATACAGGATGCGCATAATCACCTTCCGATTGGGAAATGCGGGCCAGGAATTGCTCGGCAAAAGCGCGCAGATTTCGCTGGCGATTGTAGGAGGCGGCGATACTGGCCGCGGCCGCGCGCTGGATTCCGGCCAGGGAAGCCTGGTGGCTCTGAATCCAACTGACGGCGCTGACGAAATCGGGCAAAGAGCCGGGCTGGTAAAGGAATCCGGTGCGCTGGTGCTCGACCAACTCGGGAATCCCGGTGATCTCCGGAGCCAGCACCAGCTTTTCGTGAGCCATGGCTTCCATCAGGACCACCGGGATTCCTTCACTCTTGCTGGTCATCACGACCAAGTCGGCGTACCGGTAATAGCCGGGAAGGTCGGAGCGGGGCACCTGACCGATCAGGTAAACACGTCCCTGGAGTCCCAGCGCTGTAATCTGACTTTCAAGATTTGGGCGCTCGGGTCCCTCGCCGACAATCCAGCAGAGGAAGTCGATACCCTGGTCACGAAGCTCGGCGCAGGCCTGGATGAGAAAGCGATAGTTCTTCACGCGATGCAGACGTCCGACGGAGAGGAGACAGAACCGCCTGTGATCCTTTTCGACGCCGGCGTCGAAGGCGGAGGCGGGTGTGGGCCAGGAAAGTACGCGATCGACCCCCAGACGTTGCACGATGATTTTTTCCGAGGGTGTGGAGGGGTAGTTGCGGAGGATGTACTGGCGGTTGAAGTCGGAGACGGTTATACAGAACTGGCAAGCACGCAGCTTGGCCGAGAGCAGATCGGCGCGCTGCAGCAGATCGGAACCGTGCAGGGTGAAGCTGAAGCCGATTCCGAGCAGGCGGGCAGCGGCTAAGGCCATCCATGACGCGAAGTATCCATGGTGGGCGTGGATGTGCTCGACCTGGAGGGGCGCCAGTTGTTCTGCCATTGCGGCTCCCATCAAGGTGTGGCCCACGGTGCGAACACGGCGAAGCGGGGAAGCTCCGCGCTCGCAGAGCAAGGGCCGCAACAGCTGCCAGAGGTTGTGGCGATCGGAGGCGAGTCGGCGGGCGGCGCGCATCAGTTGATCGTCGGTGAGCGGTTGAAAATAGCGCGTCTCTTTCCAGAACGCGCGTTCCGCCAAACTGAGATCCTGCGGTGAGACACGTTTGCCGCTGCAGCAGATCACTTGCGTTCCGCAGCGTCGCAGTTCCGTGATTTCATCGATCACGTAAGGTTCGAGCGGAGAAGGAAACTCGTTGGCAATGTAGGCGATCGTGGTCATGCGACGGACTCCTCGGAAGCGCAGAGTATCCCGGCAACGGTGAACAGGAGTCCAATGACAAACTGGTACGCCATGTCGACGAAGAAAGCGTTGAACAGATAAACACAGAGCAAGATGGGCCAAACTTTGCGCAAGGAAGAGACCGGGCCTGATTCACCGGGGGGCCCGCGCCAGGCGAGGCGGAAGAGGTTGAAGAAAAGAATGCCGTACAGGGCCAATCCCGGCACACCGAACTCCACCAGCAAGGCGAGGTAAGTGTTATGAACGTAGAAGGTGCGAAGATGATAGCCTTCCATCCGGCGGCCCAGTTCGGCGTACATACCGCCTGCCGCCCAACCCGTGAACGGTCGCTCCTGAAACATCGCCCAGCCGGCTTCGTAAACGGCAAGACGAGCCTCCACCGGACCCCGTTCGCCAGTGCGATCCCAAAGAGCGGTCTTCAGCGAATGGGTACTGAGGCTAATTGCCAAGCCAATCAGAAGTCCCACTGTTGCCAACAGCGTGCACAGCGCCAGGAGACGGCGTTTGACCAAGCGGAATCCAAGAACGATGGTGGAGACGGCAAATGAGATCCAAACGGCGCGCGTCATAGTGGCGAGGACGGCCAAGGGCAGAGCCAGCCACAGCCAACCGACGATCCCGCGCTTTGGCGAGAGCGCGAGAACAAGAATGCCGAGGATGTTCAAGGAAACGCCGTTCGCCACTGCCTGGAGAAATGGTCCGCGCGCGCGATCGGGATGAAAGCCAAGACTTCCGTCAAGAATGAAACGCGGAAAGATGAGTGAGCGAGCGTCCACCAGGAAGGCAATCGCAATGAACACGAGGTAGGCGAGGGCAATAATGACGAAGATTTCGAGATGCCTCCGTTGCGATGCGCCTCGAAAGACGAGCACAGCGACGTGAAACAGAGCAAAGGGGACGATGTACTTGCTGGCGACGATGCTCCAGATTTGTGCGTCGAATGGTTCTCGAAGCACGCGGAACACGGCGAGCGCCATGAGACTGAGCATGGGCAAACTGAGTCCAACAAAAAATGGGAGCTTATCGCGGAGCGCCATAGTACGGAGAGCAACGAAAAAAACCAGGATGCCGAACGCGATCCGGTCGGCATAAAAAGAAAAAAGGTCCGGTGGCCGGAACAGGAAAACGGTCATCGCGGCCACGTAAAGGATGGAGGGAAAGGCTAATCCCAGGTGCAGGGGACGAAGCAGCAGACTGGCAGCGCTCCACAGCGGATTGTAGTTGCTATCCCAAGCTAGAGCGCGGCTGCTCATGGGGCGTCAGGCTCCTTCCGGTGCGAACAGCACGCGAACTGTGCCGGCGAGGATGCGCAGATCCAGGAGCAGGCTCCAGTTCTCTATGTAGGTGAGATCGAGGTGCATGTTGAGTTCGAACGACGGACAGTCGCGCGCCGTAATCTGCCACAGACCCGTGATGCCGGGTTTCACGTCCAGGCGCCGGAACTGGTGGAGTTCGTAATGGTTGACCTCGTCGATCGGGTGAGGCCGAGGTCCAACCAAGCTCATCTCTCCGCGCAGCACATTCCATAATTGAGGGAGTTCGTCGAGGCTGTAGCGGCGGATGATGCGGCCGATGCGGGTTATTCTGGGATCGTCGTCGATCTTGAAGATCGGGCCTTGTCTCTGGTTGCGGGCGCGCAAGTCTTCCTTGAGGTGTGCGGCATCCGTCACCATGGAGCGAAACTTGTAGCAACGGAAACGGCGGCCTTTGGCGCCGGTGCGTTCCGCGAAGTAGAAAGCCGGCCCCGGCGAGTCCAGCCGGATGAGCAGAGCCACAATCACCATGAGAGGACTGACTAACAGAAGCCCGAGTGTCGAACCGATGACGTCCAGCAATCGCTTCAGAAATATGGCGGCACTGGGTAAAGACTCGCGATGCAGGGTGACAACTGGGACTTCTCCGATGCGGTCGATGCCCGAGTCTGGCCATGGACCCGGAGGCAGGTCGGGTACGGCACGAATGTCAAGGTGGTTACGGAACGCGGCCTCGGCAGCTTCTCGCGCCTGGGCGGGCTGGCCGGGAAGAGAGAGGATGACCTCATCAATGAACTCGGCGCGTGCCAGCCAGTCCAGATCGGCGATTCTCCCCAACACGGCTGGGGAAAGAGGCAGGTCGTTATCCAGAAAGCCGCACACGATGGCACGGTGGAGAGGATCATTGCGCAATGCCCGCGCGATGGAGCGAGCGACCGGACCCCCGCCAATGATGAGGATCTTGCGCAACTCGGTTTCGCGGCGCCGCCACCTCCATGCCATCTGCCTTAACCGGCGCAACAGCACGAGCGAAGCCAGGGTACTGGCAAATATTCTGGTGGCGGCGAGAGGGCTCATTGCGCCCCAGGCGGCGATGAAGATCAGTCCGATCGCGTATAGGGTTGACCTTGCCAGGGCGGAGACGATCCCGGCGGGTGACGGATCGCCGGCGCGCTTGTAGGTTCCTTCCCAGAAGCCGAAAAGCGCGACTAAAACAGCAAAAATAGGCAAAGAAGCCCACGGTATGCCCCAAGCGGGAAAGAAGAGCGCTGCCGCGGCGCACCCTAGCACGAGAACGGTCAAATCGGCTGCCACCAACTCACACAGCGTGAATCGATCGAGCACACTTTGTCGCGAGATTGGTTGAGTTGGCGCTCGCGCCTGAGTGCGCCCGGTGACGGCGGTTTCTGCTTCTCCTTCAATCGGACGTGGAATTGGAGGTGCCGAGGTTTGGTGGGTATTTGGCGTAGACGTCGTCGATGAGACTCTGGGAAGTGGTATTGCGGCAGTCCCAAGAATCATGCGGGCATATTGCGAAGGGCTATCTTCGGATCCGGTGTTCCACAGTCGGCTTGTAGTCAATTCGCTCATAGGATTCACAGACTCCGGATTCACAGACTCCGGGATTCACAGACTCCGATACAGGCCTTTCGGCACGGGAAAACGACGCTCCGCGAGAACGGTCCCGAGCAGGGGAACCTGCGCTTTGCTGAGCTGATCCTTGATTTGAGCGGCCACGAGACGTCTGGTTTTATTGGCGGTCAACACCAGCACCAGGCCGTCGCAGGTCTGGCCGATACTCGCCGTGGGCCAGGAAACCGGAGCACACCACAGAATGGAAAAATCGAACTCTGCTGTGAGTTCACGAAGTCGCGATAAGTTCTGATCCGTGATCCGCCCGTGGCCGTCCGCCTGCCAACTCTGGCGAGGGACCATCCAGAGACGGGGTCCGATTGGCCATGTTGACGGCGCAGGACTGGGGGACGGAATCTGCAGCTGGGTTTCGAGGAGGACGGAGTCCGCGTGGGTGTCGATCAGACCCACGTCGTACCTGTCTTCTTCAGCCAGAGCTCGGGCGACGTCGAGGCATAGGGTCGCAGTGGAAGTGGATGCTTCGACCGCGGCGAATCCAACATGCCGCACCGGCCCCGATTCATGCCGAAAGAAAAGTTGCTGAACCAGTGCATGGATCTGCTCATTGTGAACTGAGTGAACCGAGACCGTCGGAGAAACTGCTTTACGCTGGACTCTCTCGCGAATTGGAGTTACGCGTGGCTGCTCAGCGGCGGCGGGTGCTTCGGCGAGAAGTCCTAAGAGACTATTCACTGGACTATTCACCGAACTACCACCTTGGGCCGACCGATACGAGAAGCGAAAGGAAGCACACCCGCAGGCTCGGGCGCCGGCAGCCAGGCCAGCACCGGGACCTCCAATAGGCCGTGGGCTTCGTCGGGAGTGCGGATCGTCGGGTCAAAGTACTCGGTCGTAAAGGCGACGCCGACGCTGAAAGCCATGGCCAGTCCGAAGGCAAGCGCGAAATAAAGGAGGATGGAGTGTTCGGGCAGAGCTGGGGCTACGGGCGGTTCCACGATGGCCACATTAAGGATGCGACGCTCGTCCAGCGCGTCGCCGATGCGCGCTTCCTCGCGTTTGTGAAGGTAGAGCAAGTAGTTGTCCTCCTCGGCCTTGGCGGTGCGCATGAGATCCTGCTGATCCACAGAATCGGATTGCATCTGCTGGGCAAACGTGCGCAGGGACGCGACCTGGGCGGACGCGTCGGATTGCCGGGCTCGCAAGCCATCCCACTGCACCTGGGCCTTCTCCATTTCCATGCGGGCCCATTCATAGTTGGGATCCTTGTCCGTGGTTTCGTCGCGGACCGGGGTGAGCGCTTCGGCGGCAATCTCTGCGCGAGTCTCCGCGATTTCCTGTTCAACTTCCTGCACCGGACGGTAGGACGGTTCAAAGCGGCTCAGAAAATCGGTGCGCTTGAGTTGAAGCTCCAGCAAGTGCGTTTTCATCTTTTCGAGAACTTCCGGATTATCGGCCCAGCGCTTGAGGGTGACCGACCGCGAGGGAAGCGACTTGAGCTGTTCGCCGAGCGACGCAATCCGGCGCTCGGTTTCGACACGATCCTGGTCCATCTGGCGGTATGCCGCGTCCGCTTCTCCTAACTTCTGCAGCGCGATATCGCGTTCCAGCGCCGCCGAAACCACGCCCCGAGCACGAGTAAAGTGCACCAGTTCGGCTTCGGACTGATGCAGTCTCTTTTCATAGGCCGCAGTTTGCTGGTCGAAGAACTGGATTTCCCCCGGTGGCCGCTGGAGATTCGTATGCCTTTGCACGTAGAGAGTAGAAAGAGCGGAGAGTATGCGGGCAGCTCTTTCCGGATCGCTGTCTTTGTAACTAACCTGGATCAGATTCGACTTCTTGAGAGCATCGACATCCAAACGGCGCGACAGCTTGCGAGCGGCGTGTTCGATTTCGGCTGGGCGATCGAGGTTCGGAGTGTCGGCGGGAACAAGTCCCGCAAGTCTCACCACTTGCTTCAGCAGATCTTCGTCGCGCAGGAGCTCGACTTCGGAATTAAGTTCTTCCTCGGTGATATCGGGGCGGGTGAAATCCATGGGGCTGGCGGGCTGGGAAGAGACGACGGGGTCATAGCGTCCCCGGCGGAGTAGAACCATGAAGTGCGATTCATAGCGCGCCGAGAAGAAGACGAACAACATCGTCCCCAACAATAGGAGCCCAAACGAAGCGCCCACAAGTTGCGGACGCCGGAATAGTGTGGCCGCAAGTTCGCGCGGCGTCGGGGAAAGATTCCTGCGGGAGCCTCCGATCAATTCCGCGGACATGGATCGTACAGCAAAGCCGATCACACCCGGCGGGCTTTATGGGAACTCGCCAGATTTTGAAAAACGCAATCAGTAAATGCTGCCACTCCTCTCTGCTAATACTGCGTCTGCTAATACTGCGCTGGTCTGCTAATACTGCGCTGGGGTCATGTACCAACTCATGGAGCTGGTCGGGACATACTTACGGATCTTTGAAATCCGGCTCTGCGGCACAAAGATAAAATCGCCGGGCTGCAGGTGAAGGTCTTCGTGAAGATCGCGAGAATCCAGCATCTTCTTCACGTCAATTACGTGGGATTCGGCTACGTACGCGGAAATCCGGCGAAATACAACGACCTGCGAATGGCGGGCTTGCTGAGTGAAGCCGCCGGCAATCGCCACCGCTTCATTTACCGTCAGATCCCCTCTTAACTCATACTTTCCTGGCTTTCCCACCTCGCCCGAGGCGAGGAAGTAAGGCTTGTCAAAATCTTTTAAGGTCACGGTAACTTCAGGCTCGTGCAGGAATCCGCGGTAAGCTTTGGCAACCGCCTGTTGCGTCTCGGGGACCGTGAGTCCTTCGACGAACAGCGTGCCCGCACCTTTCAGGGCCACGAAGCCATCGGGTTGCACGGTCAAGGTCTGATTAAAGTCGGGAGAAAAAGTGAAATTTACATCCACGGCGTCAGATTTCGTAAGCCGATAGAGCGGGTGGCGTTCCCCTCCGAATGCAGGATCTCCCTTGCCACCCGCTTTCCCGGGTTGTGTGGCCGCTCGGTTCGTGGAACCGCCCGTGCCCGATCGGTCCTGGCTCTGCGAGCTCTCCGCCGCCGCGATCTTGCCGGTTGGCGAAGCAGAGGACGCAGGCGACGATCCTGGCGACGGTACAGTCTCTTGAGCGGAAGTGACCACGGCTAGCTGCAGGATGAGCATGCCGGCAGCCCCCAAAACGACTTGTTTAGTGACCACATTCATCTCCGGACTCTCACCGTTGCTCCGAACGGCGAACTAAAGCAGCTCGAGCGTTTGAGCTTGTCCCGAAGGTATCGTTCGGTGCTGAGCACAACAAGACTAGGAAAGTACCGTCCACCGCGGTACACGGCACGTTCCCGCCATAGAAAAGGTGATGAAATCGATGGCTGGGCCGCGCAGGTCAGGTTTGCGGCCGTGGGTGCGCGGCGGGTGGAGGAGTGCCGCGGCGAAAGTTGTGCACAAGAGTAGCCCTCCGAAGGTAGGCATGAGGGGCCGGATTCATCACCAACAGAGTGTGATGACGCCTACATCCGATCCATGCGCCTTGGGGCATGATGGGAGTGTGAATACCATACGCTCCGGCAAGCAAGCCACGGGAACCCAGGCGGTCGAAACCGAAACGGTGCAAGTCGTGATCGCCGATTCAGGTCCCATTCAGTCGCAACTCTTAACCCGGGCCTTGAAAGGCCGGCGGGACTTTCAGGTTTCCGCTGTCGCTTTAGAGACCGCGGCTCTCCACGACTTCATGCAATCGAATCCCGCCGACGTGGTCTTGATTGCGGGAAACCACCTGCCGGATTTGAGCCTGCTGCGCTGGTTGCGGGTTTCATATCCGAAAGTCGCGCCTGTGCTGCTGATCGAGAGCGATGACCGCGAACTGGTCGTAAACGCCTTGCGGGCGGGCGCGAAGGGCATTTTTCTTTTTACCCACACTCCTTTTACGATGCTCTGCAAGTGCATCCAATGCGTTTTCCGGGGAGAGGTGTGGGTCAACAGTCAGCAGATGAATTACGTGCTCGACGCTCTATCGGAGGTGCCCACGCTGCGTGTGGTCAATTCCAAAGGAAGAGCTTTATTGACGCCGCGCGAAGAGCAGGTGGTTGCGCTCGTGGCCGATGGCTTGACCAACCGCGGAGTCGCCACCGAACTGGGACTCAGCGAACACACCATCAAGAAATATCTGCTGCGCATCTTCGACAAGCTGGGGATTTCGAGCCGAGTCGAACTGGTGCTCTATGCCATGTCGCACGGCGAACATCGCCCGTCGGAATGGATGCCGAGCACCAACGCCTGAGCGCGCAGGGGGGAAGGTCCAACGAACGATTTTCAACGTACAATGGCACCATGCGGAATGGCAAGGAGATCGTTCGGTGACGAGTTCCGGCTCCCCATCTCAATCCCCGTCCCTAGCCCAGTCCCGTTCCAAAGTCGAGCGCCGGTGGACAGTGATCGCATCCGGCCTGCTCCTTCTGGCGCTGGCCCTGGTCGTGATCTATACCGGGCCGAGTGCTTTCTTGAGTCCCGTCGCTTTGGTAGTGGTGGCCGCAATCGGACTGGCCGCCCTACTGCTCCAGGTGAGGTTTCGCCGCGACCTTCCGAATATACGTCCCCCTCTTTGGCTTAACATCCTCGGCATTCTCTGTGCCTTGGTCTCGGTGTTCGCGGATAACCTCGGGATGACGCGCCGAGCGCTCGATCTGGTGGCGTTTGCCGCCGTGCTCTGCTTCGGTATCAGCGGATCGCTCATCCTGCACGCCCTGCGGCGCCGGGTGCGGACATCGCAACCCACTGAGACCAAGGGTAGTGGTGCACTTTGAAAATTGCCGTCCCTCAGCGGCTAAAGCCGCAATGAAAACGCGATGCTTACGGCACGGCTGAAGCCGTGCCCTTCCCGTTTGTGCTCGCCAATAGTTCTCGGATCGCCCCTAGACGGGGCAAGCCCCGTCTCTACACGAGTTTTTCCGCAGTCTGGGATTGCATCTTGTGGGCGGCTACTCCCGTTACAATGCAGCTATGCGCGTGACACTGTTCGGAGCCTCGGGTTTGCTCGGCCAGGACCTGGCTCAGGCGCTGGCCGGCGAGCAACTGACCGCGCTGTCTTCGAAAGACGCCGATCTGCGCGACCGGGGGCGGGTTCGCGATGTGATTCGAGATTCCCGCCCTGAGTGGGTTCTCTTGTCTGCTGCCTACACCGATGTCGATGGCTGCGAGTCTAACCGCGACCTGGCTTTCGCGGTGAATTGCGAGGGCGCCATCCATGTGGCCGAAGCTGCCCGCGAAGTGGGAGCGCGCTTGCTGTTCCTGAGCACCGACTATGTTTTCGATGGCAGCAAACGATCGCCCTACCAAGTCAGCGACGCCAGGAATCCGACCAGCGTTTATGGCGAGAGCAAAGCGCGAGCCGAGGAGCGGCTTCTTGCAATTCTGCCCGAGGTCTGCATTGCCCGGACTTCGTGGCTGTTCGGCCACGGAGGCAAATGTTTTCCCGCGACGATTCTGAAGCTGGCGTCGACCCGTCCCGAGATTTCCGTGGTGAACGATCAGCGCGGGAGCCCGACTTTCACGCGCGATCTGGCATCCGCTCTCGTCGAACTTTGCCGCGCATCGGCTCGCGGCATCGTGCATGTCACGAACTCCGGCAACTGCACATGGTATGAGTTTGCCGCCGAGATCGTGCGCGGGTCCGGCCTGCCGACCACGGTCAAACCAGTAACCACAGCCGAATTCCCGCGTCCGGCGCGGCGGCCCGCTTACTCCGTTCTGTCGCCGGATAGCCTGCACGCGTACAACATCCACATGCCGGAATGGCTGGATGCATTGCGGCGCTATCTTATTACGGCTCTATCTTAAGGATCGACCGGTCGAGTAGTCGGACTCAGTTTCATCCAGCACAAGCCCGGTTCACTCGGCAGTCGGCCTGGGAGTGCGCAGGTGGCGGCGCAGGGAGAAGTACGCGATCCAACAGCCGAGGCCAAGCGTCAAGCACAGCAAGAACGCCACCGGATAATTGTGGAGCAAGAAATGAAATTCCTTGATGTGACCACCTTCGAATGAGGACTCATTACTCAAAGACAAGGCGGAGAAAAATATCGCTAACCCAAGGAGCCACCTCTGCCAGCCGAGCAGCGCGCGCGTGCGGTGGAGCGATCGCAATTCAAGATCGGGTGGAAGCGCGGAGGGCGCGATCTTGCCCAGGTTGTCGGCCCACTGCAGGCGTATGCGCTGCGCTAATTCCGGGTCCTGCTCCATGTATTCTTCGATCAGCGCACGCGTGGCGGGACTGGCCTCGCCCGCAAGATAGACTGGCAGCAGATCTAAAATCACTTCCCGCGTTACGTTCATTCTCCACCTCCGTCAATCGCATTCATACTCGCGTGCTATGCATTTCGTATCCCAGCCAGCGCGAGACGAGCCCTGTAAATCTTTACTTTCACTGCCGCGAGAGAAATATCCAGTACTCGCGCAATCTCTTCGTACGGCATTCCGTCCACGGCGTGCATGAGCAGCGCGGCCCGGCTGGCTTCCGGCAGCGTTTGGAGTTCGGCCAGCACGAAATCCAACTGTTCTTTCTGCTCGGCTCGCACGTAGGGGCTGACGTGCGGATCGTGGAGGTCGTCGACGAGCGGGACGTGGCGCGACTTTTTCCGCAGTCCTTGCAGAAACAGATTGCGCGCAATCGTGAAGAGGTAGCCCTTTACCGTGGACATCTCGATCGGCTCGGGTGAAGTCCACGCGCGCACAAAAGTCTCGGAAGTGATGTCTTCGGCTTCCCCGCGCTCGCTGGACAAATACAGCGCGAATCGGTACACGTCCGGCGCATACTTCTTGTAGAGCGAGCTGAAGTCGATCATCGTGGTTGTGCCATCTCACTATAGCTACCCACAGGCCCAGACTGTTATAGCAATGGGCCCGCTCACTAAGAACGCCGTTAGATTCCGAAGATGCCACTGAAAATATCCGTCCAGGCATGCGCCATCATGCCGGGCCGTAGGCTGCCGCGCCAAAGCGCGAGCAGGCCAAATAGAGCGCCGTAGCACGCGATCCTCACGCAGGCTTCGATTCCCTGGTAACCGTGCGAGATGCCGAACAGCACGGCCTGCAGCCCCAACGCAATCCATCGGCTGTGTGTAAATGCCTCGAATTGTTTCTGGAAGTAGCCGCGAAATACCAGCTCTTCGCAAAATCCAGCGCTGATGCAAACGCCAATCCAGAGCGTAATTTCCAAGGCTCGTTGCGGCAAGAAAGTCTGGATTGAAGCAGCATGGCCGGACCCGAACCAGCGAATCCACGCCAAGTCAACGAGCGTCCAGCCGCCCCATAAACCGAACGCCAGGCCGCAATCGGCGAGCACATCTTTAGCGCTTGCCCAGCGTCCTCCAATCAGTTCACTCACCTTCGTTCCAGTCCTACGAAGGCCGCCTTTCCATACCCAAATGAAGAGTCCCCACTCCATTGCCATGAGCGAGAGGTAGAGCGGCACGACCTGCGGGTGCTGCTGTAACATTCCCGGACTCGAGCGAGCGTGTCGCTGAAAGAATGCTCCGAATACCGCCATCCCCAGGAATAATGCGATGAGCAATGCCGTATGCCACCACGGCGCAATAAGCTTCGAGTTTGGAGATTCGATTCTTGGAACAGCGATCGTTGCCATAATACCTCCTCAAACAGCCCACACGGATCGAGCAGAAATCCTCGGTCCTCTTGGAAACGTAGGCTCTCGTAATAGGTATCCACGAACGAGAGGAAAGTTACGGGAATCGACTGAAATAAATATGGGAATCCGCCGAAGCGACTGCGGGGGCCCTGTCCAATCCCTGCTGCGGTGGTTTATGCTTACCTCTTTTCGAGGATCAATCTTTTCAGAATCAATCTTTTCAAGGGTCAATCTTTCGAGGATCAATCGTGAACAAGAAATTCTTGTGGCTTCCGCTCGCCTCGCTCTGCCTTTTGCTTTTTCCTTTCGCGCTTTCCGCCCAGCCGTATGATCCGGCGATGTACCAGGAACTTCGCTGGCGCATGATCGGGCCGTTTCGCGGTGGCCGCACCGTGGCGATTTCGGGTGTTCCCGGCCAGCCAAATGTCTTCTACATGGCGCCGAACAACGGCGGAGTTTGGAAGACGACGGACTTCGGCCACACCTGGAATCCGATCTTCGATGGTGAGCCGACTGGATCGATCGGGGCGCTGGCAGTCGCGCCTTCGAATCCAAACACGATTTACGTAGGAAGTGGCGAAGGCTTGCGCCGACCCGATCTTTCCGTAGGCGACGGGATCTACAAATCGACCGACGCGGGACGCACCTGGCAGCATCTGGGGCAAGGTGATGGCGCTCTGCGCGATGCGCAGCAGATTGCATCCATCATCGTCGATCCCAAAGACCCAAATCGCCTGTTCGTCGCTGCTCAAGGACATCCTTACGGCCCGAACCCGGAGCGTGGCGTCTTCCGGTCGCTCGACGGCGGTCAAACCTTCCAAAAAGTTCTCTACAAAGATGAGAACGCCGGAGGCATGGACCTCGTCTTCGATCCCCGCAACTCGCAGGTAATCTTCGCCAGCCTGTGGGCCTCGCGTCGTCCGCCCTGGACGACCGGCCTCGCCCTCTACGGCCCCAACAGCGGAATCTTCAAATCCACCGATGGCGGAAGCACCTGGCGGCAGCTCACCAAAGGATTGCCCGGTGAAGCCGAAGATATCGGCCGCATCGGCCCCGCCGTTTCTCCCAGCGATCCTGATCGCATGTATGCGTGGGTGAATGCCAAAAAAGGCAGCGGCATCTACCGCTCCGACGACGCCGGCGAAAGCTGGCTGCGGGTGAATGACGAAGAACGTATCTGGGGACGCGGTGATGATTTCGGCTGCGTGCGCGTCGATCCGCGAAATAAAGATGTGATCTATGTAGCCAACACTTCGACCTACCGATCGACCGACGCCGGCAAGAGTTTCACTGCCATCAAAGGCGCGCCTGGAGGCGACGATTACCATACCATCTGGATCAATCCCGAAGTCCCCGACATTATCGCGCTCGCTCTCGACCAGGGAGCGACCATCAGCGTGAATGGCGGCCAGACGTGGAGTTCGTGGTACAACCAGCCGACCGCGCAGTTCTATCACGTCATCACCGACAACGAGTTTCCCTACTGGGTGTATGGCGCACAGCAGGAAAGCGGTTCGGTCGGCACCGCCAGCCGCAGCGATTTTGGCGAAATCACCTTTCGCGACTGGACCACGGTTGGCGTTGAAGAATACGGCTATGTCGCGCCCGATCCGCTGCATCCCAATCTGATCTACGGCGGCAAGGTTACGGTGTTCGACCGCAACACGGGCCAGACGCGCGACGTTTCGCCAGTGGTTCTGCGCACCGGGAAGTATCGCTTCAATCGCACCGCGCCGCTGATTTTCTCGGCGGCCGATCCGCGAGTGCTCTATCTGGGATCGAATGTGCTGTTTGCGACTCGCGACGGCGGCAATAGTTGGCAGATCATCAGTCCCGATCTAACGCGCGAAGATCCAGGAATCCCGGCGACGCTGGGGCCGTTTGTTGCAGCCGATCCGGCGAAGGGCAAGCATCGCGGCGTGATCTATTCGATTGCTCCATCACCGACGGACGCCAATCTGATCTGGGCGGGCACCGACGATGGCCTGATTCATGTGACTCGCGACGGCGGCAAGAACTGGCAGAACGTGACACCTCCCGAATTAACGCCCTGGAGCAAACTGGCGCAGATGGATGCGTCACATTTCGATACCGCAACTGCCTACGCGGCAGTGAATCGCTTTCGGCTCGATGATCTGCATCCTTATATCTACCGCACGCACGATGGCGGAAAATCGTGGCAGAGGATCGTCAGCGGCTTGCCCGACAACGAGCCCGTCAACACGGTGCGCGAAGACGCCGAGCGCAAGGGACTGCTTTTTGCCGGCACCGAACGCAGCGTTTATGTCTCGTGGGACGACGGCGATCATTGGCAGTCGCTGCGGATGAATCTGCCGCCGACTTCGATCCGCGATCTCGTCATTCATCATGACGATGTGGTCGTCGGAACTCACGGGCGTTCGTTTTGGATCCTGGATAACATCACGCCGCTGCGACAGTTCAGCGCGCAGGTTGCAGGAGCTTCGGCGCATCTTTTTGCGCCGCAGCTTACGTATCGCGTGCGCCGAAATAACAATACCGATACGCCTCTGCCGCCGGAAGAGCCTGCGGGGCAGAATCCTCCGGATGGCGCGATGATCGACTATTGGCTTGGCGAAACCGGTTCTTCCGGTCCCGTCACGCTGGAAATTTTCGATGCCTATTCTGGAAAACTCGTGCGCCACTTTTCGAGCGCCGATAAGCCCGAGCCGGTGAATGCGAAAGACTTCAACGTTCCGATGTACTGGGTGCGGCCGGCGCGAACGCTCTCCGCCCGTTCTGGCATGCACCGGTTTATATGGGATCTGACCTATCCTGCGCCGGACGTGTTGACGCGCGATTTTCCGATTTCGGCCATTTACCACGACACACCGCTTTATCCGCTCGGCGCCACGGTGCTGCCTGGACAGTACAAAATCGTGCTTACAATTGGCGGCCGGAACTACACGCAGATGCTCGACATCCGGATGGATCCGCGAGTGAAGACTTCGCCCGGAGACTTGCGGCGGCAATTCGAACTTGACCAGAAAATTGCCGGTGCTCTGCACCAGGACTACGAAGTGCTGCAACAGGTGCGCAGCCTGCGCTTGCAGTTGAAAGCGCTCACGGGTGCTCCCGACGTCACTAAGAAAGCAGCGGCCGACCTGGACGCGAACGCCGCGCCCATCGAGGGCGAAGAAGGCGACTACGGCGCGCGCTACATGAGCACTCCCGAAGGCCGCAGCCTGGCGCGACTGAATGGCGGCCTCAACGCCCTCGTCAGCGCTCTCGATACCGCCGACGCCGCGCCCACGACCCAGCAATCCGCGATGTTCGACGAACTCGACAAGGCGCTCGAAGAGCAGCTTTCGGCTTGGGGCCAACTCAAGTCGAAAGATATTCCGGCGCTGAACGAACAGTTGAAGAAAGCGGGATTGCCTTTGATCGATCTGCAGAAGCCGGTTCCGGGCGCGGGTGATGGGGCCGCGACTACTTCGCAGGACCGGGACGAAGAATAGCATTCAGGTCCGCAGCGGGTTGACTACCTCGACTGCGCCATAGCGCTGGCGGTGGGCTAAGTCTTCGGAATAGAGGACGGCGGCTCCGCAACTCTCGGCGGCTTGCAGGATCAGGGCATCCCAATAGGAAACCTTGTAGCGCGCTTCGATCTCCAGGGCGGCCAGAATCGATTGCGGAGTGTTGATGACGATCTCCCAGCTCAGGTAGTCCTCAATCAGTTTCTTGATTTCTTCGGCTCGCAGCGGATGGCGGATTCTGCGGCGCAGATTCACGCAGAGCTCTTGCAGAACTTGCGTGCTTAGAGCGCCTTGTCCGGTGGTCCACAGATGCTCCAGCAACTGGCGGGCGCGATCGTGCTTTGCGCCGGCGTCGCGGTCATGGGCGTAGATGAAGATGCCGGTGTCGACGAAATACCTGGGATCGGCGGGCGTCATCGCTGGTAAGGCTGCTGGTAAAGCTCGTCGCGGGAGCGCGGCGGAGTCCAACCGAGTTTCATGCCTTCGCGCAAGCGCGCCAGGGCGCGGCGGCGGGAACGATCGTAGCTTTTGCGCTCGCGGACGAGTTGCTCCAGACGCGCCGCCAGCAGGGCGCTGATGGAGGTGCCTTCTTCGGCGGCCAGGATGCGAATTTCGCGGAGGAGGGAGGCATCGAGTTTTAGGGTGATGTTGGTTTTCATTCTGCAGCACGTATTTATGTGCTGCACGAGTATATGTGCTTCATGGGTTGTGCGTCAACCCGTTGGTTTTCGGCGGGGGCGGCGTAGACCGGCTGGATATGATTGAAGGGCTCGAAGGTCAGATTGCGGACGGCGGAGGGAGCGTGACAAAGGCCCACGCGGGACGTAGCTGTGGAATCCCACCCTAACGTCGAAAG
>Ga0074046_10000618_pt1 | contig 32563 bp, 28 predicted proteins | sample BogForMeECP23OM3_FD_94441 | JGI IMG/M metagenome (GOLD analysis project Ga0074046, IMG submission 94441) | Bog forest soil microbial communities from Calvert Island, British Columbia, Canada - Bog Forest MetaG ECP23OM3 | ecosystem: Environmental > Terrestrial > Soil > Wetlands ... | reverse complement strand
TTAACGACAACCGGTCCGGGCGGCGCCTGGGCTTCGGAAACCTACTGGTCTTACGAAGGTGTAGCCTACGGTGGCGGCGGCTGGGGGACCAACGTTGATATCCCCTCCTGGCAGTTGGAGGCAGCCACCCTATGTGCCAATGAGGGTGGGGAATGTTCCACAACCTATCGCGACGTTCCTGACGTCGCGGCCAACTCGCAGTTCAGCTTCTACGTCTGCGCCGATCAAACTGGCTTGAGTGGATGCACTGAAAACGACTACGGCGGGACCAGTTTTGCCGCTCCCATGTGGGGTGGATACATCGCTCTGGCCAACGAACAAGCGGCTGCCAATAATGATCCGCCGCCCGGGTTGTTTGCCGCCTTTCTCTATCCGCTGAGTCTGGGCAACGGCGATGCCGACTTCCACGACATCACCAACAACGGCGGTGCGAGCACCTTTCCGTGCGTAGCCGGTTACAACATGTGCGCCGGCTGGGGCAGTCCGAACGGCGCCGCTTTTATCAATGCACTGGCTCCTACCAGCCCGGATTTCACGTTGCTAGCGAATCCGAGCAGCGTGAGCGTTACGCAAGGCAGCCAGGTAACCAGCACCGTCACCATCACCCCGCAGGACGGCTTTAGCGGCAGCGTCACTCTCTCTGCCTCGGGCCTGCCCAACGGCGTGACGGCGAATTTCAATCCCAATCCCGCCACCGGCACCAGCACACTAACCTTGACGGCCACTGACTCAGCCGCCACCGGGACCGTTACGGTCACCATCACGGGCACGTCGGGTAGTGCGACCACCAGCACACTGCTCGTCCTCACCGTGAATCAGTTGGTGCAGAGCTTCAGCCTCTCGGCTTCACCGAATGCAGTTACCATCGCAAGAGGCGGAGCGAGCGGCACGAGCACCATCACCATCACTCCGGTGAACGGATTCTCCGGCAGTGTATCGCTGGCCGCTTCCGGATTGCCGAAGGGCGTAACTGCTTCGTTCAGTCCGAACCCCGCAACTTCAACCAGCACGCTGACCCTGACCGCTAGTAAAACGGCGAAGGAGGGGACGGCAACACTGACCATCACGGGAACCTCCGGCAGCCTGAACGCAAGCACCACGCTCACGTTGACGGTGGACGCTTTGGGCAACTTCAAATTGACGGCTTCGCCGACCACCTTGACGATTGCCCAAGGCAGCAGCGGAACCAGCACGATTACCGTCGATCCGACGGACGGGTTCGATCAGGAAGTCACTCTGACCGCGAGTGGAATGCCGACGGGAGTAACGGCGACGTTCAGCACGAACCCAACCACTTCCACCAGCGTGTTGACGCTGACCGTAAGCGGGTCGGCAGCAACCGGGAAGTCGACGATCACCATCGACGGCACGTACGGAACCCTGAGCAAAAAGGCAAAGGTCAAGCTCACGGTCACTGAGTAAGCTTGAAGTGTCGAGACATGTGTCGAGACATGGTGATGCTGTGAACTAACATGAGAGGGCCGAGAAATCGGTCCTCTCCTTTTTTTTACCGATGCTCCGATGCTCTGGAATATGTCGGCTCCATTCCCACCCCGCGGCCGCAATTCGTGTAAGATTCTAGTGGCGAGTACAGTTGCACCGCTTCTGTGTGTGCTGATTCTGCCGGGCTGATTCGAGATTGATTCCCGGCGTTCGTTGATCATCCGACGGTGGTCATCCAACGACGATACTCCCCAATTACCAGGTAGAACCGCAGCCTTTTTGGGCCAGCGGCACATTCCTGTCAGGAGAGACTGAATGGCGAAAATTGCAAAGACAGCCGACCGGAAAAAGGTCATGGACACCACAAAATCGACCGCATGTCCCAAGTGCGGCAAAGACACCCGCATCGTCAAGCGCATGAAAGATCGCGAGCGCGGCGTACCCGGAGGAATCTATATTTCCTGCTCGGGCTGCGAGTTTTTTGAAAAACTGTAAGAACCAGTTCTCAGTTCCCGGTTCTCAGTTAAACCAGCCACACAACAACAAAGAGGCGCGGCACCCCGTCGCGCCTTTGTTTTTTCTGAGAACTGAGAACCGGGAACTGAGAACTTTACAATGCGCTCGTTAATCTCTGCATCACCGACTGCCAGTCGCCGCGCCTCGGCTGCCGGAAAAGGCGCAGGCTGGGATACCAGGGACTATCCTCGCGCGTTTGAAGCCAACGCCAGTCGGCCGCGAATGGCAGCAGAACCATAGTTGAAACACCGAGCGCGCCAGCCAGGTGCGCCGTGGAGTTATCGATAGTGACTACCATATCCATGGCCGCAATCTGTGCTGCGAAGACATCAATGTCTGAAAGCTGATCGACGGAACGGTCAATGAAAATCGGAGCGCTGGCGGCCGCCACCTGGCTCTGCAACGCGTCGTGATCCCCATATTGCAGTCCAATCCATCGGATGTCGCGTCGGCCAAACAACGGAGCGAACAACGATAAGTCGATCGAGCGGAGGCGGCCCGTTTTCCGGTTGTTGGTATGCCAAGCCAGCCCGACCAGCCGTCTGCCATCGGCATGGGAATAGCGGGCGCGAAACCGCTCCCGCTCAACCGGATCGGCAACCAGGTAGGGAGACTTCGTCGCCGCAAAAGCGGCGCGAGTTGCGCGGAACAAACCTGGCAGACTGCCACAGGGCAGGTGTGCGGCGATATCCAGTTCTGGATCGTGCCCCGAACTTTCGCCCGAACTCTGGCCCGAACTTCGCCCCGAACTTTGCTGAGAAACACAGCCAGAGATCACACCAATGCCCGGAAAAGAACGGACAAAAAGAGGTTTGAGCCGTGCATCGCAATCCAGGATGCAACGGTTGCCGCTGCGGAGCACATCCGGAATCAGTCCCGCGAACATGATTTCGTCGCCAACACCCTGCTCGCCCCAGATCAGCAGACGCCCGTCTGCCAGCTTTTCGCCGGTCCATTTTTCGCCGGTCCAGAGCGGTTGCCGATAGGTCCGCATCGGCGTGCCGTGATCTTTAGGGTACGATAGCCATCGCCTTTCATAATTGCGCCAGCCCGAGGCAAAGTCCCCTTTAAGCAGTTGAGTCAGAGACTCTCTGAACCCCGCTTGCGCGTAGTCTGGTTGAAGAGCCAGAGCTCTTCTGAATTGCACTAACGCCTCGTCCACCTTGCCCAGGGAGCGGAGGGCGCAGCCCAAGTTATAGTGGGCCTGAGCGTAGCCCGGCTTGAGGGCGAGCGCCCGCTCGTAACATGCCACCGCTTCATCCAGCTTGTCTTCATTCTGGGTTTGGAGATCGATGGTCTGGAGATCGATGGCCTGGAGATTCATGGCCTGAAGGACGTTCCCCATGCTATGGTGCGCTTCGGCTAGCTCCGGCCTAAGAGCCAGCGCACGCTCATAGCAAGCCACAGCTTCGTCGAGTTTGTCCTGAGCTTGAAAAATGTTACCAAGGTTAAGGTGGACCTCGGCGGATTCCGGCTCGAGAGTTAGTGCCCGCTCATAACATGCCGCAGCTTCGTCCAGATTGCCCTGTGCCTGGAGGACAGTACCAAGGTTGGAATGATAGGAAGCCTGGTCGTCGTTCATTGCAACCTTGATTGCAATTGCCTTGCGGATCATCGCCACCGCCAGCTCATAGCCTCCCGCCTGATAAGCGATCATTCCGAGCAAATGCAGGCTATCCGCCTGTTCAGCATCGAAGGCGAGAATCTGCCGATAAATCCGGGCAGCCTCGCTTAGCCGACCGGCTCGCTGGAGACGAACCGCCTTCAGCAGCAGGCTTTGAATCACTGGCGGCAGAGGTGGCGCTTGAGCTCGTTCTTGCCTCATACTTCCGTCCGGCTGCTGCTGCGCAACGCGAGGCGCCTCATAACTCAGCTTCATTACTCAACTTCATAACTCAATTGAAGAAACTGCTACTGTAAGTGCCCGAAAGCGGCATCGCTATTTGGATGGATTCGAGTTAGTCCGATTCGATTAGACAGTTGTAAGAAACAGAAACGAAGACCTGCCGCAAGTTTCCGAAAGCAAACGGCGGTCCACGGCGGTGCACAAAGGTGAGGAGTTGATACGGCCGCCCCCTAAAGGGGGTTCTGATTCTGACGAACTTGCGGTATCGCTGAAGCGATACCCTGATACGAACCTTATTTTCTGAGAACTGGGAACTGGCAACTGGGAACTGGCAACTGGGAACTGAGAACTGGGAACTGAGAACTGGGAACTGAGAACTGAGTTGTACTGCTCTACCCCACCTGTCCAAGAATTGCGCGCGCTTCGGCCGCCGGGTCGGAGGCTTCCGTGACCGGGCGCCCGACCACGATGTACGAGGCGCCGGCGGCAATCGCTTCCGCTGGAGTGACGACGCGGGCCTGATCGTGGGGTCCGCTTCCGGCGAGGCGCACTCCGGGCGTCACAATCACGAAATCATGGCCAAACTCTTCGCGCAGCGCGGCGGCTTCTTGCGCCGAAGCCACTACGCCCTGGCATCCATTCGATAGCGCGAGGGCGGCGAGTCGCAGAACTTCTTCGAGCACTCCTCCGCGCATACCAATCTTGCCCAGTTCGACGTCATCCAGGCTGGTGAGCACGGTGACCGCCAGAACCAGCAATCCGGGATTGACCGCATGCCCGGCCTCGACTGCTGCGCGCAACATTTTGCCGCCACCGGAGGCATGTACCGTCAGCATGCTCACGCCCAGCTGAGCCCCTTCGCGAACTGCCGCTCCTACCGTGTTTGGGATGTCGTGATACTTGAGGTCGAGAAAGACGCGCCGTCCCGAACCTACGAGTTCGTGGACAATCGCAGGCCCTTCGGCAGTGTAGAGCTGCATGCCGACCTTATACGCATGAGCAGAGTCACCGACGGCCGCCACGATCTTCCGGGCGGCCTCGACCGTAGATACATCCAGGGCAACGATCAGACGCTGGCGCGAGTCCATTTTTTTGAACCGTGTCTTCGAACCGTGTTCTCGAACTCTGTTCTCGAACGTTCGTGGCTCAACACTCGTTGCCCGAGTGTATCGGGTTTAGTTCAAGTTGGCTACAGGTTGCAGCAGCGCCACGGTCGTTGGCCGGTAATTGGGTCGGTAATTGAGCCGGCTATTAGAACCGTAATTCGTGGGCTGATAGAGGTCCAGGCGGACCTTCTGCACTCCGCGCTCTTTGAAGCCCAATGCGTTCGCGGCGTTATAGGAAACGTCGATGATGCGGCCGTCCACGACTGGACCCCGATCATTGATGCGAACCACCACCGCTCTGCCGTTCTTCAAGTTTGTGACCTTGACGAACGTACCCAGCGGCAGGCTGGGGTGAGCGGCAGTGAAATCGTGCATGTCGAAGGGTTCTCCGCTGGCGGTTTGCCTGCCCTGGAACTGCTCGCCATACCAGGACGCGGTCCCTACTTGATAGGCCCTGACCTTATAAGCTTCAACTGCGGACTTGGGGCTGTTCGTCTTGCGAGTTTTATGCCCGCTGGCTGTAATCACCAGTGGCTTTGTGACCTTGGCGGCTTCCAGGCTGCTTGGCCCGGATGCGGCTCCGGCCCCCAGACTGGCAACGGATAAAACCACCGCCAGGCTTTCGGCTAAACGTCGTCGCATTCAGTTCCCTCTCATCGTGGAAAGTCGTTTATCTGGTCGTATGCTCCTTTGGTCAGACGATTGTGAAATGCTACCGGGGCCGGAGGCTCGTGTCAACCGCCCGGGCATGTAGTATTGCCGTTTTCTGCTATACCCCCTCCCCCCCATTTTTTCGATCTATTAGAATCATGGGGTTGAAGGTAAAATCTTGTATTTAAAGGACTTATATGTAAAATATTCCGGAATAAGGACTTAGCTCGCTGAACTAGCTAAACTAAAGACTCTCCGAAAATGACTTTGGGGCAGCTTCGAGGTCCGTCTTGAAAGACGGACCCACATCCGACTGCACCAACGTCAAAACACCTTCTCACTACGCGGGTGGGAAGTCTGTGATGGCCATCACGCTTGATTGAGGCCGTTTCTCGGAGGCAGGCCTCCTACGGAGTGACTTCGAAGACAACGCCAGCATTGCTCGATCCGCCAAAGGTGGCTGTGCCATAGAGGTTGCCTGCGCTGTCCAGAATCAAGTTGTCGTCACCCGGGTACGCTCCGTCCGTGCCGTTGAAAACCCAAAGAATCTTCTCTTTGTAGCTTCCTTTGCCAACTGGGGCGACTAGCTCGAAGACAGTTCCCATGTCGGGTTCGCCACCATGGCCCGTGGCACCATAAATGTTCCCAGCCGAATCGAGCACAATCCCCGCAGGTACGTTGCCATCTTTGCCGCTCTCATCATAGGTACCCTTAAAGGAGTAGAGAATTTTCTCTTTCCATTTCCCCTTTTTTTCAGGACTCAGCTTGTAGACGGTTCCGCAGTTCTTGGTGCCGCCCTCCGCTGTTGTTCCGTAAAGGTTTCCGGCCTGGTCGAGCACGGGAATGTATTGCGCAACGTCGCCATCCTTAGGAGCGCCGGCAAAGGTGTGGATGACGGTCGCAGTCCAGCCGCCGTTGCCGTTCGGCGACAACTCGAATGCGGTGGAACCCTCGGCACCAAAGATGTTTCCAGCGGCATCCATAGTCAACCCGCCGAAACCCTGGTTGCAGCAGGAGTTGTAGCTGTAGATTACTTGCTCCGTCCAGCCGCTCCCGGACGGGCTCAGCTCGAAGACGGTTCCGTCTGGGTCGTAGTAAGCTATGCCGTAGAGATTACCCGCCCCGTCCATGATTAGACCGCTGAAGGGATGTTCACCGTCCGCCCCGCCAGCAAAGCTGTACAGGACGGTCTCCGTCCAGCTTGTTCCCACAGGACTAAGTTCGAACACAACGCCGTATCCATTCGCGCCGCCAGAGTATGCTGTTCCATAAAGGTTTCCCGCGGCGTCGAATATCAAGTGGGAGAAATCTGGATACGCCCCGTCCGTGCAATTCGGAGCAGAGCAAAAGCTGTAGAGCGTCGTCTCCGTCCAGCTTCCGTTGCCGTTCGGGGAGAGCTCGAAAACGGTTCCGTATCCAGAATATCCTTCTCCGAGGCCCCCGGCTACGGCCGTCCCATAGAAGTTGCCAGCACCGTCAGGCGTGAGGCTGGACGCGATGTCGTAGCCGTCGCTGCCGCCTGTGAAGTTGTAGAGCACAGTCTCAGTTTGGGCCTGCGCTGGGCGACCGGCCATCACTATCAATACCAACGCGGAAACTACAGCCAGGGTTAGAGCGCCGCGAATGGACCACGCACCCACACATTCGCAAAAGGCGCGAATGAGTGGGGCATCCGCCGCCGATTTCGTCGAGCCGAATCCAGACCCGGCGTCGGGAATGTTTGAATGGCCTTTCGGTTTCCTGTTCGTCGCTGCTGAATGCATGATTCCCTCCTTGTAGTTTTGGTCTTCGTTGTGAGCCCTCGCTTCGATTGGTTTTGGGGTCGCCGGTTCCTGGGGGAATATCGAGCGTGGCGCGCTGCAAAAGCAACCGCACCCGCCATTGCGACATACTGCGCGAGATCCGCTTTCCCGGCAATGGAGAGCGTCTGAAGATTGTCTGAATTCAGCTGAAGAATGGTACGGGTGGGGCGTTGCCAGGGCCGGACCGATTTTCTTTGACGCTTGGCCCTATTTGCGCTTTGGGTTTAGAGTGACGAGATGGCTCTGACTCCACCGGTGGTGCTGACGATTGCCGGGTTTGACCCCTCGTCGGGCGCGGGCATTACCGCGGACATCAAGACGATCGCTGCCCATGAATGCTATGGCATCGCCTGCATCACCGCGCTAACGGTGCAGTCGACGCAGGGAGTGCGGCGCGTCGAGGGCGTCGATCCCAAACTGATTGCAGAGACCTTGCAGGAGCTGGCTTCGGACCTTGCCATAGAAGCCGTCCACATCGGCATGCTGGGAAATGCCCAAGTGGTCGAGGTGGTTGCGGATTTTCTGGACCGCGCACATCTGCCACACGTGGTTCTCGATCCGATTCTGAGGTCGACTTCCGGAGCGGAGTTATTGGATGCGGCGGGGACCCGGCTGGGGCTTCAGCTAATGATCGAGCGCCTGCTTCCTCTGGCGGAGTTAGTGACTCCGAACCTTGATGAAGCGCGCGCTTTGACTGGAATGGCGGTCACCAATCTCGACCAGATGCTCGCGGCGGCTGCACGTCTGCACTCGCTCGGAGCGGCGAATGTGGTGGTTACCGGAGGCCACCTTGATAGGGGGGAGAAGGATAGGGGAGAGCTTGATAGGGGAGAAAAGGGTAAGAGCGAGAAGGCGATCGATCTCCTCAGCTTCACTACCGCGCGCGGCAGGGAAACGGAAATCTTCAAGGCCGACCGTCAGCGTTCGAATTCCACCCACGGCACGGGATGCGCGTTCTCTACCGCGCTGGCCTGCCACCTGGCACATGGGCGCGGACTCCCGGAGGCGGTTCTTCTGTCCAAAGCATATGTCTCGGCGGCGATTGCAAATGCCCATTCGCTCGGCCACGGAGTGGGGCCGGTGCATCACCTCTACCGCATGAACCAGCAGCGCCGGCCAAGCACCGTCGTCACCGAAGGCGAACACGTCCATTCGCGGAGCTGAATCGAACTCTAGAGTAGAGATGCGGCTTGCCGCGTCTCGGTTGGCTGTGGCGCAAAGTTGCGGGCGGGAAACGGGGCAAGCCCCGTCTCTCTATAAATAACGCTGGGTAGCCCAAGGCCAAAGGTTATTTCTTAAACAGGCATCCGGCGACAAAGGCGGCGACGGCCGCGAGCAGCCACTCAATCCGCCAGAGTTGAATTGCCTGCCAATCGAGTAGGGTCCGGGCACCGAAGAACACGCCGACCGTCAGAGCCCCCACCACGCAGAGCACGCCGACTAGGAAAGCGATGAGGGCAGGTGTCGTGAGCCCAAGCCGCTCACCGAGAGAGACGAGTTCAGCGAGACCGGGGATTTCTATGGTGCGCGTGGCGCTCACATCCGGACGTCTGGCGCCACAAGCGTGACAGTAGAGCGCGCTAACGATGAACTCCGTTCCGCAGCGGCAGGTTGCGCTTCGGTCGGTGGTTGCTACAGCCGCGGAGTTCGGCATTGGAGCCCGCCAAAATTCGTGCTGAGCCTGATCGGCTGCGTCTGCCATAAGGCACTCTGATTCGCCCTGCTTTCGGATCGCAAGCAAATCACCAAAGCAAGTTATTGCAAAGACGATAGTTATAGCTGGCCAAAGGGGAGGGAGGCCGCTCCAGGGGGCAAGAATTACTCTATCCAACCCGGAATTTCCTAATTGTGCACGAATTGGCTGGATTGTGGACGTATCCGGTTTGGTTCCCCGGCGGATACTTCACCGGAGAGATCCGTTTTCCCGCAGCCTTTTCGGTCGAGTCGGCGCCAGACAGTTCTTTTACCCCGTAACTTCAGCCTTTGGCCTCGGCGAGCGCTCGTCGTAGTTCGTCAACGTCCGGAAAATTCGGCTTAATCCTCTCCACCTTGTCCAGTTGTTGACGGGCCAGCCCTGCCTGCCCACTCTTGGCGTAGGCGAGTCCCAAATGATAGTTATAGACGGGGTTGTCCGGATCCTTCTTCACCGCTTCTTTGAACAGGCTTATCGCGGATCCGTAGACGCGCTTGTGGTAGAAAGCCCAACCCAGCGTATCGGCGGAGCTAGGATTATCGGGAAGCTGGCGCCGCGCCGTCTGCGCCATGGCGAAAGCGACGTCCACATTACCGCCCTGCTGCAGCATCACGTATGCCAAATTGTTGGAGGCCAGCGGATTGTCTGGCTGAATCTCCAGCACCTTCTGGTACTGGTCCTTGGCGTGATCCCAATCCTCTTTGCTCTCGTAGATGCCACCAGCGAGCAGGTAAAAAGTGATCTCCTTCGGATTGGTCTTAGCTCCGTTGAGATAGGTCTGCAGCGCCTGATCGGTGGCGCCACGCGCGCTCCGCACCAAACCGAGACTAGCCAGCGCCTCGACGTTCTTCGGGTCCACGTCGGAGGCTTCTTTGAACTCCTGTTCCGCCGCCACCAGGTCTTTTTTCTGGTCCATCATGAGCTTGCCCAGCATGATGTGAAACCCGGCATTCCTGGGATATTTGGACAACTGCGCCCGGGCCGTGGCGATGGCCCGATCCGGCTGCTTTTGAATCAGGTCGACGTTGAGCACGCCGCCCAGCGCGTCGGTTGAATTCGGATCCTGATCCAGCGCCTGCTGGAAAGCTCTTTGCGCTTCGGCGAACTGGTTCTGCGCCATGTGCAAGTTACCTAGCTGAACATAAGCGCTAGGATTGTTGGGCTCCTTTGCCAGGGAGCGATGAAGATATTCATCCGCGGCTCCGAAATCCTTGCGATCGATTTCGGCCACTCCGCGTAGCAGATATCCGTCCGGAGATGCTGGTTGCAAGGCGATGATCTGATCCGCTTCCTGGGACAACGCTGCCGCATCCCCCCGGTGGATGGCAACGCCCGCCAGGGCCCGGTGCGCTTCCACAATTCCTGGACTCAGCCGAACCGCAGCGTGCCACTCCTCCTCTGCGCGGTTGATATTGCCCAATTGGTCGAATGCCAGACCGAGCTGGTAATGCGCTATGCCGTTCTCCGCACTATTCTTCAACACAGCTTGGAGCGTATTGACGGCATCGCTGGCTTTGCCACTCTGGATCTCGATCTCGCCCTTGTAAATCTGGGCGTCCTGGGCGTCCTCGTCATCCACCTTCGCATTTAAGATTTCGTCATTCAGCTTGCGAGCATCGTCGAGCCGCTCTTTCAAGATCAGCAACTGAATGTAGTTTTTCTTGACCAGCATATCCTTGGCGTGGTCCCGATACAGCACGGCATACTCGTCCAGGGCTTTGTCGTACTGGCCATTGGCATAGTAGAAATCGCCCAGCATGCGGTAGCCCGTGGAATTATCCGGGAAATCCTTCTTCGACTGGCGCAGGAATTCCTCGGCCTGCGCGAACTTGTTCTCCGCCATGTACAGGCGGGCCAAAGAAACCCTGGGAGAGGGATCGTCGGCGGCGGAGGCAACGGCCCGCCGGAACGACTGCTCCGCCTCGGGAAACCGCCCGCGAGTCTGATAGAAGTTACCGAGCGAGATCAGCGCATTCGTGGACTTGGGACTCAGTTCGACCGCTTTCTTGAAATTCCCTTCCGCCGCCTCCCACTGCTCCCCGCGCATCTCGAGCACAGCCAGATTCAGATAAGAGTCGGAACGGCTGGGATCCAGTTCGATGGCTTTCTGCAGGTCCGCCAGCGCAGCCGCGGTGTTATTCATACCGGCGTCGTAGTTGGAACGTGCGATGTAGACGTCGGGATTGTTGGGCTGTTTTTGCACGAGCACATCGAGATGCTGCTTCGCGTCATTGAGCTGATGGCCAAAGATCAACAGGTTGGCCAGGTCAAGACGCGCGGCGTATTGGTCCGGCTTGATTTCGATGGTCTTCGACAGTTCCTGGTAGGCGGCTGGCCACTGCTCCAGTTTGAGCGCCGTCAGTCCCAGCTTGTAGTGGGCGTCGGCAAAACGCGCATCAACCTGAATCGCATTCTCGAACTGAATCGCGGCTTCCCGGTACTGGCCTTTGTCGAAATAGCGCTGGCCGCTCTCCAGATACTTCTGCTTCTTTTTCTCCGGATTCCCCGAGCAGCCCGCCAGCAACGCCAGCAAGCAAAACGCCGCCACTACATACTGAAATCTCGATACTTTGGCAATTCCCATATCCTGACCACCCTTACACAGCGCCAACTTTGTCTTATCTTCTATTATCTTCTTCTGTCTTATCAGTGCCCTAGTGCACAAAAGTACTCTTCTTGGGCAAGCCGGAAAAGTTACCGCGGTTATTATCGCAAAACTGGACAACCTGCGGAACCAGGCCGGTTCCATCTCTAAGCATACGCCCGCGTACAGGCGCTTTCGTAATCTGCCCCGGCGGGCGCGAACGTGGCACAGTTGAATTGGCTATGTCCCACTTCCCCCAAACCAACGCCAACCGGCGCTCTCCCCGTGTACAACTCCAAGGATCGGTCGCAGCCGCAGTTATGGCCGAAGACGGTCAACGGGAGCGCGCAAAACTACAATCCATCTCCGTCAACGGCGGATTGCTGCAATTGCAGCACGAGCTTTCCCCCGGAGATTTCGTCGAAATCGCCTTCCACACCCGAGAGGGCGCAATCCGCGGTATGGCCGAAATGCTGCAACCGACGCGCAAGTATCAGAGCGCCTGTCTGCAACCTTTCCGCTTCATTGCCTTGGGCGACGACGACCACCGCAAGCTGCGCATGGCGCTAGATTCGGCTCTGGACCGCAGGTTCCTCGACCCTGCCTCCGATCGTCTGCAGGCGCCAACCGGACTCTGAAAAGCAGTGGTCAGTGGTCGGTGGTCAATGGTCAATGCCCAGTAGAACCACAACCCCCTGGCCACCGCATCGGATCGCTTCCGCTGCCTCATTGACTCATGATCACCGACGTCTGACCACTGCCGACTGACCACTGACCACTGACCACTGCTTTACTCCTTCGCTATACTGTTCCCTCCGGATGACGACCCAGACCATCACTCATTCCCACTCCGAAGAGGAGACGATCGCCTTCGGCCGGAAGCTTGCCGCCGAACTTGCGGCTGAATTGTCGCCTCCCCTGATCGTGCTGCTGCGTGGCGACCTCGGAGCGGGCAAGACAACCCTGGTGAAGGGGATTGCGGAAGGCTTCGAAGCTGCGCGCGCCGAACATGTGACCAGTCCTACCTTCACCCTCGTCCACGAATATCGCGGACCCCGCGCCACCCTTTACCACATTGACCTTTACCGCATCGATACCGAGCGCGAACTGGAAACGCTTGGCCTTGACGACTTGGTCGCCCCAAACTGCATCTTACTGATAGAGTGGGGAGAGAAGTTCCCTCGCTTCGAACGCGACCAGAACGTGGAAATCACCTTGGAGCGAGTGGGGGAAACTGAGCGCAGAATCCAAGTAACGATCGGCTGAATGACGATCGCTTGAATGACGATCGCTTGAACATCAACATCTGATCTGCCGAGAGTGGTTTGCCGACCGTGGACTGCCCACAGCGGACTGCCAACATTGCCTGGGGCGCATTTCAATCAGCTGAATTTTGGAGCCAAAATCAACTTGAAACCTACCCATTTCGCCCTTCGATCCCTATTGATCCTTCTGCTGCTGATTCCCGCCGCTTTTTGCAACGCGCAAAGCGCATCCCGACTCGATACCTGGGATGCGAACCAGTCCGCCCAGCCTGCCGCGACCGGCTCCGACCAGGCACCGGAGCAAGCACCGCCGCCCGCCGAACCGCCCGCCGGCCAGCCCGCCCAGCCTGCCGATCAAAACCAGAGCCAGAGCCAGAGCCCGAGCCCGAGTAAGAGCGGTGACGGCCCAGCCTCCACCACATCCGCCACATCCAAAGACCGGCTTTTTTTTGCTCTACCCAACTTCTTGACCCTGGAGAATGCCGGCCAGGTCCCACCCCTAACGGCCTGGCAAAAATACAAAGTTGTCGCCAAGGGATCGTTCGACCCCATTCAGATTGTCTGGTACGCTGCGCTCTCCGGTATTTGCCAAGCCGAGAACTGTGAGCCCGGCTTCGGACAGGGCTGGGAATCATACGGCAAGCGCTACGGCGCCTACGCCGCCGATGGCACCATCGAGAATTTTTTTGTGGGCGCGATTCTTCCTTCCATACTGCACCAGGATCCGCGCTTTTTTCAGAAACCCAGCGGCGGCTTTTTTCACCGCGCCGGGTATGCCGTCAGCCGGATTGTCGTGACTCGCACCGACTCCGGACACGCACAATTCAACTATTCCGAAATTTTCGGCGCGGCCATGGCGTCGGCCATTTCAACTTACAGTTACCATCCCCATCCCGGCTATACGCCCGGCCAAGCCGCGCCCTATATTGCCAGTGACCGCACCTTGAAGAACACGGCCAGCGTCTGGGGATCGCAGGTAGGCTACGACACGATTACGCTCGTGATCAAGGAGTTCTGGCCCGACGTCCGGCGGAAACTGAAGAAGCAGCATTAATAGAGATTCGGTAGTGGTGCAGTTTGAATCGGTTTTGAAAGGGCACGGCTTCACAGCCTGCGGAAAAACTCGGGTTTCGTATCAGGGTATCGCTTTAGCGATACCGCCAGTCGTTCAAAATCAGATGCCCCTTTAGGGGCTGCGCAGCCAAAATTCACTTTTCCCGCAACCTCTACAGGCTGCTGGAAAAGAGCACTTGATTTCGGGTGGCGCAGCGGTTTACCGCTGCGATAACCGCCTTGTTTTGAATGCGGCTTTAGCCGCTGAGGGACGGCAATTTTCAAACTGCGCCACTACCAGATAGTTGCGAACGTATTTCCGAATGATGGGCGGCGATGGCACCGAGACCCGAAGCACCCGTCACGAAAGCTAGAGAGCCCGATCTTGAAGTGGGCCTGATCTGCGCCGATCACGACGGCAATCGCATTCGCATCGACCGCATTGATATGGATGTGGCCGGTGATGCCGGAACCATCTCCTACCATTTTCTGAATGACGAACTGCGAGTGCAGGAAGGCATTCAAGAACGCTCCATCAAGCAATTCCTCGCGGAAGGCTGGTACATCGCGGCCCCCGGCAGATCGCTGTAGCGGGGCGCGGCACTTTTCCTCAACCCTTGCCAGGTTTCAAACTTGCAGGGTTCAAACTACATCTTGCGCCGCATTCCGCACCAGAGCGAGCGCCGTCAGATCGTTTTCTGTGGGAGTTGCCGGTGTGAACATCCGCGCCGCCTGCAGCACGGTCAGGCACAGCTCTCGCGCGCTGAGTGCGGTGGAGTGCTGAAAGCTTTGCTTCACCCCGTCCAGTCCGAAATCCGCACGGTGGCGCTCAGCGTCGAAGTAGTCCGATTCGACGATCCCGCGTGAGACCCCCAGAAGAGCCGAGCCGGGCACAAGATGACAGGCAGCCGCGCTCTGCGTGGTGTGAGAAAACAGGCCCAGCGGCAAGCCGGTTGCCTCGAGCAGCGTGATTCCCGTGTGGTCACGAAGCAGACCGGGAGTATGGCCGGCATTGGCATAGCACACCGTCCCCAGATCTTCGTTGTAACAGCCAATGAACGCCGGACAACTACGGAGACCGCCGCGCAGAATGGTCAAGTTCATCTCGATGCACAGTTCGATCATGGCGGTGGTCTCGTTGAAGTCCTCTCCGGCAAAAAGTTCGGGCGCAAGCGTTTGAAACGTCTTCTGCACGGCAATCAGGATTTCACGCGTGTCCGCCCGCAGGCCGGCGATGTCGAGCAGCACGAATAGCATGCGGGACGGACCCACCCTCAGGAATTCATAGAAATCGCCGGCCACGCGCTGGCCGCTGTACACCGCGGCAATCTCGGCGTGACGGAGCACGGGTGCATCGCAGTGGAGCGGATCGGCGGGAGAGAGTTCGGGAGAGAGTTCGGGAGACAGCCCGGCGGGAGACGGTTCTGCAGAAGACAGATCGGCTTCACGCCACTTGAAAAGCGAGCGCCAGAACCGTGTCGAGGGTGACTTCTGTTCCTCAACGCCAGCGCTCTGCCACATAGCTGGGTAATCGGCAGATTGGCGTCGATACTTTAAGAGCTGGCTCGCGGCGAGCTGCCGCACCGATCCCGGCTAAAATCACTCGCGGCTAATGCGGCAGATAGCCAGCCTCCATCGGCAGTTTACCGTCTACCTTGACGACAACCACGCGATCGGTGATGGAGTGTTCCTCAATGAATCCGATCGCGCCCGGAGTGGAGGCGACCGCATCAATCACATCTGCATCCGACCCGACCGTCCGGATCGAATCCTTATGCGAGGCGAGCAGCGCTTTCACTTCCGCTTCGGTCATTTTGTTCAGATGTTCCAGCGTGGCGATCTCGCCCGGCGAAGAGCTGTGCAACACCAGCACCACATTTCTGCCGTCGGGCCACTTCTTCACTTCCCCTGCAAAAATCTTGGCCAAATGAGCAGATGTAAAGTTCTGAACCACGTTGTCTTTGTTAACCACGACCGCCATGTGGTGCGCGAAACAAGGGGTCAGCGACAACGTGACCCAGGCACAGAGGCAGAGAATCCGCGGGTACTTCATAGGACTTAAGCTTACCGCTTGCTGTCCAAGGATTTTTGTCAATAATTTGTCAAAAGTAACGGGAGTAATCAGACTGGTAAGGTTAGAGGTCAGAGGTCAGATTGCAGAGGTTAGAATCACTCGCTGCGAGTCGTGGGTTTTCACCTCTGCAATCTAACCTCTGACCTCTGCCCTCGCTAGAATCCCATAATGTTGTATCCGCAATCCACGTAGATGACTTCGCCCGTGATGCCCGAACTGGCATCGGAGGCAAGAAACACGCCGGTGCTGCCCACCTCGCCGACTTCCACATTGCGCTGCAGGGGAGCGCGCTCGGCGTGCGAACGCAGCATGTCTCCCAGGCCGGAGATGCCGCGCGCGGCCAGCGTTTTGATCGGCCCGGCCGAGATCGCATTGACGCGAATCTTCCGCCGACCCAGATCCTGAGCCAGATACCGCACCGTGCATTCGAGCGCCGCCTTGGCCACGCCCATGACGTTATAGTGCGGCACAACTTTTTCCGCGCCGTAGTAAGTCATGGTGATGACCGAGCCACCGTCTTCCATCAACGGAGCCGCCGCGCGGCACAGCGCGATCAGCGAATACACGCTCACGTCATGCGCCACTCGAAAGCCTTCGCGCGTCGTGTTCACGAAGTCGCCTTTCAGTTCTTCGGCCGGAGCGAAGGCCACGCTGTGTACCAGCACGTTCAGCTTGCCGTAGCGGGCTTGCAGGTTTTCGAAGAGCTGAATGATTTCCTCATCCTTCGAAACATCGCACATAAAAGCTTCCGCGCCCGGCAGCGACAGGATCAGGTCTTTCGCTTCCAGTTCCATCCGTTCGTTCTGATAGGTGATGGCGAGGTTCGCGCCCGCCGCGTGCAATCCCTGCGCAATCGCCCACGCGATCGAGCGCTTGTTGGCCACTCCGAAGACGACCGCCGTGCGGCCTTTCAAGTCATCAAACATGAAGGAAAGAATAACAGCATCTCGTGTAGAGCGGACACTCTTGTCCGCTGCTCTTGATGTTGATGTTGATTTTGATGTTGATGTTGATTTTGATTCTTGAGATCAAGATCAACCCCAAGATCAAAATCAGCGGACAAGAGCGTCCGCTCTACACAAAAGCTACTCCGCCACAGCAGCCACAGCCTTCCCCGCTCGAATCGGCCAGCAGGCGCTGCCAAACGCTACCGCATATACGGCCGCGATCACGCCAAACCCGGCCGCCAGGCTGATCCGCGACGCGATCCAGCCCACCGTCAGCCCCAGCGAAACTTGCAGAAGCGTGCCAAAGAAATAAAAAGTATTCTGGACGCGCCCCATGAAATGCGGCGGCACTTGCTCCATCAGACTGGTATTCATGGCCACGCCGCTGACGCCGCGCGCCGATCCCATCAGCCCATACAGCAGCACGGCAATCGCCAGCCACGGTGAGAACGGCGCGAGCGCCATGGAAAAAGTCAGCAGCAGCATGGCAAGCGCAATTGACCAACGCGCTCCCACCCGCGCAATCAGCGCCGGGGTATAGAGAGCGCTCAGGAATGCCCCCACGCCCCATCCCCCGTTCAGCCATCCGTAGCCCGTCGCGCCGGCATGGAAGACACGATCGCTCAGCGGAGCCGTGACCACCACTCCCGTCATCATCGCGCCCAGAAATAAAGCCCAACTCGTGCCCAGAAAAACCACACTGCGATGCTCGCGCCGAAAGACGCGGCCCTCGCGCATCTCGCGCAGAAAGCGTCCCACCGCTGTTTCCGCCGCCTCGATATCATGACGAAGTTCGACCGCGCGCGGCACTACATGCCGCCCCTGGCGCACCGCGAAGTAGCACGAAAAGGAAACGACGTAGGTGCTCACGTCGATCAGCAACACGCCGCCGAGACCAATGTGTTCATAGACAAATCCAACCAGCGCGCCGGCAATCAGCCATCCACCCTGGACCCCCGCCAGCAGAAACGTATTCGAATGCACGAACCCACCCTTGGGCGTCAGTTCCTGAATCAGTGCGGTGATCGCCGGCCAGAACATCCAGAAGCCCGCCGCCACCAGCGTATTCATCAGGTAGAGTTCCCACACCTGCACGCGATGAAGAAAGGCAAGCACGGTGACGGCGAGAATGACGACGGCGCGCAAAGCATCCAGCCACATCACCAGACGCCGGCGATCTTCGCGGTCAATGATGACGCCGGTGAAGGGAAGCATGAGCATGGCCGGAATGGTTTGCAGCGCCGCAAACGTGCCCAAAGCCATTTCAGAATGAGTGCGCTGCAAGATCGTCCACGCCACGGCGGCGGAGTTCATCCCGCTGCCCAGCATGGAGATCACATTCGCCGCAAAAACAAATCGCAGGGACCGGGACCGTTTTTGCAGAATGGAGCGCATCGTTCGAATCTAACACGCCGGCTCTCAGCTCTCAGCGGTCAGCTTCTGGTGTCGAAACTTGGTGAGGAACTTTCAGAATTTGTCGCCGACCTTGGCTGGGATCACTTCCGGTTCGCCGACAATCCGGACGGAATCCGAATCTGGCTTCCCAGAACGTCGTATCTTGAGAGATTCAGGCCGACTGAGCGTCTACAAGACGCCGACGAACTCGCCAAGTGGCGCACTGCGCCTGCTAACCGGTAAGTATTGTCTACCAGACGCCAGGAATGATCCGCTTCGTCCGTGCCGAGTACGCCGCGTATTCGTCGCCAAACTCCTCAACCATCATCCTCTCCTCCGCGCGGACACGAAGCGCGCAGAGGATCGCGAACGCGATCAAGTTCGACGGACCTGCCACCCAATTCGGGATGACGAGCGCCTGGCCGATGGAATACAGCGCTAGCGCCAAGTACATCGGATGGCGGATACGGCGATAAACGCCCTGCGTGATGAGTCGATGCTGCTCACGTACCTCCAGGGTGATCGACCAATTTGTACCCAGGTCAGCGTGCGACCGGTAGAAGAGCCAGAGGCCGATCACCAAGCAGATCACACCGGCGACGAGCGGGCCAGTGCCCAGCGCGTACTCAGCGAACGAAAACGCTGGCGACGCGACCCAGATCAGAGGGACGAAGAATCCGACCCAGGCGAGAACCAAGAGGCCGGTCTCTAGCGGAGTTTTATAGCTTGTGGCGACCTTGACAATTCGACTCCGGTGCCCGTGCGGCGCACGAATGGCGATCATCGCCACTGTACCTATGAGCACCAGCGCTTTCGCGATCCAGGGATTCATGGCCACGTACCGTCCCTTTCACACCGTACTGCGACTGTCGCCAAAGTGCTTCTGTCCTAATAACTCGCAGTAATACCGGACTCGCAGAACCTCCACCACGCGGGTCCTGTAGTCTGGGAGTCGGCCCGGCATATGAGGGATGCAGTTCAGTTTATCCGATCAGGAAACGGTTTGCGCCTGAGTTACGGGCAACCCGGAAGTTAATGCTCTTAATAGGCGCTTACGAGCCGCTGTTGCTGCAATCGCGGTACTACGCCAGTTTGCCCCTGTCGAGCGCGCCAAAATTGACTGAGGTGGTTAAAATCAAGTCTATGGCCAGTTCGTTGAATACGACGGACCCTGCAGGACCAAAGCCACCCTCGTTCGGAATTGGACACTTCCTGTTTGTAGTCTTCCTGGCAGTCATCTTTTTGTTGCTTGGCCATAGCATGGTGCGACACCGCTTCTTTCAAGGCCAACGCTTCCACCGCAACGGCTCCGTCGGACAATAGCAGGCCATTGCGCTCGCGACCTTGATTGTGAGGGAGTCCTGAACCGAGAACTGAGAACCGATAGCTGAGAACTGAGAACTGAGAACCGAGAACTGACAGTTCTTACCCTACCTCAACCCCGTAACCACATACGCCTCCGACAGCACCCGATCGTAGAGATAAGCGTACGCCGTCCCGTCGCTCGAAAGGTGAGGCGCCACCACGGTCGCGCCTCCCGCTCCCGTTTCTTCCCCGAAAGTTTTCCACGGCTCCATTTTCCCGCTCTGTACATTTGCCCGGTAGACTTTCACGGATTTCGCGGCCATCGCGCCATGTGGGATGGGAGCCACATAGACCGACTCCCCGTCCGGCGTCCAGCCAATAATGCCATAACCCGATTCGAGCCCCGGTATGGGGTGAAACTCGCCACTCTCCAGAGCCCAGATCCCTCGCTTTCCCTCGGGTCCACGCACCGCCACGCTCTTGCCGTCGGGCGATAGTTGCGTGCCGCCGATGCCCTCCGGAGTGATGGGCTTGGAATCTCCACTGCTCAGGTCAATCAAATAGTCGCGCCCGCCGTGTCCGGCTTCAATACCGTAGGCCAGCAACCGCTTGCCGTCTGGAAAAAACCGCGCCCCATCGTAGCTCACCGCATCATGCGTAAGCTGCCTGGCTTCGCCCGCTCCCGTCGGCACCAGGCTCAGCGGTCCGCCCTTCGCTGGTTTCGTGATCACCCATTTTCCATCGGGCGAAATGGCCATCGAGTCGCCCTCGCCAATGCGCGCCGGAGGCGATCCATCGGTGTCGCGCAGATATACGGTATAGTTCGGTCCCCCGCCATCGCCTTCCTCGTCGAAAATAATCTTCCGTCCGTCCCGGCTGATGTCGCGCAACTCCGACCATCCAAACCACCCCAGTTCATGCTCCTCTTTCCCGCCCGGCTCCATCCCTCGAATTCCCAGGCGAGTGTGATTCGCCACGGCCAGCACCGCTCCATTGCGCAGGTCTTCGAGCCACATACCGCCGGGCACATTCGTGATCGTCCGCTGCTTGCCCGCGAGCGTCACGGCGCGCGGGTTCTGGCTGCTCGTAACGCTGGACGTAAACCAGATCTCATCGCCCGATGGAGACCAGAGAATCCCCTGCAGCGAACTCCAGCCCGACGAAAGTTTCTTCTCTGGCTCCTTGCCATCCGCGCCAATCACCGCCAGCGAACCCTCGTCGTCGCCGCCCGGGTTCTCATGGTCGGCAAAAGCGATCCACTTGCCGTCCGGCGAAATCTTCGGGTGACTGATCCAGTTGATGCCGTCGAACAGCACCTTCCCGATCGGATACTCCAGGCGCCAGTGATTATTTTCCGGAACGTAACGGACAATCGCCATGCTTTCGCCGTTCGCGGAAAAATCGGCGTCTCCCACATTGTCCAGCACTTCTCGCGGCGTTCCTCCGCTCAGCGGGACCCGCGCCAGCGTCCCGCTGCGCGAGTAGCCGCCGTGATACTGCGTGTTGAGCCGGATCGCCATTTCGCCGCTCTTGGAGATCGAAAGCAACTCCGCATCCTTGATGCCCAGTTCGCGCGACCCCGGATCATCCGTGCGCGACATGTAGAGCTGGTCCTCGCCGCCCTCCCACGACGCGCTGTAAACAATGCTTCCGTCGGGCGTAAACCGCGCGTTCCCGATACGGCCTGTACGGAACGTGATCTGCTGATACTCGACCAGAGGCGCACGCGCGCTCGACTTCCCCGTCCACCAACCGAGACCATACACCACGCACGCGAGCGCCAGACCCGCAGCGAGCGCCATCACAAGCCTGCGACTCGGCTGGATTTTCCCCATGCCAGTTTCAGCGCCAGCGCCAGTCGTCGCCACCCTGGCCGCGCTGCCGGAAAGCCCGGAAAGATGTTCGAGATCAAAGGCAATGTCGCTCGCGGAATGGAAGCGCGCCTCGGGATTTTTCTCCAGGCAGTGATGCACAATGCGCTCGAGCGCCGGAGAAATGTTGCGGTTGGTTTCGCTCAAATCCGGAGGATCTTCCTTCAAAATCGAACTCATCGTGTCCGCGGGAGTGTCGCCATGAAACGCCCGTTTGCCGGAAAGCATCTCGTAGAGGATTGCCCCAAAGCTGAAAATGTCGGAGCGTGGATCGAGCGTCATGCCGCGCACCTGCTCGGGCGACATGTATCCCGCCGTGCCCATCACCACTCCCGCCTCAGTCGCGCCATGCGTGACGGTTGGCATGGCTGTGTGAGATCCTGCACCTGCACCAGGATCGGGCTGCGTCAATTTGGCGAGGCCGAAGTCCAGAATCTTGACTCGTCCATCTTTTGTGACGAACAGATTCTCCGGCTTGAGATCGCGATGAATGATTCCTTTCTCATGCGCCGCGGCCAGCCCATGTGCGATCTGCAAGGCATAGTCCAGGGTCTTCCGCGTGGCAATCGATCCGCTGCGCAGCCGTTCCCGCAGCGTCTCTCCTTCCAGCAGTTCGGAGACGACGTAAGGCGAGCCGTCGCTCGTGCCAATGTCGAATACGGCCAGAATGTTGGGATGATTCAGGGCAGCGGTAGCGAGCGCCTCCTGTTCAAAACGGCGCATGCGGTCGGCGTCCAGCGAAAGTTCCTGCGGCAAAACTTTGATTGCCACGTCGCGCCGAAGACGGGAATCACGGGCACGATAGACCTCGCCCATGCCGCCCGCGCCCAGAAGGGAGACAATTTCATACGGGCCAAGTTTGGTGCCAGGGGTCAGATTCATCAGTGGGCGAGATTATAACCTAAAGGGAAAAGCGCCTCGTCAAGGGAAAGGCGGCTCATCCCGGAAAAACTCGTGTAGAGACGGGGCTTGCCCCGTCTCGGGTCCATCCGAGAACGATGGGCGAGCACGAACGGGAAGACGCGGCTTCAGAGCCTGCGGAAAAACTACATCTTGCCCTTGTTTTTGGGTGGCGCAGCGCTTCAGCGCTGCGGCAAAAGCTTTGTTTTGATTGCGCCTTCAGGCGCTGAGGTCGGACTCTCTGTCGGCAAATGACTTTTTCCGCAACCTTTTCAGCCGTGCCGTAACTGCCGCAAATAGCGGCTTTGGGCCGCTGGGGATAACTGAGTTGTTCGGTCAGATATTCTGATCCCAGGTGGCACGAATCGTTTTCAGCATGGCCGGATAGATAATCCATCTTCGGAACGGATCGATTAAGCCCATGTACAACGGCGTAATCCACGTTCTCTGGCGCACGTAGACCGCAAAGTAAAATCGATAGCTATCGGCCTTTTCAGCGAGGGCACTGAGGGCCGCAGCATGGACCGTGCGATTCTGAACTTCAAGTAGCTGTTCGTTTTCGAAACGGTAGACAGCGCGGAACAGTCCTTCTGGCGTTCCCGACACGACCAGAGAACGAGCCCGATCCTCTGGGGTCAGGCGACTTCCAAACGAGGCTGCCAAGGCATCCTTCGGTTCGGCCTCAAGTCGAAAAATGCGTCCCAGAAAAAACCGAAGACGGAAAAGCGCGCGGGCCACTGGCGGAAGTCCGTTGATTCGGCGCTGACCCGCCCGGCGAAGAAATTCAGAAAGGGTAACGCCGTCGCGGCGTGTAGGTAAGTCAACCGCCCAGACGTCGTGCAGCGGAACGTCGGCGAGAAACGTATGCACGCGAAGCGGTAGCGCGTAAAACTCGGTTGGAGAAATCTGCGGCATCTTTTATTCTTAGTCCCTATTCCTAAAGAAGAGGGTCGTTAGCTGCGGTTGAATGAACGCCGATTAGCCCCGACTAGCGTTGTCTAACGCTAATTCGCGCTCATTCAGCAATTTCGCCAGGCGTGGCCGCGGCGGTGGCGGTCGGCTCTCCCTCAACCGCAGCGAGCATGATTGACGACGGCGAGGGCGAGAGCGAGGGCGCTTCGATCGCCGGCAAAGGTTCGTCCTTGTGCATCGACGGGAACTTGCCATACGTCATGCCGCGCCACAACCACTCCATGGGGCCAAACCGGTAGCGCTTCAGCCACCAGTTGCTGAACACGACCTGTGCCCCATATAGAATGACCGTGGGTATCAGTCCGATCGCGGGTCCGATGCGTCCATAGAGACCGGTTGTGTAGTGGTAGAAGAACAAGGTGCACACCACGGATTGCATCAAGTAATCCGTCAATGCCATCCGCCCAACCGCGGCAAAAGGAGACAACCGGCGGCGCCAATCTTCGTGCATGAAGAGAAGCGCCAGGCCCGAAACATAACCTGCGCTCAAAATATGCGATCCCGGCAGAAAAAGAACTCCAGCAGACCAACCCCACAGGGTGACGGTGCCCGGAGGAAAAACTGCCTTCACCGTCGTCACGTAAACATTGACGATCAGGCCTACCGGGATACACCACGCGCACACGCGCTTCAACAAAGGTCTGTATTCATCGAGCCGTTGTACGACGCCCGCCCGCCATACCCACATGCCCAGCAGAAACAGCGCCGTCGCATAGATCGCGAAGAGCGCCCAGGGCAACTCCTGCTTCCATTCCACCCAGTTCTGCGCCATGATCTGCCGCACCGTTCCATGCGCATAGATATTGATGATGGCGTAGAGCTTCGCCATGTCCGGCGGCTTGGGTACCATCCAGGGCCGGCGGAAGCGGCTGAAATAGAGGCCCAGGAAAACTGAGCTGAGTACGATGGGCAGCGCGAACAAACCTCCCGCCCACCACAGCAATGTCTTCTGTTGGCGTTTGCGGAAGAGCAACAAAATTGCGCCCGCCAACGCATAGGTCAGCAGGATGTCTCCCGCCCAGATCAATATCCCATGGATCAGCCCGAATAGTGCGAGCGCAAGAAGCCGCCGTGGATAGAAGCCCATGAAGCGCACGCCGCGCGCTTCCGCGCGGCTCATCTGCATGGCAAAACCCAGCCCGAACAGGAAGGAGAAAATCGTGATGAATTTCCCCTGAATGAACGTATCGATAAAAGCCTGGGCCAGCACGTCGGCGCGGCTGTGAAAGAGGACCCCTATGTTCCCGTAAGCATCGAGGGGCGCGAAGAAGGCGCGCATGTTCGCAGCCAGAATTCCGAACAGCGCCATGCCGCGCAGAACGTCGATAAAAAGGATGCGCTCCGAAAGGCTGACCGGCCCAACCGGCTGCGCTTCTAGTTGCATGCGCCACTCCCGCCGCAAGCAATCATGACACAAGCAACCGGAATGAAGTCAAGCGCAATCCGGCGATCGCGCTCACTGAGAGTTGTTGGTGAAATGGGGATATTACGACGACCATCTTCTCGCTAAGAGTGGTGATCGGCTTCCCGTCTGGACCGGGATGGATCAAAGAGGGCAACCAGGTGGTGAAGATGACCCGCCTGTCCGTCATTGTTTTCGCTCGATCCACAGCGAGTCCGAGTCAGCAGGCAAAAGTGGGTCGCAAATGATCCAATTTCGACTGTGCTGCTTCGGAATCTCGGGCGGTGGCGGCAGACCGGGTTTCGCATTGACACGAACAGCGGTGGAGGCGGACAATCGCAGCCGTTCTTTCGGGGTCAAAAAAGAGATCCCAGTTGATGTTTCTAGATCACAAACCAGACTGCGCCTTGCACTTGACTACCGCTTTTCGATCGGCCATACTCTGGTCGCCTTGTCCGCGGCGTTCTTCCCCCGATTCGAGGCGAGTAAGCTCATCCTCACAAATCAGGCCCGAAACGACCGGGCGACGGGAGGCTCCATGAAGTCTCTTCGCTGCATGACCCCCATCCTTACGATTCTCCTTGTGTTGGCCACGGCCCAACTGGCCGCCTCGCAGCAACAACTCGTGGACTTCAAACACCTGGCCACAATCACCGCGGGTGGCGCCGGAGCCAATATCATCCAAATCGGTGATCTGAACGGCGACGGCGTACCCGACCTCGTGGTCAGCGTGACCGATGATGGCGTTGGCGTATTGCTCGGCAATGGCAATGGCACCTTCCAGGCTCCTGTATTTTACGCATCTGGGGGAGGCTTTCCGTTTTCGGTTGCCATCGCAGATGTAAATAATGACGGCATCCCCGATATCCTGGTCGCGAATGAAGACGGAAGCGTTGGTGTGCTGCTGGGAAATGGCGATGGAACCTTTCAGCCGGTAGTGACGTACGCCCTAGGCACGGGATCTGCCCAGTCCATCGCGGTCTCGGACCTGAATGGTGACGGCAATCCCGATCTGATCGTAGCCGGTTGTTGTGGCGCTGGAGGCCTCGGCGTGGTAAGTCTGCTGTTCGGCAACGGGGACGGCACCTTCCAGCCGGCTGTTGCCCTCAGTTCGGGTGCCTACGGCGCGGACTTCGTGGCGGTCGCTGACGTGAATGGCGATGGCGTTCCCGATCTGCTGGTGTCGAACTCGTGCACAATCGGTAGTTGCGGAAGCGGCAGTGCCGGGGCTGTGAGCGTGTTCCTCGGCAACGGCGACGGCACGTTTCAATCGCCTGTAATCTACAACTCCGGCGGAGTGTGGGCCTCGTCGGTCGCGGTTGGCGACGTGAATGGCGATGGCGCACCGGATCTGGTAGTAACGAACGCGTATTCTGGAAGCGTGGGCGTGCTCCTCGGCAACGGGAATGGAACATTCCAAGACGCCGTGAGCTATCCTTCAGGTGGAATCAATCCCCGGCCCAATTTTGTGACCATTGCCGACGTAAACGGCGACGGCAATCTTGATCTCGAGGTCGCCAACTCCTGTCAGGGGCTCCACCACTGCGGCAGACCGGGACCTGTGAGCGTGTTGCTTGGCAATGGAAACGGAACATTTCAGTCGCCGGTCGACTACAAGCCAGCGGGGGCCGGCCCCAACTCCGTCGCGGTCGGTGATCTCAACGGAGATGGCAGACCCGACATGGTTGCCGCCAATGGTTGCGGCAACGAAAGCTGCCTCACGTTCTCGCTCGCTGTGCTGCTGAATATCCTCAAGGTCCCGACGACGTTGAGCCTTTCATCCTCGCTCAATCCATCGCAAGTCAATCAGACGGTAACTTTCACGGCTGCGATCACGTCCAGCTTGCCCATCTCCAACGGTAACATCGTTACGTTCTTTAGCGGCGCAACTAAGCTCGGAACCGGTACCACGAACAATGGTTCGGCGACCTTGACGACTTCCTTCTCCCAAGCCAAGACCTACAACATCAAAGCCAAATTCGCAGGAGGCGGATTTCTCAAAGGCAGCTCGGGGACCCTAGCCCAGGTTGTAAATGCCAACTAAATGCCCGATCACTGACAGCCGACAGCTCTCGGCCTAATTCTCGCTCTCCACCGGCGCCGCCTTCGGAGCCGGCAGCGCTTTTGCGGGCTTCCCCGATTTCGCCGGCGGAGCTGGCGGAATTGGCGGGGTCGGTTCAACCGGTGCGGCGGCTGCAACCGTCCCTTTGCGGATCTCAATGTCTCCGTGATCGCAGTTCATCGCCAGGCGCGGGCCATTGCTTCCGATCGAACCGCTGGCGCTTGACTGCTTGTCGTGACTCTCGACTTTGATTTCCGCGAACTCGCTCTGGATCTCGCCTTCCCGCGTACGCGCCTCAATCTTGATCGGGGTATTCGGAGGAATCGAAACCTGCACGTCGCCCTTGCGGTTATCGATCTGTATATTCCCCGGCTTGCGCAGCCCAACTTCGACCGTTCCATTGGAATCTTCCAGGCGCAGATCGCCCGACAACCCTTCCAGTGAAATGTCCTTCGACCGCGTCGTCAGGTGCATCGGTCCAGTCAGCGAATCGGCGCGCAGGTCGCCCGAATCCAGATCCAGCCTGCCATCCAGCCGCGAAAATTCCATGTCGGTGCGCGAGGAATGGAAACTGACCGTCTTGCTGATGCGCACCAGACGCGTGCTCTCGTAAAACTCGCCGTTCAGGTGCACCGCGCCGTCGACGTCTTCGAGGTCGACTTCATTGGCGCGGCCTTGAATCGTGATATCGCCCTTCACATGTTGAGCGCGAGCGGCGCTATGGTCCAGATTAAGCACGGCGTTTCCGGTGTGATCGTTCAGACTGACTTCGCCGTTATGATTGCTTACCTCGACCGCGCCGCTCATGCCGTTGATGGTCACTCCGCCGCGCCGGGAAACGATGACCAGGTCGGTATTGCGCGGCACGTAGATGTCCATGTCGGTGGTCACGCTCTTCTCGCCCGCGCCTTGGGTATTGGCATTCAGCGTGAGCACTTTGCCTTCACTGCCAATCGTAGGATTAGTCTTGGCGTTGTAGCCGTCGGCGTCCCGCTGATTTTCGGCGCGCACTTTCTTGCGCCAGGAGATCTTCACCTTCTTGTCATCCGACACGTTGACCGTAACCGCGCCATGATCATCATTGATGTGCAGGCTCCCGCCCGCGCCCGGCAAGTCGTTGCTGAGTTCGCCGTTGTAGTTGAACGTGGACCCACCGAAGATCTCGTCGAGTCCTTCGTCGTCGCCAATCTGGATATGGTCCCCGAGATTCTTCCAGTCCACGTGTGACGCCTGGGTTGCAATCAGTCCGGCTCCGATAAGGAACAGCATCAGGAACACGCCACCGACGCCGATGCCGCGCGCCGGCTGGCCGTAGCGCTTAGCCTGTTCGTATTCGATCAGCTTGAGCACGCCCCACAGAATCAGCAGGGCCGGCCAGAAGCGCGCGAAAAGCGAGCCTAGGTGGTGGATGTCCATGATCCCCATCGTCCCCAGCAGGAACAGCACGCCCATCAGGATGAGTACGACCGGCCCGGCGATCGAACGGTGCGGAGGACGCGGCGTCGGTATCGGCGGCGGCATCGGCGGAGGCATGATTGGGCTAGCCACGGTTCACCTCACTTGTCGGCGGAACTGGAGGAATGGGTGGAGTCGGCGGCGCCGGAGGAATTGGCCCTCCCGGCGGGTTCGTGCGCAGTCCCTTGAAAGGAATGTGTCCCTCCACCGATGCGCTTCCCTGCAGCAATTTAAGCGCGCCCACCACCAGCAGAATGACCGGCCAGGTGCGGCCAAAGTGCAGATTCGACCCGCCCAGGTTTTGCAGCAAGAACAGGACGCCGATGGTGAATACAATCGCCGGCCCCGTGATCCGCCGGATGCGGCATCGCGCACATTGGCACATCGTAAGAGCCGCCAGCCCGGGGCCGATCATCCGCCGGGTGCGGCAGCGCGAACAATCACAGTCCGGAGCATGCGAACCGAGCGTGCACCAGTTGCGCGCGAACATCCAGCCGCCGAGAAAGATCAAAATCACCGGCCAGAAGCGATCCAGGCCGAATTCGGTCAGGCCCATGGTATGCAGCAGGAAGAGCACACCGACCAAAATGAGCACGATCGCACCCATCGGAATTTTGCTGGTCTCGATCTTCGCTCCGCCGCCAAAAGTTGCCGCCAGGCCGAACGGATCCGGTACCGGTTGCGCCATCTGGATCGCCCGGGCCGAGCGCACAGAATCGATAATCTGGTAGACGACGAAGAACACCAGGCCCAGGATGCAAATAGTCTCGAGTGCGTCGTTGCCGTGATTCTCCGCCGCATTAGCGCCGGCGAAAAGGGAGGCAAAGATGGCCAGATGCGCCAGTCCCTTGGCATATTGCCCGGTGTACACGGCGCCCACGCCGAAGGGGAAAAATCCGGCCAGAATTCCGGCGACTGCCGGGTTGGGCCCGCTGCTGCTGGCGGGCGGTGGCGGTGGCGGGGGAATCGCGCCCGATGGTGCCGGAGTGTACGTGGTCGGAGAGAAGCCGCCCGAAACGAAACCTGAACTACCTGCGGCAGCCCCCGTGGGAACGCCTTCCATCTTCGCTCCCAGGCAGTCCTCGCAGTAGATCACGCCCCGCACGGGACGGGTACAATTCGCGCACAGTGCCTTTCCACAAGTGCGGCAATAGGCCACTGCTGACGCATCAGCATGATTGGCGCAATTCATACCAACCTCCGATTCATAGTCGCGGCAAACGTCGCGGTCGACGTCGCGGTCAACGCCACCGTCGCCGCAGGTGGAGCACTTGCCACCGCATCCCGCAAAACCGGCGTGATGGGAGCCCCGTCCCGCAGCGCAGCTAAAACCGGCTGGTTGTATTCCTGGGAATAGTTACGATCCTGTCTCTCTTCTGGTTGCCCACTGGTGTCGTTCTTGCGATTTTCTTTGGGTTCATTGTTCTGATACTCGGGGCCGGGCGCGGCGGGAGTATTGGCCCGCTTCAGTTCGCGCAGCTTCGATTCGATCTCGTACACGAAGTGAATATTATCGTAGTACTTCACGACTTTGATCTGGGCATCGTTGTAAGCATGACGCAACGCTGCCGGCCGCAGGTCGACCTTCGCCACATCCTTTGGCTTCACCCCGGCCACGTTCAGCGCCAGCGAAAACGAGAAGAAGATCATCCCAAACGACATCACAAACTGCGGCTGCCGCACGAAGGCCGCCACCGGTCTGAAGAAAGAAGCCGAGAAGGAGTCCCATCGCTCGCGCAGCCGTTCACCGAACGGTGTCGTCCTGCCGCCGCGCGCTGCCGCCCCAGTCGCGGAGAAAGACCGCGTACTCACGATTCCGCTGGTGGCCGCCAGAATGTTCTGCATCAGATGAGCCGGAGGCTCAACCGCCTCGAGCGACCGCAGCCATTTCTGCCCAGCCTGCACATCCGCGAACAACGGACCGCAAACCCCGCAGACACGCCGATGGGCGTCGAAGCCTTCCATCCGTGCCGCGCTCAACTGACCTTCACCGTCCAAGGCCTCGCTGAGCAGCGCTTCGAATTCGGAGCATTCGACCCCGTGTTTGGTTTCCTCTGCCATCACATCACCTGCCTATAGGTACGTTGTAGGAGCCGCGCAAGTTCCGCTCGTCCCCGGTTAATTCGTGACTTGACGGTCCCCTCCGGAACCCTCAAAGCCGTGGCAATTTCCCGATAGTCCATATCCTGTAAATCCCGCAAAATCACCGCCTCCCGCAGCTCCGGAGACAGTTTCTGCAAAGCCAAATGCACCATTTCCCGCGTTTCCCGGCTTTGCACCGCGGCATCCGGAGGCAGTCCCCGGTCGGCGATCTGCCCGCTAAGCGGCTGCGCATCCTCATGCTCCGAGGGCACGGAATCCAAAGAATCCGTCATTCGATCGCCTTTGCTCTTCCTAAAATGATCGACCAGCAGATTGCGAGTAATGGTGGTTACCCAGGTCATGAACGCGCCCTTACCGGAGTCATAGGTGTTCAACGTCCGATACATCTTGATAAAGACCTCCTGCGTGAGGTCCTGCGCGTTCTCGGAATCCCCGGCAAACCGGTAGCAGACGTTGTAAATCCGCCGGTGATAGCGCTGCACAATCTCTTCCCAGGCCGCAGCATCGCCCCCCACGCAGCGACGGACCAGCAATCCGACAACCTGGGCTTCTTCCAAAACTGGACTCCGAAGAACTGCGCCTAATCTAGCTTGTCAGCACCTAATCTAGCTTGTCATCCTGACCCTGAGCTAGCCGAAGGGGAAGGACCTATGCATTTGCCGCGAGCTGTCCAGAACCTTAACAGCACATGAGAGCTACGTTTCTGTCGGGCGTGAAGTTCCCTTGAATCATAAAGCTAGCGATTGTAGCAGGAGGGCGCTCTGCGAAAGGACCCAGCCCCGGAGGGGTGTCCGCGGATAGCCCGGCGCTTCAGCGCCGGGAAATGTGCAAGAGATTATTCAAGTCCCGGAGGGACGACTGAGAACTCAGAAAGGGTTGTCACTCCCCGCGCGCCGACGCGCCTCGGCCAACTGTTCCGGAGTCATTTTCGCCTCCAGATCTTTCAGCTTTTGGTCGCTCTCTTTATAGTGCTTTTTCTGAGCGAGCGCGTACCAGACATAAGCCGTCACCCAATCATTCTTGCGCGAAGAAAAATATTCCCCCATCGCGAACTGGGCCTTGGGTAGGCCCTGGTTGGCCGCCTTCTCAAGAAAGGCGAATCCTTTGGAGTCATCCTTGGCAAGATAGGGATCGGCCAGCAGGATCTGAGCAATCTCCAACTGCGCCTTGGCATCTCCCGCGTTGGCCTTGTCGAATAAAGCTGGCTTCTTAGGAGCGTAGAGATGGAAGCTCGTTTCCACGTTGATTTGAACCGCCACCGGCGCGCCGTCTTTCAGCGCGGGTGAGAATCTCCACTGCTGAACCGCCTCAATGGCCTTTTCGTCGAGTCCCATGCCCACCGGCCGCGTCACCTTGATATTCTGCGGCATCCCTTCGGCATCCACTACCAGCTCCAGAACGCAAGTGCCTTCATATCCCGCCAAGCGCGCCTGTTCGGAGAATTCGGGACTGGGAGAGTAAGTAGCACGGGGTGCCTTGACATCGCGCCCTACGCGATACACCCCATCAGGGAGAGGTTCCTGTGGGTTCGAGTCCCCGTGACTGTGCCAGGACTGAAGCTGCGCGCAGATCGGCACTGTTACCACCACGAAAGAAAGCAGCAGCAGTACGATCCATGCAACCTGAGGACCTCTCGAACCCATAATGGAGACGAGTGTAGCAGAACTCTTATAGCCCGTAGGATTTTCCCGGAAGCTGAGCCGGGCTTGCAGCCGGTCAATCTGCGCGTCAACTCTAGATGTTTTTCTGTGCAGGTGGTGCGACGTACACATCGGCAGCCATTGGCGGCAAGACTGTAGAATCCCAGATACACTTTTCTGTTTCTACACTCTGGACGCCAATTTGACCCGCTCTTTGGCCATCTCCCGCCCAAGTGATTCGGAACCGGGCTCGACTGGTCTTGTAGGTAATAGCGACAATCTGTCCAACCTTCAACCCGCCTTGAATGCCCTCTAACGAAGCCCCTTGACGGCTGATGTTGCGCGTTGCAGCCATGAGCAGAATCGAACGTCCGCTGTCATCGCTCCCGGAGATTCGGACGAGCAGTTTCGCTTGCATCCGAGGCTCTCGGCGTTTTCCCAACATCGTACTTCTCCTCTCAATGCTCTGCGTGAAGAT
>Ga0074046_10000614_pt1 | contig 32616 bp, 20 predicted proteins | sample BogForMeECP23OM3_FD_94441 | JGI IMG/M metagenome (GOLD analysis project Ga0074046, IMG submission 94441) | Bog forest soil microbial communities from Calvert Island, British Columbia, Canada - Bog Forest MetaG ECP23OM3 | ecosystem: Environmental > Terrestrial > Soil > Wetlands ... | reverse complement strand
TTATGTTCAGGAAGGGATCAAACTTAACGTCGCAGATCGCATTAACCTCTCGATTGTGCTCAAACCCGGCGCTGTAACCCAGCAAATTACCGTGGTCGGAGAGGCGACTGCGGTGCAGACGGCCTCGACGACCCTGGGGGGAGTCGTGAACAGCAACCAAGTTGACGCATTGCCCCTCAATGGCCGCGCGCTCACCCAATTGCTCTCCACTGTCCCCGGCGTGTCGATGCTGGGGGTGGAGCCCAGCATCGACGGTGCGGGGACGGGGCGCCTATTCGAGTCCGCCGCCAAGTTTGACCTCGATGGCATTGACTCGGGGCAGGTTGACTCCGATCTTGCAGATGGCGGCTACAATACGCACGCCCGCATGACGCGGGCCAGTGCGGAGTCGATTGATGAAGTTCGGATTCTCAGCTCTTACTCCGCCGAGTACGGACAAGGCGCGGGCGGGGTGATCAATTACATTACCAAGTCGGGAACTAACGACTTTCATGGCAGCCTGTTTGAATACTTCCGCAACGAGAAGCTGGATGCGCGCCCGTTTTTTGCTGTGAACGAGACCAATCCGGACACCGGGGCGGAGATTCCCGGCACGGCGCGTCCGCCGTTTCGCCTCAACCAGTACGGGGGTTCGCTGGGGGGGCCGATCAAGCGGGATAAGACTTTCCTTTTTGTCAATTATGAGGGGGACCGGCAACGCGAGGGAATTTCGTATGACGGTTTGGTGCCCACGCAGGCTTTTATCAGCAGCCTCCCAGCCGACCTGCAAGCCCCCCTGGCCCAATACCCCAGTCCCAACGGGCCGGTTTCCAGCGACCCCAATCTGGCCCTGTATGCGTTTTCGGGTGTTGACAAGTTGCGCGAGGACACCTTCGCCGTCAAGATCGATCACAACTTCAGCAGCAAGGATCGTTTGAGTGCTCGGTACAATTTCAACGATTCGGACTCGGCAAACAACTTTGGTCTTGCGGAGGGGCAGTATCAGATCGTTCCCTACCGTTCGCAGCTCGCCAAAATCACCTATACGAAAACTATCTCTCCCACCTTGCTGAATGACTTTGGCGTCGGGTTGAACCGCATGTTCGCGATCGATCAGGAGGCCGACGTGCCAGCCGTGCGCAGTGCTCCGATGATATGGTTTGCGACCGGGGCTCCTGCCAACCTGGGTCCAGACCTTTTTGACATGGTGGTAGGAAACACGTCCTACACCTATCTCGATACCCTGAACTGGGTCAAGGGGCGGCACCAAATGAAGTTCGGCGCCCAAATCGTGCGCAACCAAGTTAACAAGCTCACACACTTTCAGGACCTGCTGTACTTCTGGAACCTGGATTCAGGGTATGCAGGCACGGGGCTGTGGTCCTACGCCTCGAACAATCCCTACCTGATCGAGACGGTGGGGAACCCCACCACGGGGCAGCGCAACACGTTTTATAACGTTTTCGTCCAGGATGACCTGCGCGCCACGCGCAACCTAACATTCAACCTGGGATTGCGCTACCAATTGGATACGGTTCCCTCCGAGTCGCACGGGAGGAACCAGAACTTTGACTTTGCGACCGGCGAACTCTACCCGGCCGGCATGCAGGCTTTCAATACTCCCAAGCTCCATTTCTCTCCGCGTTTTGGATTTGCCTGGAACGCTGTCCCTTCCCAGCAACTGGTCATCCGTGGGGGTATGGGGATCTTCTACACCAGCATTAACCCGGCTCTGGCGCAATTTCTGCCCACGATGAACCGTACGAGCAGCTATTATCGCGAGGTGACCTGGTTTGAGGACCCGACCATCCAGGGGTTTCCGGCCACCGACATTCAAGGCACCAACGTGGCAGGGATCTTTACGCCGATCGAGCAGGATTACCACACGCCGTACAACGAGAGCTGGAACTTCAATCTTCAGAAGGGATTTGGTCAATCGACGGTTCTGCAAGTGGCGTATGTGGGGAATCGGGGATTACACTACGCCACCTTCTATGACTTCAATCGCATTGACCCGGTGACGCACACTCGTCCGTACCCGGATTGGGGGGGGATGTCGGGGATCAATCCGGGGAGCGAGACAAGCTACAACTCTCTGCAAGTGAGTCTGCGGCACCGGTTCAGCCGCCGCCTAACTTTCAACGTGAATTACACCTGGGCACATAGCCTGGACCAGGGAGAGTGGGGGTTTGGAACGGATCCGAATAACGACCATGATATGCGCGCGGAGTACGGCAACGCGGATTATGACGTGCGCCAAGTCTTGGAGTTCGATTACACCTACCAGCTCCCGACGGCGCCGGTTTTACCCAAATGGCTGGGTGAGGGATGGCAAATCAACGGCTTAAGCGTCATGCGGTCAGGAACTTCTGTCAACGTCGGTTGCGGCTGCGACACGGTGGGAGTCGGTTCCCCCTATTTCACTGAACGGCCTGATGTGGTGGCGGGGGTTTCGGCTAGACCCAGCAACTACAGTCTTCCCAATAATCAAATCAGCGCCGCCGCCTTTTCTACGCCGGCGGCGGGGGACTTTGGCAATGGCGGACGCAACACCCTAAAAGGTCCGGACGTGTACAACTGGGACTTCTCTCTCTTTAAGGACTTCCGGGTGAGAGAGCATCAGACGCTGGAGTTCCGGGCGGAAATGTTCAACCTCTTCAACACCCCCCAGTTTGCAGCTCCAGTTAGCAACCTGGCCTCGCCGCTGTTTGGCATGAGCGTTTCGACCATTGCCGCCGGAAGCGGATTCTTTGGATCGAATCGGCAGGTTCAGTTCGCCTTGCGGTACCGCTTTTAGTCCGCGAGCGTATCTGACCTTGCATGGCCGCATCCTGGGGGCTGCCTTGCTGCTCGGCAAGGGAGCCCCCGGGAGCGAGATCAACAATTCTCTGCGTGGCCGAGGAGTGCGCTGTCTAGGTGGGCAGCCGACGGTAAGAAACGGAGATAATGAGACTTGCAGATTATATGACCCGGGCGACGCTCGTCGTCGACGGAGAGTAGACTGCCTAAACACGTTGAGATAAGGCACTGACATGCCGATATGGTTGAGGTTTTTTTTCGTTCTCATCTGCGTTGGACTCACGCCAGGACCAGTTGCTGCTGCCGACCAGCCCATCACGATTGAGAATTCAGAATTGCGGGTAACGCTTACGCCGGCAAACGCCACCCTCCTGAGTGTCACCAGGAAGCGAACTAATTCCTCCGCCTTGGGTTCCTTGAAACAGGTGGGCTGGTTTCGCGTGGAGATTCCTCTCCCCTACTGGGAGGGACACACAGCCGCAAGCCAGGACGTGAAAGCCGTCACCATCCAAAAACGCGGAGAGGACTTCGTCGAGGTCCAAGCCGCGCAGCTCCTTTCCAAGGAGGGCAGCTACCCCGTAACCGCCAAGCTGATTCTCCGACTCGAGCGTGACAGCCTGGTGTGCAAACTGCATCTCCAGAATCAAGGCAAGGAGACCATCGACAGGGTCGCCTTCCCCATCTTGGATGTTCCCCCCGCCTCCGACGGCCGGGAATTGCTTGTCCTCCCTCACCTCGCATGGCCGCTGCGCGCGGCCTTCAGCGAGAACGATGTGAGAACCGACCACAATCCCTTCGAAACGGCTGACTCCCTGGACGTCAAGGCGTGGTTGTGGAGTGACCCCAAGATTCCGGTAAAAACATTCGACTACCCCATCTATCTGCCCACGGCTTGGTCCATGTTTGTCGCGGACGGGAAGGGAATTGGTTTCGACGTACATGATCAGAGCATGGAGTATCAGAGGTTCCTGGTCGAGCGCCGACTTGATCGTGACGCGTCCTCACGCGAGGCCAATCAGCGTGACTACGAGTTGTCGTGGAATTGGTACCCGCTGATCCGGCCGAACGCTTCTTGGGAAAGCCCCGAAGTTTACATCAAGTTCGATAATGGCGACTGGCACGCCGTCGCCGGCCAGCATCGCGATTGGATGAAGACTCGCATACACCACCCCGAGGTAGCGAAGGAACTTCAGTCTTCCATCGGCTGGCTAAGCCGTCCCGTCAACTCTTACGACGAGATACCGGTGGAAGCGAAGCGCGGGGTGGAGGTAGGCGCTCCCTATATCATCATTTACGGCTGGTCTCAGATCAGTTCGGCAGGCATGTCCTATAGCGCGTTTCCGCGCACGGATTCGGGAGGAATCGAATCACTCCAAAGAAACCTGCTAAAGGCGCGCGAGCTCGGTTCTCATCCCCTGGCTTGGTACAACGGGACGTTGAGCGTGGAACAGAACCCCGATCATTGGACTCAGGGCATCCACTTCGTGGCCCTCGATCGCTGGGGTGGAGCGATCCTGGGTGGCCAGTGGTCGTTGTTCGAGCCCTTCCAGATCTCCACCTCTCCCAACAATGATACCTGGCTGGAGAACGATCCCAGTTCAGCCGCCGATTTCCTATTGTCTACGGTCCGGAGACTCGTGGAAGACTACCACTTTTCGGGATTCGAGATGGACCAGGCGTACAAGTCATTCTTGTCTTACCGCGATGCTGACAAAGGTGAGCAGCCAGCACTGAGGTATTCCAAGGGATATGCAGATTTCTACACACGGGCGCAAGCGCTTGTGAAGAAGCATGACCCCAACGGAATCATTGTCGGCGAGGGCTACTCCGACTTCCTGGACCAATATGTGGACTCGAGCTGGGTTTTCGAAGGAGGCCCCCTGAATGTTCAGCAGCAGAGCGTGCTACGGTACAGCATACCTTGGGTCACGGTGCCTGTGCGAGCCATAGTCACGGATAGGGGGCATGCGAACCAGGCTTTCGTAATGAACTCCCCCTTGGATGTTTTTGACGACCTGTCTCAGTACCCGGAGTACGCCAGGCACCTGCGGCAGCTCCACGCCCTCAAGAAGCTGACCTCACATTATTTCTACCAGGGTGAGTTCTCCGACACGGAAGGCTTCGCGTTCCAGGGAGGGCCGCCGAAGGAAGTTGTAGCGAAATCTTACAAGGAGCCGGCGGGTAAATTCCTCGCCGTGGTAGTGGCCAATACCGGTGAAGCACCCAAGCAAACGGCGCTGCGCCTGGACGCTCCCTACGCGACCAGGGAAGCCATACTCTACTCCTTGGACGGGCGCACCGAGATGCTGAAGCCATCCGCAGAACACCATCTGGACCTGCCTGGCTTTGGCGTGCAGGTTCTGGCCTTCGAGACGAACTAAGGAGAATTGGATGCGCGCTTTATTCCTCTCTCTGCTTATGCTCCTGCCTCTCCGGATCCTTGCAGCGACGAACATCCTGGAGAATGACACCCTGCGCCTGGAGGTCTCCCCTGAGAACGGCTCCATTGCCCACATCCTGGATAAACGGACTCAAACGGATTACATCAACGATCAGAAATCAACCAGGCTGTTCCGGCTGCTGCTGCCGCTTCCGGATTACTTGGCTCGCCGCATCGACTCGCATGACCAGAAGGCCGACTCCATCACAGTGGCAAATGGAACTCTGAAGATTCATTTCCACGGCCTGCAAATCTCCGAGCATCGATACATCTTTCAAGTCGGCACGGCAACTGTTCCTGAACCAAAGTTGGATATCGATGCGACAATCACATTCCGATTGGATGGCGAGCACATTTTGGGGAAGCTCGAGATTGACAACCATTCCTTGGAAGAGATTACGGATGTCATCTTTCCCTGGTTGGGAGGATTGCCAAGCAAGCTGGACGGGCAGCAGGCGAGGGTCGTCCTCCCGGCTCTGTCCCAGCGGGTCACCGCGAACACGGTGGATTTCATCCTCCCTGAACGCGCCAAAAGTTATCCTGCCTTGCTGGCGACGAGCTGGATGAACTACGAGTTCAAGGCCAAGGGAGTAGGAATTGAAGCCCAATCTCCGCCGGAGACACAGGACGCCATACTTTGTTTGAACTCCAGCGTTTTCTCGGGAAGTCCTGCCTACTTTGGCCCCTCCGGGAGCCCTTATATTGGCTGGAATTTCTATCCGCACATTCCTGGACAGAGTCACTGGATTTCACCCGACGTGGTCATTCACGTCCACGGCACGGATTGGCATTCCATTGCTGACGAGCACCGGGAATGGTACCGGCAACGCTTTTCTCCTCCTTACAGCAGCGCCTTCGAACGCGCCATAGGGTTTGCCACGTTCCGGCTGAAACGCGGCGATAACACCGTCAACTGGACTTACGATGACATTCCCAAGCTCGCCGAGGAAGCGCGGGCGGCAGGGATTCATGACTTGGTCATCGAAGGTTGGCGGGAGCGCGAGGGGCCAGGCAATCCCACCCCCTTCGGTGAAATCGCGGACCCGCGCATGGGAGGAGGAGCGCGCCTCAAGGCGCTGATTGAAAAGCTCCACGGGCAAGGGACCGAGCTTTTCCTGGCCGTCCATCCGACCCTGGTCGATACGGCCGCGGAACAGTACAAGAAGGAAGTGCTGCGGTGGACCGTAAAATCGCGCCGGCAGGGTAATCAGTTGTCGCCATCTTACACATATATTTCTGCGGATTATCCCTATGAGGATTACGCGGCTCATTACTGGGCGCAGATCGACCCGACATCTCCGGCGACCGATTATCTTCTGCAAGAGGCGCAACGCTGGAAGGTGGAGTACGGCTTTCGGAACCTTTTCCTGCGCGGAGTGGGTTTGCAGTCGTTCCTCTCCTATAACCATGATGATCCTGTGCCACCCCAGAAGGTGTATGAGGCAGGCAATGCGCGGTTCCTAGGGGGGCTGAAGAAGCTCTATCCCCACGGAATGTTGATGATGGAAGGCCTGAACGACCTAGTGAACCCATACGCGAGTGCGGGATACACCTGGAGTCAGATGGAGGACGCCGAGATCTTGGCTTTGAGCATTCCCTGGGTTCCCTTTTCGAATGACGTGGAGGCGCTCGACTACGACCAAGCTAACGCTTCCTTCGCGCGCAAAATTCTAATTAACCTCATTGTGGATGGTGGAGACGGCTCTGTCAGCCGTTACGTGGAATTCGCCCGTCACCTGAAGGCCCTGCAGGCCCTAAAGGAGGCAACCGTGCCCTACTATGGCGGCGCGGAGTTTCGAGATCACGAACACCTGACGACGCTCGGGACGGACACCGACGTCCTCGTCGCGGTATTCGAGAACCGGACCACCAAGCAATTCGGGCTGACAATGGCCAATCTCTCCAATCAGAAGCGCCACATCTCTGTGGCCCTTGACCTCCCCAAATTGCCAGCCAAGGGACATCTGTTTCGCATGACGGCGCAGAAGGAAGAGGTCACGCTGTCGCCATCGGTTTCCGTGGGGTTGGGTCCCCGCGAAGTAGCCATTCTGGGAATCGACCCGGAGCCGTAACTTGAGGGGCATTTGGACATGAAAATCACCAAGGTTGATGCCTTTGCCCTGCGCGTGCCATTGGGGCGAACTATCGCTGACTCGTTTAACGTGGCTACCCACGTTGGACTGAGCGGAGCGCGACTGTTCACGGATGAAGGGATCGTGGGCACCGGGTTCACCACCACGTTGGCTTCCGGCGACGACTTGATCCGCATGGCCATCGAGCAATACTACGCGCCCATTCTGATCGGCCGAGACCCCTTCCTAGTGAAGAAGATTTGGAACGACCTCTACTGGTCTCCTCTGCACTGGGTGGGCCGCCAAGGCATTACCACCATGGCCATGGCCGCGGTGGACATTGCGCTTTGGGATGTGATCGCCAAAGCGCTACAGAAGCCACTATGGCGGGTCCTGGGCGGGGCCAAGGAGAAAACCATCAAAACCTACAACACCGATGGCGGTTGGCTGAACAAATCGGTGGATGAACTCCTAGAGCACATGAAACGCATCCTCGACCAGGGCTGGAAAGGGGTCAAGATGAAAGTGGGGAAGCCCGATCCCCGCGAAGACTACGACAGGGTGCGCCGCGTGCGAAAGGCCATCGGCGACGACGTAAGCCTGATGCTGGATGTCAATCAGACCTGGGATCTAAACACCGCGCTCGTGTGGGGAAAGCGGCTGGAGGAGTTTCATATCGGTTGGCTGGAAGAACCGCTCCACCCCGAGGACATTCGCTCGCATCGCATCCTGGCGAAGGAGTTGAATATTCCCATCGCCCTCGGTGAGCACATCTACACCCGCCAGGCCTTTCGGGACTACCTGCTGGAAGAAGCGGTGGAAATCATTCAGGCTGATGTGACACGTGTCGGTGGCGTGACCGAGTGGCTGCAAGTGGCGGACCTGGCCGCGTGCTTCAATTGTCCGGTCATTCCCCACACGGCGGATGCAGGGCTGGTGCACCAGCACCTGGTGGCGGCAACCTTGAATTCACCGATGCAGGAACACGTTCCCTTCGGTGTTGGCGGAGGGGTTTTCAAGGAGCCCGTGGACATTCGCGAGGGCATCCTTCATCTGCCGGAGACGCCCGGCGCCTCCACAGAATTCATTCCGGAAATGTTCAAAAAATACCGGGTGGCATAGGACCATGTACACACCGCAAAGTTACTTTGCTGCACTAACCCTGGTGAGCATCTCCATGGTCTGCTGGGGGTCGTGGGCCAATATTTCGAAGGCCCTTCCCAAGTGGAGGTTCGAATACTTCTACCTGGATTTTACCTTCGGGTTTCTGCTGCTCGTCACGATCCTGGGGGCGACGTTGGGTTCGGCGGGTGCGCCGGGGTTCGGATTCTTCACTCGAGTTGCCGGCGCCACAGTCTCAAAGGCCTTGTTTGCCTTTCTGGGCGGATTCCTCTGGAATCTCGGCAATCTGGTGACGTTGGTCAGCATCATGATTGTCGGTTTGGCCGTCGCGTTTCCGATTATGTCCGTCATTGCGGTGCTCCTGGGAGTAGGACTGAGCTTTTGGGCGCAACCCATTGGCAACCCTGCCTGGCTGGCCGCAGGCGTCGTTGTCCTGGTGATTGCGGTCACCGCTAACGCCGCGGCATATAGACGCCTCCGACAATCATCCGAAGCGAGCAGGCCCAAGGGGGGGGTAGCCTTGGCTATTGTTGCTGGCATCCTGGTTGGCTTCTTCCCTCCTTTAGTCGCCCGTGCCATCAGCGGCCCCGCCGCTCTGGATTCCTATACTGTTTCGTTCTACTTCATGGTCGGCGCCATGGTGGCGACTTTTCTGGCTGTCCCGATCCTGCTTGCTCATCCTCTGTTTGGAGACAAAGGGACATTGCAGGGTTACGCGCAGGGGAGTCCCAAATGGCACGTTTTGGGAATGGTCGGTGGCGGGATCTGGTGCTTCGGAACGGTTGCTAACTTCATTTCAGCGAAGTTGGTCGGTGTGGCCATTAGTTGGGGAATTGGCAGCTCGGCGTCTATGGTGGCAGCGCTGTGGGGGATCTTCCTTTGGAAGGAATTTGCAAATTCCTCGCGCAGCGCCAAGGTTTTGATTACGGTCAGCTTGGCTTGCTACCTCGCGGGAGTTGTTGGGGTGGCCATGGCGTTTTAGGCATACCAGTTCTGCAATCCGAAAACACGGTCTGGCACAAAGCCGACTTGGGAGGGGTCAATGGCAGGGTGGGAAAAGGGAAGAGGCTGGGGATGGATTTGGGGCGCTGAGGACGAGATCGGAGCTTTGAATTCAATCACCCCTGCGAGCGTACTTGCGACGCTTAAGCTGGTGAAGAAAGGGAAGATCTCCGACCTGGGTGTGATGGTTGATCGGCGTTCTTTTCGCTGGGCAGGCCATGCGCCGACAGAAATCACTTCCTATCGCACTCCACACGGCGAGCGCATCTCCAACGACGATGTCCCTGGTTCAAACGATCCCCGCTGGCACAGCACCCTGGTTTTCACTGGTGACAACATTGGAACGCATCTCGATGGACTTGGCCACATCACGGTTGGGACCGCTCCGGACACGCACTGGTACAACGGCTTCAGGGAGCAGCAGCACCGGGGTGACTTTGGGATTGCCAAAGGCGGCGCCGACAAGTACCCACCCATCGTGGCACGAGGTGTCCTTGTGGATGTGGCGGCCTGCAAGCAGGTGGAGGCCTTGCCGGGTCACTACGCAATAACTCCTCAAGACATCGGGCAGACCCTGGCTTGGGAGAAGGTGGAACTCCGAGCAGGCGACGTGGTTCTGGTGCGGACAGGCACGGGACGGTTTTGGGGTGAGACGGGCGCGGATCACGAGACCCTTGCCTGCCACGACACTGCCGGAATCAGCCTGGAAAGCGCCCACTGGCTGATCGAACAATTCGGTCCCATCCTGATCGGTTCTGACACTTCCACGGTGGAGGTGATGCCCTACCGTGGCGAAAGCGTTCATGTGTACGCATTGGTAGAGCAGGGCGTGCCCCTCGGCGAACTTCATTGGCTGGAAGAACTCTCTCGGGAGAGAATCTACGAATTTGCGTACTTCACAGCCACGAATAAAATCAAAGGAGCAGCAGCCGGAATCGCTATGCGCCCCTTTGCCCTTTATTGACTTGCCCTTAATTGATGTTGTCTCGGCGGTCGGCTTGAAATATCATCTGTGGGTTGTCGAGAATAAAATCAGCGAGGGTAATAAGAGTGTCAGGGAACAACAAATATCCCGTTAAGTCGCTTATCAAAGCCTTGAACATCGTGGAGCACCTCGGGACCACGGAAATGGGGAGCTCTCTGACCGAAATTAGCGCAAAGTTAGGAATCGGCAAGAGCACGGTGCATCGGCTTCTCGCCACTCTTCGGGATCACGATTTGGTTTGGATCGATCCGAACTCTTCTCGGTATGTTCTGGGAGCTCGGATTCTCCAGCTCAGCGAACAGTTGTCCCGGAATAGCATTCTCATCCGCTGTGGAACGCCAATAGTCTCTCGGCTCGCCCAGGCTACGGATGAGACCTGTAATTTGGGTGTTTTGGATGGGAGGAATGTACTCTACTTAATCATGAAACAGTCCTCCCACCCTCTGCAGGTCAGCGGCCAAGTTGGGAAAAGGCTGCTCGCCCACTGTACAGCTATCGGCAAAGCTCTTCTCTCGGGTCTCTCCCGCGAAGAAATAATGCGGCTGTACGGCAAGAAAGAGAACCTCGAGACGCGGACCTCCCGGAGTATTTCCAGGCTTTGCGAACTTTGCGATCACATTGATAAGGTTCGAAAAAATGGCTTGGCCACCGATAATGAAGAACTCTACCCGGGTGTCGTATGCATTGGCACTCCCATACGGAATCGGCACGGCCGGATTGTGGCGGCCATCAGTATTGCTTTCCCTAAGAACCGGGTGGATCCTGAGACGCTGGATAATTCCAAATCACTTCTCCTGGACTGCGCCATGGACATCTCGCGCCAGTTGGGTTATCAGCCAGGATTAGCCGTAGCGGAAAGCGTGGAACAATATGCAAAGTGATCCCGGCCGGCGCGCCTGCCGAAGAACTCGCTCAAGGCCAAGCTCCGCACGGGCAAATTCGTCTTAGGGACATTCCTCGAGATTCCTTCCTCGGCGTTAGTGGAATTGCTCGGGCTGGCAGGCTTCGACTTCGTGGTTGTCGACCGCGAGCACGGCGCCATCGATCTGAAGGGCACCGAATGTTAATGAGAATCCGAGGTCGGATCAACCAATTCCCGTAGAACTTCCCATAAAATTTCCCATAAAATTTCCTTGACATGAGGCAGTCCTGAATCTAGGATGAGTTCCGAATTTCGCTAAGAAGTTCTGGAATTCAGAACGCATGACGTTTGGCCTGACTGGCTCCCCGAGAAGCAATTCTTTCACAGTACTGACGAGAAAGGAGCGGCCATGGGGTTTGAGTTTAAGTTTTCGGAAATTCAGGAATTCATGGAGAAGATGGGAGTCCCCGGACGAGACGCCTACGACCTCCCGACCTCGCCCAAGCGGTTCCCCGATGGAGCCCTTTATCGCAACGAAATCTCCAGCATTGAAAGGCCCTCCACGATGCGAGCTATGCAGGACGAGGCGCGCAAATTGAAGGTCCGCGTCCACCGCGTGATTGCGGTCACCATGGGCGCAACTTTGCTAACGATGGATGAGCTGAGGGAATTAGCGCGCATGGCTGCGGGGGAGGGAACGGAATTGGTGGTGCTGCCCGGGCCGCGCGTGATGTGGGACATTGGCAGGATGTCGTCGACGCCCGAAGGGGCGTACAGCGGCATTCGCGTGCGGGGGTCGGACTATCTCTCGTACACGCTTGCCGACCTGTTCCGCTGCCTGGAGGCGGGAATCCGTGGATTCCTGGTCTGGGATGAAGGCTTGCTGATGATCTTAGCCGAGATGCGCCGCCAGGGGAAAATTCCCAAGGAGACCGCCTTAAAAGTTTCGGTTTTTACCGGGCACGCCAACGGCGCTGGGGCAAAGGTGATTCAAAACCTGGGTGCGGACACGCTGAATCCACTTCCTGATCTGACGCTCCCCATGTTGGCGGCTATCCGCCAATCGATCGACATCCCCATGGACCTGCACATTTCTATTTTCGACTCGCAAGGCGGCTGGTATCGAGTGTGGGAGGTTCCGGAAATCTGCCGCATTTGTGCTCCTTGCTACCTGAAGCAGGAACCGGGACGATCCGTGGCCGAACTTTGCAAGCCGTGGTCCAGCGAGGCCATGCTAGCCGACCTCGCCCGGCAGAAAGTGCGCAACGTGCAGATCATGGAAGAGTTGATTCAACGCCTACACCCGGAGTTAATCACCCCCGAAAGCGGCCAGAAGTCAACCCTGGGCGTACCAGTGGTGTAGACGGGGAGCGAGGAACGGCCGGAGATCGAGAGGCTGGGAAAGATAGACACCCGGGAGCCGGACGCATGGGGGCAGCGCTTGGTCCTGGGAGCCTGGCCAGCACGCAAAGAAGGTGGCGGAGTGGAAAATTCGCGGGAGGCGAAGCCGAATGAGCAACCCTGAAAGAAGGGAAACATCTCAACCTAACATTCGTTATCTCAACATCATTATGTTAATGATGTCTCTCTTATTAATCCCATCCCTGTGGGCGCAGGAAGGGTTTACCCAACCGGAAGGGCCCCTGGATACTCTCTTCCTCCTGAAGAACAGCAAGACAGCGCGCATTTCTTCTTACGACAAGACCGGCGGCAATCATGACTGGGTGGATATCGCGCCGGGTGAAACCAAGGTCATGGCGGAGATTCCCGGCGCCGGAGTGATACGCCGCTTTTACTTGGCGCCGCTGGCGGCGGACCGGATGCGTTACCGCAAAATGGTCCTGCGCATGTACTGGGACGGTGAAAAGGACCCCAGCGTAGAGGTGCCGCTCGGCGATTTCTTCGGCTCGGGGCTGGGCACGCTGCGGTACTTCAAATCGCTAGTGGTGAACGTCAATCCCGGATTTCAGGGGTGGGATTTCGATGCGATGGTGAACTACCTTCCCATGCCCTTCGCGAAGGGTGCGCGGATCACGTTGGAAAATGATGGGAAGGTTCCCGGCCTGGCCCTTTGGTATCACATCGATTACGAGCAATATCCCGGCGGCGCTTTGCCCGGCAACGTGGGCCGCCTGCATGCGCAGTGGCGGCGCGCCATCCACCCCCCCATTCCCGAGGGGGCTGTCAAGAACACCACGTTAGGCAACAACCAAGCCAAGAACACCACGGGTGAGGACAATTTCGTGATCCTGGATGCGGAAGGCATGGGAAGCTACGTGGGGCTTTTCCTCATGGTGGATAACGTTCAAGGCGGTTGGTATGGGGAAGGCGACGACATGATCTTCGTGGACGGCGCGAAGTGGCCGCCCACTTACCCGGGCACCGGTCATGAGGAGATCTTCAACAGTGGCTGCTGTCCGGATACGGAGTTCTGGGGCCCTTATACGGGGTTTTACCTTATTGAGAATTACAAAGCGGACTTTGGCGGTAAGAACCTGATGTACCGGTGGTACCTGAACGATCCCGTGCGCTTTCAGAAATCGATCCGCGTAACGGTCGAGCACGGACACGCCAACAACTATGATAATGACTATACATCGACGGCCTTTTGGTATCAGACGGAACCTCACAAACTGTTTCCTCCCCTGCCGAGTGCACAGGAACGCTTGCCCCTCTGGCCCGACGACGTGAAGGCAGCGCTGGAGAAAGAACTCAAAATCGGGCACGCATTGCAAATGATGATCTTTGGAGGCACGGCTCACCTGACCGAAGAGGACCAAAAGCTGGTCCTAAAGCTCGTGGCCGACGCAAATAAGGCTTTCCGCGCACTCCGCTACCAGGATTACATCAAAGCGGTGGATGCAGAAGAAGACTTGGTGAATCGCTACAAGACCCCGAGCCCCAAGTAACCGAAAACCCAGCCCTCGCGGAGCGACGCAAGCATTGTCCCTTGCTACCGCAATTCCTTGAGGTCTTTTACGTCGCATTGCTGTAAGACGAGCTTGTCGATGCCAGAGACCGGACAAGGCGTGGAAAGAAACCGGAATCATACCCGCTTCCTAAAAAAGCAGGACGCGCCTAGGAGGATTCGCGGCGGCTCGTGTCTGTTTTAGAGAAGGAAAAATGACACCCAAAGAGCGCGTGTTAGCAGCAATGAGGGGAGAGCAACTGTACCCGGTGCCCGTTGATCTGTATGAAAACGGGGTTCATTGGGAACTGCAATCAATGCTGCTGCGGCACTTTGGGCTGGCTGAAGACGACAACGAAGGGTTACTGGAGGCCTTCAAGGCGTGCATACGGTGGGGCCGGCCCCTTTATGTTGGCCCGCCGCTTGAAGAATTCACTTCTGGCGTTCCGGTTTACCCCGCCCGGAAGGTGATGAAGGACATCTGGGGGACTTGCGGGGAAAGCGTCGCGACCTACTACGATGGGATCCCCCGTCCGCTGTGTTCAGCCAGGACTGTGGCAGATGTGGACGCCCACCTGTGGCCTGACCCAGACTGGTTTGATTACGGTCGCATCGGATGGCTGATTGATCCTCCCGAAGCGTACTTACCGATGGCGGAATGGGCCGAACGAAACCGCGAGTACGCGCGGCTGGCGGGTGGTTGGAGCCCGATTTTCAGCAGAACTATGGACCTGTTCGGCATGGAAACAGGACTCGCGAACGTCGCGGAGAATCCCGCGGTCATTGAAGCGACTATCGCCCACATTGCGGAGTTTCTGGAAGAGTACTACCGCCGCCTGGCGCGTGCCGGTCGTGGGCACTTTGAAATCCTCGCTTGGGGCGATGACTTTGCCAGCCAGCAGGGTCTGCTGTTGAGGCCAGCGCAGTGGCGCAATTGGTTCTTGCCGATATGGAAACGCCTGTTTGCCATCGCCCATGAGAACGGCATGAAGGTGGCGTTCCATTCCTGCGGCGCAGTGCGTCCCCTTCTGGGTGACCTGATCGATGCTGGGCTGGACATTCTGGAAAACGTGCAAGTGCAGGCGGTAGGCATGGATCCTGTGGAACTCAAGCGGGAATTCGGCCGGCACCTCACATTTTACGGGGGCATGGATACTCAGCACATTTTGCCCCGCGGCACTCCCGAGGACGTGCGGCGCGAGGTCCGGCGCTTGATCGACATCCTGGGTAAGGATGGGCGCTTCATTCTCTGCACGGCGCACTTCCTGATGGATGACGTGCCGGTGGAAAACACCTTGGCCATGTACGATGAGGCGAACACCTATGGGTCATGAGACGTGGACCTGCCTCCAGCCCACGCCAGTGGGAACATCGGTGTCCATCATGCCGGGGGTGATTTTTGGCGCGAGCGACGCAAGCTTCGTCCCTTGCCACGGTAATTCCTAGGGGTGTTTTTTAGTTCCAAGGCAGTACCCCGAACTGCCCATGCCAGAGGTTCGACAAAGCGCGGGGAAAAAACCGAACCCAGAAGAGTAGAAGTCATCCGCGCCTCGAAAGCCCGGCGGCTTGGCTTCGGCAAACGAAGGAGGAAAAATGACACCCAAAGAACGCGTGCTCGCTGTCATGAATGGTGAGGAGATCTATCCGATACCGAGTGATGTGTTTGAGAACGGAGTTCACCCGGAACTGCGCGCCAAGCTACTCCGCCATTTCGGCTTGGCTGAAAACGATAATGAGGGATTACTGAAGGCGCTCGACGCGCATATTCGCTGGTGCCGGCCGCTGTATATCGGCCCGGCCCTGGAGGAGGATACGTCAGGCAAGCACACTCCGATTTACCCCGCGCTGAAAATCGTGAAGGACATCTGGGGGACCTGGGGAGAGGGTGCGGCGACTTATTACGACGGCCTGCCGCGTCCCCTGCGCGCTGCGGAGACCGTGGCCGACGTGGAGAAGCATCCCTGGCCCAATCCTGACTGGTTCGACTATAGCCGCGTGGCCTGGATTTTAGATGCACCCGGAGATTACATCCCGGTCGCAGAGTGGGGGAAACGCAACGCTAACTATGCGCGGCTGGCTGGTGGCTGGAGCCCGATGCTGGCCAAAGTTATGGACATGTTTGGCATGGAAGCGGGGCTTATCAACATCGCCAGCAATCCCGCCGTCATCGAAGCCACCATTGTGCATATCGGGAATTTCCTGGAAGAGTATTACCGGCGCTTCGCGCGCGCGGGTCGCGGCCACTATGACATTCTGGCCTGGGGCGATGACTTTGCCAGCCAGCAGGGCCTGCTGATGAAGCCGGAGCTGTGGCGGAAATGGTGCCTGCCGATTTGGAAACGCTTGTTTGCCATCGCCCACGAGAACGGGATGAAGGCAGCGCTGCATTCCTGCGGGTCAACACGCGCGGTGCTCGGCGATCTGGTGGACGCCGGGCTCGATATTCTCGAGAATGTCCAGGTGATGGCCGTGGGCATGGATCCCACGGAACTGAAGCGGGAGTTCGGCAAACACCTTACCTTTTACGGCGGCATGGATACGCAGAAGATTCTGCCCCTAGGCAGTCCGGACGACGTGCGGCAGGAAGCGCGCCGCTTGATCCGGATTTTCGGCAAAGGCGGCCGCTACATCTTCTGCACGACACACTATCTGATGGATGACGTGACGCTTGAGAACGCCCTGGCCATGCACGATGAGATCAAGAAGTTTCGGCCCTGAGCGCGGCGGCTCTCGTGCTTTCCCCACTTGCCGCCGGGGTGGCGAAGGGATCCCGCCAGGGAGCGATTTCTCGCGGGGGGCGTACCCCGGGGAGGAGGGTTTCTGATGATCCCCAAAGAACGGTTTCTCGCGGCGCTCAAGCGCCAGCCCGTCGACAGGGTTCCGCTTTTTGATTTCCTCTTCCAGCGTCCGCTGTTCAAGGAAGTCATTGGCCGCGCGCCCGAAGCTTACAACGCCCGCGACGCCATGGACCTGACCGTGGCGATGGGGCTCGACGGCGTCTGGATCCCCTACTGTGCTCCCACAGGGTGGAAGGCGGAGGTGATCTCGGAGCGTGTTTACAAAGACGAGTGGGGCACGACGTTCGAGAAGACCGAAGCCGCCTGGCCCCTCGACGCGCCCATGGCCTTCCCGCTCCGCAGCCGCGAGGACCTTCGCCACTATACGGTTCCTGACCCGCTGGCGGACGGGCGCATGAACGAGCTCCACGCGGCGGTGGCCATCAACCAAAGCCTGGGCGACAAGGCCGTGGCCGTCATGGGCAGCGTCAACGGGCCACTGACCATCACCTGGTATTTGCTCGGCTACGAGAAGATCTGCCTGACCCTTTACGACGACCCCGAATTCCTCGAGGAACTGGCGGGGATCGCCGTGGACTTTGCGCTCAAGATGATCCCGCGCATCGCCGCCACTGGTGTCGACGCCATGATCATCGCTGATGATTACGGCGCCAGTGCCCATGGGCTGCTCAAGCCCGCGCATTTCAAAGCCATTTACAAGCCGGCGCTGAAGAAAATCGTCGACGGCATCAAGTCGGACAACCTTCCTGTGTTCTTCCATTGCTGCGGGTGCATTCACGATTATCTCGAGGATCTGGTTGAAATTGGCATCGATGCTATCCATCCGCTGCAACGCACCGCAGGAATGGACCTGGCAGCGGTCAAGGCCAAATATGGAAACAGGCTTTGCATCATCGGGAACGTCGATTCATCAAGGACTTTACCTTTTGGCTCACCGGAACAGATTAAGGCGGAGACGATTGAGGCGTTGCGGATTGCCGCGCCGGGGTACGGCTATATCCTGGCCTCAGACCACTCGCTTCACGACGGAATCCCAGTCAAGAATATTCTTCTGATGTTTGACTGTGCCCGGAAAAATGGCGCGTATTCGGGACAGGATCTGGCCGCTTGATATTACCCGCGCCGGTGACCCGGATATTACACTGGTCTTAAAAGAACTCAACGAAGGAGACGGATATGACTATTTTTGAAGAGTTACAGAAAGCCATCATCGACGGGAAAGCTCCCCTCGCCAAGGAAATCACGGAGAGAGGGTTGAAGGAAGGTATTAAGCCGCACGAATTCTTCCCCCAGGCGATCGTCCCGGCCATGGATGAAGTGGGGCGCCGAATGAGGGATTGCGAGTTCTTCATCCCCGAAGTGTTGATCGCCGCGCGAGCTGCCAGGGCATCCACGGATATTCTCCGCCCGCTTCTGTTGGGTGAGGAATCTGTGAAGCCAGCGGGTGTGGTAGTTTGCGGGACGGTCAAGGGCGACCTGCACGACATCGGCAAGAACATCGTAGCGATGATGCTGGAGAGCGCCGGTTTCGAGATTGTTGATCTGGGCGTGGACGTGCCGCCGGAGAAGTTCGTGGCGGCGGTGCGCGAGAAGCAGGCGAATGTGGTGGCGCTTTCGGCTTTACTGACCACAACGATGGTGAACATGAAGGCAGTCATCGAGGCGCTAAGCGCGGCCGGACTGCGGAACAAAGTGAAGGTACTCGTGGGAGGCGCTCCGCTGACGGATAGTTGGGCGCACTCAATCGGCGCCGACGGCTATGGGAAAGACGCGCCTGCCGCGGTGGAGTTGGCGCGTACGCTTGTGGCCACTGCCTGAACCCGAACGCGTCGGCGCCGAACGCCTGCCGGGAATCACCGTGGGGTGTTCGCGTACAAGACATTTCATCCACATTTTCGCAGGAGGTAAATCATGCGATTCTGTCAGGTTCTTCATCTGAAACCCGAATACCGTGAAGATTATATCCGTGCACATGCCAACATTTGGCCGGAAATCAAACAGCTCATCCACGAGGCGAATATCCGAAATTACTCTTTGTACCTGAAAGACGATCTCCTGATTGGCGTCTTCGAATACATCGGCATTGACATCAATGCGGATTGGAAGAAGATGGTGGAGAGCCAGAGAATGAAGGATTGGTGGGCGCTCATGACCCCCATGCAGGAACCACTGTCCACCCGGGAACCGGGTGAATGGTGGGCGACGACAGAAGAAATCTGGCACATGGATTAAACTACGTGCCGGGCTCGTTGCCGTCAAAACTCCTCGCGTGATCTCGGATGGTGTCAAAGGGTGGGGGGCAATATGTGGGCACGTACCTTGCCTGGGGCGTCCACAACGCGGGCTGGCGGGGGAAGGAGAGATTAAGCTCTTCCTTGATGGCGACACCGAGTTTCCAACCGTCAACAGAACCGGTGCGGAAGACCATTTCTGCGGCTCCTCTCTGAGAAGGCTGATCTACTTATGAGCATATCGACAGGATTTCCCGAAAGGGCGGAACAACGTGTGAACGAACACCCGCCGCTTCTCGCGCCGGGCTACACGGCGCCTTTTGTTCTGGTGACGGCGTTGTTCCTGTTCTGGGGTATCCCCAGCAACATGAATGACATTCTGATCAAACAGTTCATGAAGTCGTTCGAGATCACCCGCTTCAAGGCCGGGCTGATCCAGTCGGCGTTCTACATGGGCTATTTTCTGTTGGCAATGCCGGCAGCGCTGATCATGCGTAAGTACAGTTACAAGACCGGGCTCGTTATCGGCTTGCTGCTCTATAGCGCAGGGACCTTCCTTTTCTGGCCGGCGGCCATTCACCGCGAATACGCGTATTTCCTGTTCGCGCTGTTTGTGATCGCCAGCGGCGCATCATTCCTCGAAACCGGGGCGAACCCGTTTATTGCCGTTTTGGGCGATCCGCAGAGTTCGGAGCGGCGTCTGAATTTTTCCCAGGCCTTCAACCCGGTTGGAGCCGTGATCAGTGTGTTGGTGGGGACCATTTTCATTCTCTCCGGGATTGAACTGAAGCCAGCCCAAATCCTGGCGATGAAGGCCGAGGGGACCTACAACGCTTACCTGCAATATGAAACGATGCGGGTCGTCAGGCCGTATCTGGTAATCGGGAGCGGGATGTTCATCTGGGCAATGCTCATCCTGAAGACCAAGTTTCCGAAAATCGCGGAAGAGGCGGAGGAAGGCCCCAGTCGTGCGAAGGGTAAATTCCTGGACCTGTTCAAGCATCGGCACTTCGTTCTGGGAGTCGTGGCGCAGTTTCTCTACGTGGGCGCCCAGGTAGGAACCTGGAGCTACTACATCCAGTACATCCAGGACTACACGCATAAGCCGGAAAAAGTGGCGGGCTATCTCCTCACGGGGACTTTGGTCGCCTTCGGCGTCGGCAGGTTCACGGCGACTTACTTGATGAAGTTCTTTTCACCGAGCAAGCTAACGGGTGTTTATGGTCTCATCAATGTTGCACTGTTAGGAATGGCCGTCCTGCATCCCGGTTGGGTAGGCGTGTGGGCGATCTTTTTGACGAGCTTCTTCATGTCCCTGATGTTTCCGACGATTTTCGCACTGGGGATTAAGGAGCTGGGACCCAATACCAAACTGGGCGGTTCGTTGATGGTGATGGCGATCATAGGAGGCGCCGCGTTTCCCCCCTTGGAAGGACTGGTGTTCCAAGCGACCCGGAGCATGGCGATGTCCCTGGCAGTTCTCTTGGTATGCTATGCGTTTATCGCACACTATGCCTTCATTGGATCGAAGGTACAAACTGTGAAGCCTGCGAGGTAACACCAACGATTCTGTTGATCTGCAACGCTGAGCCGAAATACAATCCATTATCGAGGAGGGCACCGGCGGCGACAACCATGGTCTCACCAAGTTTGCGATCGTTAATGGCCGTGGTAATCCTGTTCTCCGCTTCAACCATAAGGGCGATCTCACAGGCTCCCAGCGGCCTACTGTCGCAACGGGAAGCGGCGAGTGTGGATAAGGAGGTGGGATCCCTGGCTCAAGAAGCTGAGCGAGACTTCACGAACCGCGACTATGTCTCTGCGGCCAAGAAATACGAGCGCCTGGTCGCGCTCGAACCCGGATCCGTAGGCGCTCTTAATAACTTAGGTATATCCTATCATATGATGGGAGAGTTTCGGCAAGCTGTCCAGGTGTTGCAGCGAGCGCTTCGCCTTGACCCGGAACTGGTCACAGCCAACCTGATTTTGGGAATTGATTATGTTCAATTGAACGAGGCCGACCAGGCTATTCCGCATTTGGAGAGGGTGTTGCAGCGTGACAGGACCAATCGAGATGCGCTGTTGGCCTTGGCGAGCTCCTATTTTGCTCTGAAACGGTTCGCTGAGGCCGTCAGAGTTTATCAACGCGAGGTCAAGGTTCGGCCCCAGGACGGCGACGCTTGGTACGGACTGGGCCTGTGCTTCGAGAATCTCGCCGAAAGAACCACGCGGGAGATAGCGCGGATTGGAAAGGGCTCCCCTTACACCCAAAGGCTGATAGGCGAGTTTCTGACCGAACAAGACGCTGGCTTCGACGCAGAAGATGCGTTCCGTCGAGCGCTGGCTGCCGGTGGCGCGCAGGAAGGGTTGCACGCGGCGCTGGGTTTCGCTTGCTTGCGGCTGGGAGACATGACTCAGGCGGGGCAGGAATTCAAAGCTGAGGCGCAGATCCACCCAGGGAGTTTGGATGGCAAACTAGGCATGGCTGCTTTGGCCATGGAGCGAGGTGATTTCGGAACGGCTGAGAGGACAATCTGCGAAATCTATAAGACTGACAAAGGTTACTTTGGAATCCACCTGAACTTCTTTCTGGCTTCCCTTCACCCCCAAACGGAATCAAGCGCCGTCAGCAGTCTTAATCCCGATAATTCTCCCACAGGTTGCGCCCCGGCCGGGGATTTACTGAAGGAAGAGCTGACTTCGCCTGGGTCGTCCGTTCAATTGGAGGAGGCCTTTCAAACCGCTCCCGCGGCCAAAGCCTCGGCACCTCAGGCCGGCCCTTCGACGGTCGCGGCGGCTCGCGCTGCCAATGAGGCTGGGCGCTATTCGGAGTGCTTCGAGGCCATGCAAGGCATCTCCAGCGCCAAGAGCGACGACATACTCCTGGGAGCCCGTTGCGCTTGTCTTTCTGGCCGTTTCTTCGCTGCAAGCGAAGCAGCCCAGTCCGTTTTGGACCGAGAGCCGCAAAACTTGGCGGCGTATTACTGGCAAGCCGAGGCAACGCGCAGGCTTGCCCAGGCGGCTTTTCAACGAGCGGTAAGCTTGAGTCCGAATTCCTGGCAAGGCCACCTCTTGCTGGGCGACATCTATCGTCAGCGCAAACAATGGGAGCTGGCGATTTCCCACTATCAGGAAGCCGCCAGGCTCAAGCCTGCGAGCCCCGGCCCTTTCATGGGGCTGGGTGCGGTTTACTGGCAGACGGGCCGCAACCCTCAGGCGGAAACCGCGCTGCGAAAAGCCCTGGAGATCGAACCCAACAACGCGCTCGCTGATTTTGTGCTCGGCGACGTCTATGTGCGGGAGCACCGATTCGAGGAAGCAGTTCCTCTTCTAAAGGGGAGTCTGGCGCGCAACCTCGACCTGCTGGCGGAACACGCAGACTTGGGAAAGGCCTTCGCAGCCCTGGGCCAGAACGAAAAGGCGATCGCGGAGCTGCAGCGTGCCTTACCCATGGATCGCTTTGGGGATATTCACTACCAGCTCTACGTCCTTTACAAAAAGCAGGGCCAGGCGCAGCTTGCTCAGGAGGCATTGGCCGAGTCGGAAAAGTTGCGGGTCCTCGAGTCGGAGAGGCATCGCGAACGAGCCGAACGGGCTCGCGAGATTCAGAAAGACGAGCAGGAGAAGCACTGAACCTGCAGGCGTTGCGAGAGAGCTTGGGCTGTCCGGGCCCCTGTTGAGTTTCGAGAGGGGAACCACGCTGCCGGGGCGGGGTGATCAAAGTCTTTCGGCGATGGCAGGAAGGTAAAGGTGATTCGATTCCATGCCTCATTGCCCCCCGCTGCGGCCGGGGGTCGAGGGAGCCGCATTTTTCCTGTCGCTGGCTTTTCGGAGGCTCTCTGATTTCTGTAACGCGTCGGCGGCCGCGCTTGCGTTCCCCAGCTTCTTATAAAGCTGATACATTTGATAGTGGTAGCTTCCATCGCGGTCACCATCCAAGGCCAGCTTCAGCTCAGCGACCGCCTCGGTGGTCCGGCCTTGGGCGGCGATAACCTTAGCACGGAGGGCATGAACGCGCGGCAAGCTGGATTCCGTACCCTTCAGTGCAAGGGAAAGCAATGGCATCGCCTCTGCGTATTGGTGGCGGGTCATTAAGATCTCGCCCATCATGTAGGCGCCCTCGGGGTCGAGCGGATTCAACTCGAGCACCTTGTTCAATTCGAGAACCGCCTTGTCATCCTCACTGGCTTCCCAATAGACCCTTGCCAGCCCCAAGTGTGCTGCGAGCAGGTTAGGCTGAAGCCGAATTGCCTTCTTGTACTCTGCCTCGGCCTCGAAGACGTTCTTGTTTTCCCGGTAAGCGTCCCCCAGCAGGATGTGGATGCGGGGAGAATCTGGCTGGGCCACCCCGGCGCGGAGGAGTGCGTTCAGGGCCAGCTTCTGGCAGGCCTTGGCGCGCCAATACCAAGCCTCTCCGGCAGAGGACTTGTTACCTGCAAGGCGTTCGGTTGCCGCCAGCGTGGTGCCAAAGTCCGTGGAATCGTAAGCGCACTCGGAAAGCAGCAATAGGTCGGGGGACGGCAACCGCCCGAGTTCTCTTTTCAGACTCTGAGCACAAAGTGTGTAGTGTCCGCGGGAGTAGAGTTCTCGGGCCGACCTGGAATCCGCAAGTGATGCTTCTTCTCCGAGTCCTGCCGCCAGGGCCAAGTCCTCCTTAGGGCCGGTCGTCCCCGTGAAGTCCTCCATCGATGTTCGCTGCCAGCGATCTAGAGCCGTCAGCAGAAACTTGGTCACCTCAGGATGCGGTTGAGCGGCCGGAACGTCGCGCAGGTCCTTTTCAAGACCGTCAATTTGTTCGGCGGTGAACCCCTGCCATAGACGGTTGATATTTGCTTGCAGAAATCTGAGGTCGGCCTGCCAAACCATACCCACCTTCTCCAGCGCGGGTGCGAACTCTCCCCGCTCAATGGCTATGCGTGCCAGTCCCAATTGCGCCAGCAGGGAGCCGGGATGAGCGGCCAGTTCCGCCTTGAACTCAGCCGCAGCCTCGGACATCTTCGCGCTCCCCGGCAGAAGAAGGTAGGAGAAACCTACGGCGGCGTGCAAGCCGGGCGAATGGGCGTTGCCTTCCAGCAGTTGCTGATAGGCTTTAAGCGCCTCCTCAGCCTGCCCGCGCTGATCCAGGGACTCGGCCAAGAGAAGCTTTGCGTAGAAACCTTCCTTCCCAAGTTTTCCTAGTTGTTCTGCCGCCTCCCGCGCAAGGCTCAGATAGGTGATCCCCGCGCCATACCACGCATCGGCATTGCCGGAATCAATCCCGGTAGCGCGCAGGTACCACTCATTCGCTTTGCTGAATTCATGGAGGTCGGCAAAGACTCGGCCGAGGTGCAAGGCTGCCTGAACATCCAGGGGGTTCAGGTGTTGGGCACGCTCGAGGTACGTTAGCGCACGTTCGGGCTGGTGCAATTGCAGGAGATCGATACCGAGAAACAGGTTAGCGGTAAACAGATCAGGCTTCTCGCGCAGAGCCACCTCAAAGTCGGACGCCGCCTCGCGGTATTCACCCAAGAGGTGGTGCATGAGACCGAGGTTGGCGCGGACTTCCGGCAGTTCGGGCCGCGCTTTCAGGATTTCAGCGTACTTGTCCGCAGCGCCGCGCAAATCTCCACGACGCTGCGCCTCTTCCGCCTGCGAGTACAGTTGCTCCAGATCGGCGTCCGTACCGGTGGATTGTTGGCTCAAGGCGGCCGCCGAGCCCAGTGCGGAAAGCAGAGCCAAGACGAGGACTCCGTGGAACTCGACGCGGTAGCGGATTCCTCCCGCTGTTGTCACGTGCCCAGGTTCTTCTCCCGCTTGCCCTGTCGTCTTCATGCAGAGCATTATAATTGGACGCCATTAAAGATAACAGCCTGGCACTCCCTTGCGGGAGCGCCAGGCTGTTCAGAGGCTCTATTAGAGGATGCGAAGTTACCAGTAGATTTTCAGGCCGAATTGAATGGATCGCGCTAACCCGGCGTTTGCGATTTGGCCGAAAGTCGGATCACCATAATTCATGTCGGGCGTGAACAGATACGCTCGGTTAAAGGCATTGTAGAATTCTGCACGGAACTGCATCCGCACATCTTCCTTGTATAGTGCCCACCACTTTTGCACAGCCAAATCCCAATTGTTTTCTCCCTCACAGCGCAAATTGGGCATAGTGCGTGGAACGTTGCCGAAGGTGAACGCTGCGGGCTGGGCAAAGGCGGCAGTATTGAACCACTGCTGGATCGTCGGCTTGGATATATGGGGGTCCCCGACGAGGTTGGGTCGCTGTGCGCCCCCGAATGAGCCGGTGTTGTTGTTGTCTGCGCCAATGGCCAGCGGGAAGCCAGATTTGAACGTGGTGACCCCAGTCACCTGCCAGCCACCCAGAATCCCATTGGCCACCGCGTTCATGCCGCTGCCGAATTTCTTGCCACGGCCGAGCGGGAGTTGATAGATGTAGCTCAGCACCAAGCTCTGGGGGATGTCGTTGTAGTCGAGTGATTTCTCGTTGCTGAGGTTGTGGTTGTCCTCGTAGGCTGTCGTACCCCTCGTGGCCCAGCCTTCAACACCCGAGGAATTATCCAGGAACTTGGACACTGTGTAGGAGGCCAGCATGTAAAGGCCATTGCTCCAACGGTGGGTGTAGTTGATCCGCGCCGCGTTGTAGGTCGAAAAAGCTTCAGGAGCTTGAAAATCGGTCACGGCACAGTATTGTGGATAGGGAAGCAACGAAAAGCCTTTGAGGACGGTCGGTTGATCCAGGCCACAGCCGCTTACCGGGATATGCCCATAGAAAGGGTTGGGCACCGAACTGAAGAGGCCATAGCCAAGCGAAAGGTCTGAGTCCGGCAATTGGTCCACGTCAGCGTAATAGGTAGTGAGTTTTACGCCGTGGTTTCCGATATAGGTCACGTCCAACTTGTCGTTGAGGCCTAAGGAATACTCCAGCCCCGCCGACCACTGCTCCATGTAAGGCGTGGGATGATGGGGGTCGATGGCATCCGTAGCAAGTCCGACATTGGTCAAACCTCCCTGCGCCTTGCCCACAGACTGGATTAATCCATTGGGGAATGGGTTGGACAACAGATTGACTGGCGTGATGCCGTCCAAGGTGGCGACCCAAGGTGTGGTCTCAGAATACCCGTTCAGAACTAGTCCTTGGTAGTCGCCGAACTCCATCGCCGGGGTGTAGAACATCCCGAAGCCTGCCCGCCCCACAAGTTTGCTCTTGAATTGATAGGCCAGTCCCAGCCGCGGCCCGAAATTTGTATATTGCGGGTTGTAAATGCCTCGGCTGGTTCCATTGCCTGTATAAACCAGTTCGCCGGGCAAATTCAGTCCAACCGCTTGGCCGATGGGATTGGGCTGACCGAACTCAAATCGGCTCAGTCGGTCGAAGCGGTCCGTGGGCGCGGTCTGGACATCGTAACGCAGGCCGAGGTTTACGGTAAGTTTCCGGGAGGCTTTCCAGTCGTCCTGGAAGTACCAGCCATACATCGCCTTGCTAAAGGCAGCCTGAGCAGAGGTTGTTATCCCTCCACCGGCGTCGCCCGCTCCCAACATAAACGATGCGAAGCCGAAGCCCGTTGCGGGATTGCCTGTAGTCGGATTCGGCCCATTCGTCATATCGGAACCAAAGGGGAAAACGGCTGGACTGTGTCCGGCGTCGTAGAGAGCGAAGCTCACGCCCATGAACCCCATACTCATGGTGTGCGTCCCATGGATCTTAGTAAGGTCCAGGGAAATCGTTCGGCTCTCGCGAGGCGCCCTGCTCTGCGACGTCCCGTTCACCCCTGAGTTCAACCCATTCATTCCCGCCGGTGAAATGGTAGGGAACACCGGGTTAACGTCCAAGGCAGCGGGGAGCCCCAGGGAGGAAGGCTGGAAACCCAGCGACTGTGGATGGAAGATCTCCACCCACCGGTTCCATCCCCCATTGATACCCATCACGAGAGTCGGACTAAAGGCACGAGTGTAGCCTATTCCAGCGTCCCAGCGATCGTTCGGGGTCATGTCACCCATTCCACCAGGGTCGTTAGGGCCGTAGAAGTCGCCGCTGATTTGCCGGACGAGCCACTCGCGCGACCAGCGCGCGTAAAATCGCGACTTATCGCTGATGTTCTGGTCCACTCGTACCGTGTACCGCGTACTCCTCACCGGAAGACCGGCGCTGGCTGTGAAATTGTTCGTCAGCCCGCTATTGGTGGGCGCGGGCCAGTACTGCAAGAGATTCTTCGCCAACGGATCCATGAGTCCCGCAGGAATGACGTTGCCCGAGATGGGATCGCGAATGTATCCGCTTTGCGTGGCCGTGAGTCCGGTCACGGGATCAAGCTGGCCTGCCGTGATCGTGCGAGTTGTGAACGGATTGTAGATTTGACCAGCGAGGACGGGCCGGCCCAAAGCATCGGTTCCAATCTGAGATCCGAGCAACGCCGAAAAGTCCCCATTGCGGAAGTCCGTCGTCGGCAAGGTCGTCTGCAACGTATAGGGGGTTTGCTGCCGCAGGGCCTCAAAGGCGCCGAAGATGAAGGTCTTGTCCTTTTGCGAATAGATGTGGGGAATGTCTAAAGGTCCACCCGCTGTAAACCCCAATTGACTACGATGGAACAGGGGGATTGGGATGCCCTCCAGGTTGTTAAAGAAGTTGTTCGAATCCAGCGCGCTGTTCCGTAAGAATTCGTACACGTCCCCGTGAAACTTGCTGGTGCCCGATTTAGTAACTACATTCACGAAATTGCCCGTGCTCCAGCCATATTGAGCCGAGAAGGTATAGCTCTGGATCTTGAATTCCTGGAGCTCATCCACACTGGGAGCATAGATGATGGCATCCCAGTCGCCGGCGTTGTCCCAGTGGCCATCCAGCAAAAACGCCGTAGTCCCGAACCGCCCTCCGCCGAAGTTGAAGAGGCCGCCATCCTGCTCGGCGTTGCCTGAGTTCCCGCCGACCCCCGCAACTTGGTGGACATTGGAGTCCTGGACGCTGGAGTCCAATTCTGTGAAGGTAAAGATATTTCGCCAGCTCATGGGCAGCTCAACCGCCTGACGCCCCGTCACCTCCGAAGACTCATTGGCATTAGTCGTATTGAGCAATGGAGCGGAGGCCAACACTTCGACTTGCTGCGCTACCGCGCCGAGCTCAAGTTTTACGTCTTGGCTCGGCGCCTCCCCCACGGCCAACACGATCCCACTTTGGACGTAAGTCCGGAACCCCGACTTCTCCACTTTGAGAGCGTAAGTCCCAGGGGGGATTAGCGTGAAAACATATCGCCCGTCGTCTGAGGTGGTAAAGCTTCGGCTATAACCTTTGTCGGGATTCGAGAGAGTAACTTCCGCTCCTGGTACGACGGCTCCCGTCGAATCCATAACCGTCCCGCTTAGAGAAGCGTTAGTGATGAGCTGTCCATAGAGGTGAGGCAGCCCCTGGCAAAGTAATAAGGCAGCCAAGACGCACCCTAAGGCCGTTGCCACGCCCGGCGGGGCGGGGCGTGGGAGTTTGGTCAATCGTTTTTGTCTAACCCTAAACATGGTCATTGTCTCCTCCTGAGAATTTAGGTAATCCCGCGGTATACGAGATTATGAGTTGTCAGACCCAAGACCGACGATTGCAACTTGCAGCGTGGCAGGCCCACAAGGGCGAAGTTACATAGCATGCACGATCTTGAAACGTTCCCGGCAATTGGATAAAGGTCAAGGGCGCACCCTCACTTGGGACTGTATGAGGGGACGCACAACATTTAGCGTCCTAGTCGAATCTTGTCACCCAGCATCCGATTCAGTTCGTGCCACACAAAAGCAGTGTAAGAATTAACATGCTCAACAGACTTTGTCAATAGGAATTTGATACGTTATGATTATAATCTCCAAGCCACAAAATGTCGCTCTCTCTCAGCAGTTATTCACTTTCCCTTCGATCCGTCCTCCCCTGTAGCCACGGCCATCTAGAAGACTAACGCGACAAACAAGGGTTGAGTCCGTTGCTGCATGAGACATTTGTTTGGCGATCAAAACGGTTTTTTAAGTTGCCAAAAAAAACCATTCATGGTAAAAATCTGTTCGTTTCAGTTGTGCTTCTGGTAGACTACCCTGGATCTACGGAGGCTCTGTTTTGACCACCATACGTGATGTAGCGCGGCTGGCCAGCGTTTCAGTGGCCACCGCTTCGGCAGTGATCAACAACAAGGGTACCGTCAGCACCAAGCTCACGCAGCGCGTTCTGAACGCCATGGAGTCGCTTGATTACCACCCTAACCAAATAGCGCGCAGCCTCAAGGTCCGGCAGACCAAAACCATAGGGATGATCTTGCCAGATATCACCAACCCATTCTTCACTGACGTAATAAGAGGGGTCGAAAGCGAGGCTCGAGCCCAGGGCTATTCACTAATCCTCTGTGACTCCCAGGAGGACCCGGGCCTGGAGCAGACCAACCTGTGCACGCTCTTCGCACGCCGCGTGGACGGCGTATTACTTGCCCCCACTCGAGCGAGTGTCGTCCAGGATCGCCTCACTCGTCCACGGTCTCCTCTCGTCTTCTTCGATCGGATCTGGCCGGGCTTCACAGGTTCGGCCGTGGTAGTGGATAACCTTGGGGCCGCTCATGATGCGACCCGCCATCTGATTGGTCTGGGCCACCGACGAATCGCCATCATTACGGGCCAACTCAACCTATCGAATGGTCTCGACCGGCTGGAAGGCTTCAGGAAGGCCTTGCAGCAGGCTGGTCTTCCCCTCCACGATGAGTCTTTACAGCGTGGTGACTTCCAGTTGAAAAGTGGGTATTGTTGTGGGTTGAAACTGTTACAGCTTGCCACGCCTCCTACCGCGATCTTCTCCTGCAATAATCAAATGACCCTCGGTCTGATGCGCGCCCTGAGTGAACTGGGCGTACGTTGTCCTGCCCGCGTCAGTATCGTGGGTTTTGACGATTTTGAATGGGCTGCGAACTTCAGCCCTCGGCTAACCACCGTCGCCCAGCCGAGCGTGGAAATGGGCAAGCAGGCGCTGCTTATGCTGCTGCGCAAAATAGAAACGTTTAACCAGGGCGGCACGGAAGACGAGGAGAAGGTAGTGGTGCTCAAAGCCGAAGTGCGCGTGCGCGATTCCACAGCTGCACCTTATGCGACAGGGGGTGGTGTAACGTGATCATTCAGCACCTCAGGATGACTCCGACGGGTAGCCCTCGGCTCAGGCAAGAGTGTTCTCTGAGAACCCGGGAGGAGAACGTTCGTACGGCTTAGCTGGCTCGGAATATAAGATGGCTCGAATATAACCTCTCTCTTGAAGCCGTGCGTTTTCTGGTTTTCGATTGGGGGGATAAGGGAGGCTCAACAATGTCAAAGATTACGTGGATGAAAGCGAACGAACCGCAGAAGCGCTTGCGGGGGGCGTTGCCGAAGATTGGAATTCGGCCGGCGATTGACGGGCGTCGGAAGGGTATTCGGGAATCGCTGGAAGGGCAAGTTATGGGCATGGCGAAAGTTGCGGCGGAATTCCTGGAAAAGAATCTTCGCCACCCCAATGGTTTCCCGGTGGAATGTGTGGTCGCCGACACTTGCATCGGCGGCGTCGCGGAGGCCGCGGAATGCGCCGATAAGTTTGCGCACGCGGGAGTGGGGGTTTCCCTGACGGTTTCACCCTGCTGGTGCTACGGGTCGGAGACGATGGACATGGACCCTCTCACACCCAAGGCGGTGTGGGGATTCAATGGCACAGAGCGCCCGGGAGCCGTCTATCTGGCCGCGGTGCTGGCGGGGCACAATCAAACGGGTCTGCCCGCTTTCAGCATTTATGGTCACGACGTGCAGGATTCAACCGACCGGTCGATTCCGCCCGACGTGCAGGAAAGGTTGCTACAGTTCGCCAAGGCCGGCCTGGCGGTGGCGGAGATGCGGGGTAAATCCTATCTCTCTTTGGGTTCGGTGTCCATGGGCATTGCGGGATCGATGGTCAATCCCGATTTCTTCCAGAACTACCTGGGGATGCGCAACGAATACGTGGACATGTCCGAGTTCAGGCGGCGCATCGAGGAAGTGATTTTCGATACGGAGGAGTTTGGGCGGGCGCTGCGTTGGGTGAAAGACAATTGTCCGGAAGGCGCCGATATGAATCCCCAGGCACTCCAGAAGTCTCGCCAGCAAAAGGATGCCGACTGGGAAACCGTAGTGAAGATGACGATGATCGCGCGCGATCTGATGATCGGCAATCCACACCTGGCGGAGTCAGGTTACGGTGAAGAGGCTCTGGGCCACAACGCCCTGCTGGGCGGCTTTCAAGGGCAGCGGCAGTGGACGGACCACTCCCCCAACGGCGATTTCATGGAGGCCATGCTCAATTCGTCGTTTGATTGGAATGGCATCCGCGAACCCTTCGTCTTCGCCACGGAGAACGATAGCCTCAATGGGGTCGCTATGCTGTTTGGGCATCTGTTGACCGACATGGCCCAGATCTTCGCCGATGTGCGGACTTACTGGAGTCCGGCCGCCGTGGAGCGCGTAACCGGCAAATCCCTGAGTGGAAGGGCCGAAGGGGGAATCATTCATCTGATCAATTCCGGCGCGGCTGCCCTGGACGCCACGGGGAAGATGACCAAGGACGGCAAGCCCGCCATGAAACCCTTTTGGGAAGTTACCTCGGAAGAAGTTGGCCGGTGCCTCGATGCCACGCGGTGGGCCCCCGCGAGCCTTGAATACTTCCGCGGTGGCGGGTACTCATCGCAATTTGTGACCAAGGCGGAGATGCCTGCCACCATGACGCGTCTTAACCTAGTGAAGGGACTCGGACCGGTGCTGCAAATCGCGGAAGGCTACACGGTGGACCTGCCGGAGGATATCCACCGGACGCTGGACAGGCGGACGGATCCTACCTGGCCGACCACTTGGTTTGCGCCGCTGCTTACCGGCAAAGGGTGTTTCCGTGACGTCTATTCGGTCATGTACAACTGGGGAGCCAATCACGGGGCGATCAGCTATGGGCACATTGGAGACAAGTTGATTTCGCTTGCCGCCATGCTGCGGATTCCGGTCGCCATGCACAACGTCGACGAAGAGAGAATCTTCCGGCCTAGCGCTTGGGGCGCTTTTGGCACTCAGGATTTAGAGGGCGCAGATTACCGTGCCTGCGCGAATTTCGGTCCGACTTACGGTGGCTAACGACCAGATCATGAGCAGAAATCCTTGAGGATATAGGGTAACACTCCAGAGCCGAGGTTCCCGAGAGAAAGCTCCCCCGTGCAGCGGGTGGCTCGCGCAATCGGCGTGGGCCGGAGCGCCTTGTCCAAGTCGGTGAGGCTGTGCCGTGACCAGGGTGAAGTGGGATTGCAGTCGAAGCTTGGCTGGGAGGCAGGGATTCGAACCCCGATACGCAGATCCAGAGTCTGCAGTCCTACCGTTAGACGACCTCCCAACGGGGCACCCTGATAGAAGTAAATGGGGTTGCCTTATTTTGTCAAGCG